>Ga0137464_1000044_pt1 | contig 38939 bp, 27 predicted proteins | sample EasRivERMGT814_2_FD_102306 | JGI IMG/M metagenome (GOLD analysis project Ga0137464, IMG submission 102306) | Soil microbial communities from meander-bound floodplain in the East River, Colorado, USA - East River MetaG ERMGT814_2 | ecosystem: Environmental > Terrestrial > Soil > Floodplain ...
AAACGTAAAGCTGCCGGAACCGGAACTGATGAAGCAATTCGTCGGTCATGCGTCGGAGGGCACTCGCGCGCTTTTCGATCCTCGTATTCCGCTGATGTCCGGTGTCGTGCAGAACCAGGACGCCTACATGAAGGGAAAGATCGCGCAGCGCAAGTGGTACGATCGCGTGCTTCCCACTCTGAAAGCGGTTATGGACGAGTACACACGTCTTACGGGACGTAAGTACGACGTCGTAATGCCATACAGGCTGGAAGATGCGGATTACGCGATCGTCGGATCCGGCTGCATGATCGAGACCGGAGAAGCGACGATCGATTACATCCGCGAGCACATGGGTATCAAAGTCGGCCTGCTGCACGTCAGCTGCTGGCGGCCTTTCCCATCAATCGAGATTGTGGAAGCGCTGCGACATTGCAAGGCGATCTCGGTCATCGAGCGACTGGATATTCCCATGATGCAATCCAATCCTCTTCTCTGCGAAATCAAAGCGGCGTTCGCAGATTCGGTTGCGGGAACGCCGGGCTATCCCGACCTCGATCGCGTTCCGAAGTTCTTCGGCGGCTCGGCCGGCCTCGGCAGCCGCGATGTACGAGCAGGCGATTTCATCGCCATCACCGAAAACATGCTCAGCAGCAGTCCCCGGACGTACTTCTCTCTCGGCATCAAACATGAGACCGCACTGCCCATCACCAACGACCCCGATGTTCGCTCGCCGGGCTCGTTCTCGATGCGCGGCCACTCGGTCGGCGGATACGGATCGGTCACGACGAACAAAGTTATCGCAACCATCGCAGGCGAAGTGTTCGGCATGGACGTGCAGGCGTATCCCAAATACGGCTCGGAAAAGAAAGGCCTGCCGACCACGTACTACCTCACGATTGCAAAAGATCACATACGCGTTCACTCCGAACTCGAGCATGTGGAATTCATCCCGCTCAACGACGTCAATGCGTTCAACCTGGAAAATCCGCTCGCCGGCCTCTCGCCCGGTGGAATGGTGTTTGTCCAGAGTCCGAAAACGGAGCCCGGTGAAATCTGGGCTGCGGTTCCGGCCTGGGCTCGCCGCAACTTGATCCAGAACAACGTCAGGGTATTCGCTCTGGATACAGTAAAAATTGCGAAGGAAGTTTCCTCGCTGGCAGACCTGCAACAACGCATGCAGGGTATCGTGCTTCTCGGCGTGTTCCTGCGCGTAACACCATTCAGAGAGGAAAGCGGCATCAGTGACGAGGACCTCTTCAAGGGCGTCGAAAAGGCGCTCCGAAAGTACTTCGGCAAACGCGGCGAGCGCGTTGTGCAGGACAACTTGAATGCCGTGTCCCGAGGCTATCGCGAATTAATGGAAATCCCGCGAGACGTCATGGTGGCAAATCCCGGCAAGGGCTCGGCGGCAAACGTTTAAGTAATCAAAGGAGTAACGCATGAACGAATTCGATGTTCCCGTTGAGGAACTCGCCGAAGACATTCGGGTCAACGTCGTCGACACGCATGACTTCAACACGCGCGTGATTGCCGCATATGAGGCGGGCACGGCGGAAAAAGGTCTGGAAGCGGACGATCAGATTGCCCGCAGCGTCATTCCGGCGGCGACGGGTGTGTTTCGCGACTTCAGCTACATCGCTCCGGACATTCCGGAGTTCATCACCGAAAACTGCGTCGGCTGCATGGATTGCGTGACGGAGTGCCCGGATACCGCGATTCTCGGCAAGGTCGCGGAACCTGCCACTCTTGAAGAGCATTTATCGAAGATCGAAGACCCGGAGATGCGGGACAGCATGTCCAAGCAGTGGGCAATCACCAACAAGTACTTCAACGTCCTCGAGAAGAAAACCCCCGGTGCCGGCGGAAAGTTCGGAATCTTTATCGACCCGACGAAATGCAAAGGCTGCGCCGAATGCGTGGACGCCTGCGGCGATCATAACGCGCTGAAAATGATCCCGAAGGACGAGAAGAACATGTCCTGGTTCAAAACGGCATTCAACTTCTACCGCAGCATGCCGGAAACTCCCGGCAAATACATCAACGAGAAGGCGCTCGCGGACATGATGCTCGCGGAACGTTCGCTGCTCTACGTCGGCGGCGCGGGATCCTGCATGGGCTGCGGCGAAGCGACCGCGCTGCGCATGATGCTCGCGGCAACGGGATTCGTCTACGGCAAGGAGAACATCGGTATCGTGGCAGCTACCGGCTGCAACACGGTGTACACGTCCACTTATCCGTACAACCCGTACCAGGTTGCCTGGACCAACTCGCTGTTCGAAAATGCACCCGCAGTGGCCATGGGAGTCCGCGCGAAGTGGGATTCCAACGGATGGCAGAACAAGCGCCTCTGGATCATCGGCGGCGACGGAGCGATGAACGATATCGGATTCCAGTCCCTCTCGCGCATGCTCGCGGCGGGAATGGATATCAAGGTCATTGTGCTCGATACACAGGTCTACTCAAACACCGGCGGCCAGACCTCCACGAGCTCGTTCAAAGGCCAGGATGCCAAGATGAGCTTCCACGGGAAGGTGATCCCCGGCAAAAAGGAAAACCGCAAGGAACTGGCGAACATCTGCATGATGCACAAAGACGTCTACGTCGCACAGACGACATGCGCCCACGTGAACCATTTCTACAAGGCGATCATGGACGCCAACCAGTATCCGGGTCCGGCGATCGTCAACGTCTTCACGACCTGCCAGCCGGAACATGGCGTCGGCGACAACATGGCCGAGCATCAGGCGAAGCTTGCAGCCGATTCGCGCAGTTTCCCGGTCCTGATTTACGATCCGCGCAAAGGATCCAAATTCAAGGAACGCCTGAGCCTCGCCGGCAACCCCAACGTAAAGGATGACTGGTACGTAAACCCCAAGACGGGCGAAGCCGTGGACTTCATCGCGTTTGCGCGGTCCGAAGGCCGGTTTTCAAAGCATTTCGACAAGGATGGGAATGCAAGTGCCACTCTTATCTCCACCAATCAGGAACGTCTGGAAAACTGGAGACTGCTGCAGGAACTGGCTGGCGTTAAATAACGGCGCCACATATAATCGCGGGGTTTTTATCCCGCAAGGATTCGACGGGGACCGCGCAGCAAGAAGCGCGGTCCAACTTTTTTGCGCGCGCTATGGAGAACGACCTCGAAATCAAGCTTCTGAAAGACACCATCGTGACTCTTCGTGAGGAACTGGAAAAGAAGCATTACGAAGAGGGCGAACACGTCCAGCAGGCCGTCGCCGAATCGAACGCCGAGATCCGGCAGTTGCACGCCAGCATTGCCGAATTACGAGATCAACTTGAACTGCGGGAAGCGGAGCATGAGCAGAACGTGCAGGAACTTCGCCTGCATCATCAACACGAGATCGAGGAACTGCGCCACACCATCGCGGCTCTTCGGAAAGAGCTGGAAGACTTGAATGAAGGCAGCAAGGGGAAACCAGGATCCGCAGAAGCCACGGCGGCCAAGGCTACGTCTCGCTGAGCTCTTGCTGGAGGTCTCCAACAAGATGGCCGTCGCGGGGAACCTCGCCGACGCCTTCAACACTCTTGCGCAATACACGGCGGCCGTCATCGGGGCCGAACAAGCCTCGGTTTTCCTGGACGATGCCCGGACCGGTGAACTCTACACACGCGTCACTCTTGGAAAGATCACACGCGAGATCCGTATGCTCAACCAACTGGGCATTGCCGGCCATGTCTTCACGACAGGCCGCGGGTTGATCGTGTTTGACGCATATTCCGATGAACGGTTCAATCCGGAAATCGACAAGAAGACCGGCTACGTCACACGCACCATCCTGTGCGTTCCATTGCGGACATTGAAAGGACGCGTGATCGGCGTCGCCGAACTCCTGAACAAGAAGGAAGGCGATTTCACCGAAGACGACCGCGACCTTCTCGAAGCTCTGACGCGACAGGCCGCAGTCGCTCTCGAGAGCCGCCGCCAGACTGAGGAAACCGAGCGCGACCGGTTGCAGCAATTGGAACTGCTGCGCGTCGTCTCTGAAGTCTCCACCGAGATCAAACTCGGGCCGCTTCTTCAGAAGCTGATCAGCACCATCACGAAGATGCTCGACGCCGAACGCTCGACACTCTTCCTCAACGACGAAAAGTCGAACGAACTTTACACGGAAGTCGGCGAAGGTCTCGGCGCAACGCAAATACGATTTCCGAATCATCGCGGCATTGCCGGCGCTGTTTTCAAATCCGTAAAGAGCGTAAACATTCCACACGCGTATGCCGACCTTCGATTCAATCCCGCCTTCGACAAGACGACCGGCTTCTTCACTCGGTCGATCCTTTGCGTTCCTGTGATCAACAAGGATGGTAAGACAATCGGCGTAACGCAGGTTCTCAACAAACGCGGCGGCACCTTTACAGAGGAAGATGAGGCGCGCCTCAAAGCCTTCACATCCCAGATCGCGATTTCGCTCGAAAACGCGAAACTCTTCGATGACGTCCAGAACATGAAAAACTACAACGACAGCATCCTGGAAAGTATGTCGAGCGGCGTGATCACGCTGAACGAGGATGGGACTGTCGTCACCTGCAATGCCGCGGGACTTCGGATCATGAGGACCCAGCCACAGGACATTCTGAGGCGCCCCGCAGCGGATGTTTTTTCCGGTGTCAACAAGTGGGTCGTGGAGAAGATCGAACTGGTCGGCCAGAAGCAGACGCAGGATGTCACGATGGATACGGAGATGACATTCAACGGCGAAAAGGTCTCCGCGAACGTCACGGTCCTTCCGCTCATCAGCACGCAGAAGAAGAAACTGGGCTCCCTGGTCATGATCGAAGACATGACCGGCGAGAAGCGGCTGAAAACAACAATGTCGCGCTATATGGACGCATCGGTCGCGGAGAAAGTCCTTCAGGCAGGCGCCGAGATCCTGGGCGGGCAAAGCAGCGTGGCTTCCGTCCTTTTCTCCGATATCCGCAGCTTCACCACATTCACGGAGGAACTCGGACCTCAGGCTACGGTCAGCCTTCTCAACGAATACTTCACGATCATGGTCGATTGCATTCAGTACGAAGGCGGAATGCTCGATAAGTTTATCGGCGACGCCATCATGGCTGTCTTCGGCATGCCAATGGCGCACGGCGATGACGAAGACCGGGCTGTCCGCGCCGCTCTTCATATGCTGGCGGAACTGGAAGGCTACAACGTGCGCCGCGCCAACGACGGGAAACGGCCGATTGATATCGGCATCGGCATCAATACCGACAACATCGTTTCCGGGAATATAGGATCCCCCCGCCGCATGGACTACACGGTGATCGGCGACGGCGTGAATCTTGCCTCACGGCTGGAATCCGCGTGCAAGCAATACCACGCGCATTTGCTGGTAAGTGAATACACGATCAAGAGACTGCGGGGCACCTACCGCAGCCGCGAGATCGACCGCGTCGTGGTAACAGGCAAAACGCAACCCGTCGGCTTGTTTGAAGTCCTCGACTACCATTCCGATGAGACGTTCCCGCACTGTATGGAAGTTCTCAATAATTTCCGTTATGGCTTGAAATGCTATCGAGAGCGGCGCTGGATGGACGCAATCAAAGCTTTCCGTGATGCTCTGGCGCTGAATCCAAAGGACTACGTCTCCGAGATGTACATCAAGCGCTGCCAGCATCTGAACGACAACCCGCCCGCCGACGATTGGGATGGCGTTTGGGTAATGAAGACGAAATAGGAATTCGCCTACTCGACGAACCTTAAGCGGCGCGACTTCAGTTCGAACCTTGGAAGGCTGCCATCCGGTACGTGCTCGATCGTGGCGCGTATCCGCAGATCGTTCGAAAATTCCCGCGCAAGGCGATCGACGACGCCATCACCTCCCGGGGCGATTTCCACCTTCAGCCGAAGTTCATGCATTTCCCGCTCCCGGTAGACCTCGATCGCGAACTCGAGGATTTCCCGATGGCGTCGAACAATATTCTCAATAGCGCTCGGGAACACGTTGATACCGCGGATCGTGATCATGTCGTCGGCGCGACCCAGCACGCCACCCGTCAGACGCGCCCATCTGCGACCGCACTCGCAGGGCTTGCGCGAGATCACGCCAAGATCACCCGTACGATAACGGATAAGCGGCATCCCCACTCGACCAAGGTTTGTCAGGACAAGTTCGCCCTTCTGACCTTCCTCAACAGGCGTCAGCGTTTCCGGATCGATCATTTCGGCGATGAATTCGTCTTCGTTGATGTGCATTCCGGACTGGTTCTCGCACTCAAAACCGTAAGCGCCCATTTCAGTCATGCCGACGTGATCGAAGGTCCTGGCGCCGAACTCATCCTGAATGCGCTTTCGCGTTTCAGGAATGCTGGCCCCTGGCTCGCCTGCGTGCACAGTGATGCGGATCGGCCCGGAGCGCATGTCGTGTCCGTGCTCGCGACCGGCATCGGCAAGACGAAGCGCATAAGTCGGAGTGCAAACGAGAACGGTCGCTTCGCGCTGGAAGATGGTTTGAAGACGCTGCTCGGTGGTCTGCCCTCCTCCGGAAATAGCCATCGCACCCATTCGTTGGGCCGCCTCGAAAGCTGCCCAAAAACCAATGAATGGGCCGAAGGAAAACGCGACGAAAACGCGGTCTCCGCGACGCACGCCCGCACCACTCAAGACTTCCTGCCAGCATCGCAACCACCACTCCCAGCTTTCCTGCGTGTCGAGCCACAGGATTGGTTTGCCGGAGGTCCCGGACGTTTGATGGATACGCGTGTAGTTCTCGATCGGAAAAGTGAGGTTCGTACCGAATGGAGGATGCTCAATCTGATCCTCGGCAAGCTCCTGTTTGGTTGTAAACGGAATATCCTCAAATCGTCCTGAGCGCCCGAGCCGGCTGGAATAAAACGGGTTTCGTTCGGCGAGGATCGTACGCATTTCGTCGTAACGGGATGAAACCGACATGCAGCGCTATTCTACATGGCCATAGGCTTTCGTCAGATTTATCCAAACCCCCTTGTCAAAAGCTCGGATGGCGAATACCCTGACCTATCCTTTGAAAGGGCTTTTTGTAATGAAAAAGCGGGCCTTAATTTCGGGTATTACAGGTCAGGACGGGTCGTATCTGGCCGATTTTTTGATCTCCAGGGGCTATGAAGTTCACGGGATGGTGCGTCGAGTCGCGCTACAGGACCCCGCTCACCGGTTGAGTCGAATCTCCCACCTTCTTGATAAGGTGATCTTGCATCCAGGATCGCTCGAGAGCTTTCCGAGTCTCTTTCAGATCCTGAAAAAAGTCCAGCCGCACGAGTGTTATCACCTGGCGGCGCAGAGTTTCGTCAGTTATTCGTTCGAAGATGAATTTTCGACAATGAATGCGAACATCAACGGCGCCCATTACATGTTGTGCGCCGTGCGCGACATCGCGCCGAGTTGCAAGTTTTACTTTGCGGCATCGAGCGAAATGTTCGGGCATGCGGAGGAAGTCCCCCAGCGCGAGACGACGCGGTTCCATCCGCGATCGGCATACGGGATCAGCAAAGTCGCCGGTTTCGAATTAACGCGTAATTATCGCGAAGCGTACGGACTTTACGCGTTGAGCGGGATACTGTTCAACCACGAGTCGCCACGGCGCGGAACCGAATTCGTCACACGGAAGATTACTTCCGGAATCGCGCGCATTCTGGCTGGAACGAGCAAGGAACTACGCCTCGGCAACCTTTCGGCGAAGCGCGACTGGGGCCATGCTGAGGACTACGTCGAAGCGATGTGGTTGATGCTGCAGCAGCCTGTGCCGGAGGACTACGTGATCGCTACAGGGACCGCTCACTCCGTTCAGGATTTTGTCGAACTCGCGTTCGATATTGCTGGGCTGGATTACCGACGATATCTCGTCGTCGATGCCGAACTGTACCGACCGGCCGAAGTGAATATTCTTATGGGCGACGCCACCAAGGCGAAGACCGTGCTGGGCTGGGAAAGCCGCCGAGGCTTTACCAACCTCGTTCAAGAGATGCTGGCCACGGACTGTGCCGCCGTTGGCGTTGCCTTAGCCAAAAAAGCGGTCCACTCGTAACAGTGCTGGAGGGGCCCTTAGGAGCGATGAAATGGATGGACGAACGCTACCTATAGGATTCTACCGTCGATACATCAAGCCTCTGGTTGGCGGATCCCTGAGCAGGATCCTGACGAACGCCTACCAGCACATGCTGTTTCTGCGAATAAGTCCTCAGGTTACCCGTGTGGTCGGACTGGAATTTCCGAGAGCCCGTGACCTGGCCGAGATCGACATCACATACCTCTGCAATTTGAACTGCTTCAACTGCAATCGCTCGTGCGAGCAGCAGCCGACAACGGAACACATGTCGCTTGGGCAGATTCGCTACTTTCTCGAAGAGAGCCGGACTCGTGGCATCAACTGGAAGCGAATACGCGTCGTCGGCGGAGAGCCGACCACGCATCCGCGTTTTCTGGATGTCCTGAATCTCCTTCTGGAGTATCGGGAACGTTACTTTCCGCAGACGAGACTCGAGCTGACAACAAACGGGCATGGCTCCTATGTCAACAAGATGATCGCGAAGATCCCGCCCGGGATCGAAGTAACCAATACGGCGAAGGAATCGCAGGTTCAGTCGACATTTCAGACATTCAACGTCGCGCCGATCGACACGACGGACTACAACAACACTGAGTTCGCGAATGCTTGCCCCATCACCAAGGAATGCGGCGTCGGCATCACGCCGTATGGCTATTACCCCTGCACAGTCGCGGGCGCGATCGATCGCACGTTCGGATTCGACATGGGACGCAAGCGTCTACCCGACGATAACGACGGCATGGAGAAAGAACTGCAGAAATTCTGTTCGCACTGCGGACACTTCAAACGCCGCGGGGAACCGCCTGTCGAAGGCCCTGTCCATTCGACGCTCTGGCGTGAAGCCTACGCGAAGGCCAAGCTCAATCCTCCAAAGCTTTCTCAACTCCCGGAATTCCAGGGTGAAGAGAAAGCAGCCGCTAAAGCGTCTGCCACGTAACACCAGGTTCAGGGATTGATCACTACTGCTGCTTGTTGATTCCGGTAATCAGCGTCAGACCCATTTTCAGCTTGTCGCCGAGGGTCTTGTGGGAGAGACAGGTGAACAGGCACAGCGAATCGCATTCCACAGTTTCCTTGCGACGTCCTCGAGCCTCATCACCGTACCAGATCTCGCGAGCGGTATTCTTTTTCACGTTTCCAACCGTCTTGTAGAACCAGCACAACTCAACGTCGCCGTCCGGCCGGATGAAAAAATTTCTCATGCCCACACGGCATGGCAGGTATTCCGGCGGCGCCTTCTCCTCGAGGAAATGTTTTTCCCAGGCCATTAGCGTGAGTTCGCTGTTGAGAATCGGGGCGCCGGCGCGTTTCATCGCGAGAAGCTCATCGCGGACCTTCCCCAAATCTTCGAGATCCTGTCTTTCGGTGATCCAGAGTTCGTTGTGCGTCTCCGGCGTCCATCTGTCGACGGGCTGGAAGTTGAGAACGGTGGCTCCGATTTCCTGAATCCACGGCACCATCTCCGGCAAATAACGGAAATTGAGGCGATGCACGACCGGTTTGATTACTACCGGAAACGACTGGCGCGCCGCCTGACGCGCCTGCACCAGCTTCTTTATTCCGGTCACGACGCGATCCAGAGAACCTTCAATTCCGCGGGAGTGGTCGTGGATCTCAGAGCGCTTGGAGTCGATGGATATGTTGATCGTCCAGGGTTTCGCGGCAACCGTTGCTTCGACGATCTTGTCGCTCATGAACGCCGACCCGTTGGTTACCACGCCCCAGCTGACATCATTGTCGTGGCAGAACTGGATGAGATCGACAAAGCCTTTCTTGATGTACGGCTCGCCGCCGGAAAACTGGATGTGGAATTTGCCAAGAAAGTCCTTCAGGTCGAGTATCGCTTTTTGCCACTCCGCAATACTCATTTCCGGCTTGTACTCCGGCATGCGCCAGCACTCACAGTAGAGGCATTTGTAATTGCAGACTTCATTCACCGTGCCGTAGATCGTGACAGGTCTGGTGAAATCCTGACCGGTAAGGAGATACATCTCTTCGGCAAGCCCACTTCGAAGGTGTCTTGCGGTAACGGAACCAAAGTCCAACAAGTTCATGTGGTGCCTACTTCTCGTTCCCTCGATAGAGCGCTGATTATACACGGCGGTCATCAAGGCCCTAAAGGAAAGCTCCCGCCCGGCCGATAACACAGATTGGAGCTTCTCTCATGAATCAAGCGATTGCCTTTTCGGGCCCAAAGCACGTCTCCAGTCTCGTCATGATCCTGGCGTGTTCGTTGCTCGCAAGTCCGCTTCTGGCTCAAAACTCGGACAACCTGCTGAAAAATGGAGACTTCGAACTCACGCCGATGGCCGCGAGCTTCGGCTGGAGCGGGAGCTCGACTGCGCAGGGATCGCTCGCCATGAGTGCTGCCAACACCATCTCGGGACGCAGCAGCCTGCAACTGACCCCCACGACATCCAACACTGGCACCGTCCGAAACGGGAACCTTTTCGGCATCGGACAGGCAATGCCTGCATCTCCCCTCGCAGGACAAGCGCTGCATCTCTCAGGCTGGCTACATGCCGAAGGTCAGAGCACGGCGTTGCTGCACATCTATGCGATGTGGAACAACGGCAGGACCACGCTGCAGGAGTTGCGTCAAACTCCGGCCGGGGCGCCCGTGCGTCGCCGGGACGTCTTCGTCGTGCCGAAGGACGCCGCATACATCATCGTTCTGTGCCTCGTCGAAGGGACGAGCGGCGCTGCATACTTCGATGACATCCGCCTGAGCGTCGGACAATCCGCGGACTGGCCCGAGGTACTTGAAGCATCCGACCAGGCCGACAAGCTCCTGGACGCGGAAATCTCCGTCAACGCAGGCCGGCACGTACGTCACATCCCGCCGACGTTGTACGGAACGAACATCGAATGGATTTGGGACGGTAACGGCATCTGGGACGCCGCCGCCGGCGCATTGAATCCGGAAATCGTGTCGTTGACTCGAGAAATGGCGCCTACGCTTCATCGCTTTCCCGGCGGAACATTCTCCGATTTTTATAATTGGATGGATGCCATCGGACCGCAGGCGACCCGGCCCACTGTTGAAAGCATGCCCGGCGGCATCGTCAGCGCGCATCGCTTCGGCACCGACGAAGCTCTGGAGTTCGCGGACGCTACGAACTCGAAGCTCCTGCTGACCGTGAATGTCGTCACCGGCACGCCGGAACAGGCAGCGGACTGGGTCCGATACGTGAACAAAAACGGGCGGCGCGTCGAATACTGGGAAATCGGAAATGAATCCTACGTCATGGGAGACACGCTGCCCGCATCGGCATCCGTATTAACTCCGGAAGAATACACGCGGCGATTCCTGCTGTTCGCCCGGGCGATGAAAGCAGTCGATCCGGGGATCAAGGTTGGAGCTATTGCCGACGAGAATTACAGTCGCTCCTTCACTCCATACTTCGGAAACTGGACCGAACATCTGCTCCGGACAGCGGCCTCCGAAATCGACTTCATTGCCGTGCACTGCGGCTACGCGCCCGCTATCTGGGAAGACAAAGGCTGGAACGCACGCACGGTGTACTCCGCGTTTCTTGCTGCGCCTCAGCTCATCCGCGAACATCTGGAGACCCTCACCGCCCGAATCGAAGAACTCGCCCCGAATCGGGATATCAAGATCGCCGTAACCGAGTGGGGGCCCTTCTTCGATTCCTCCCGCGAAAGCCGCTTCATCGATCACACCAAGACGCTGGGTTCGGCGCTTTTCGTCGCCGGCACACTGAAAGCGTTTATTGAATCCGGCCTTACTGAGGTCGCGAATCTGTTCAAACTCACGGATGCTGCCGCATACATGGCCCTGATAGGCACTCGTCAAGGGTCAGCGATTCCAAAGGCAACCAGTCTTGCGTTCCAAATGTTCACGAGAAATTTCGGCACGGAGCTCGTGGAATCATCCACCAGGTCGCCGGTCTATGATTCGCCCGCTGTAGGATGGGTCGACGCGGCGCAGACACCTTACGTTGAAGCGATCGCGAGCACGGATGCGGATCGAAAGTATCTGTACATCGTGGCAATCAACAAGAACTTCGATGCTCCCATCCGCAGCAGGATCTCCATCAACGACTACGATGTTCATTCGCATGCGGAAGTGATCACGCTCAACGGCACGGCGCTGGATGCAAACACCGGTACCGAGCTTGTCGAGGTGCCGGGATTCGACTGGGCTAAACAGGCAGAGATACAACCGCAGTCGCGCTTTTATTCGGGATCGCCGGATGAAGTGACGATCGTCCGCTCGGCGACAGACCACGCCGGAAACAGTTTTGAATACGTCCTCCCGCCTCACTCCGTGACGTCCTTTGTACTCCGTATCCAGGAGCCCGGACGCTAACTCACGACTTACAAAAAGGATCGGCGCATAACGTTTTTGTCATCAAATTGCAACGCCGAAATCGTTGTATTTTTTGATCGTTGACAACTTTTCATGCGGTTCGTAGGCTATGCGCCCATGGCTCGGAAAAGTTCAATTTGTTTTATTACGCCGCCGAGCATCTTCCTATTGGATGAAAGAGTGTATCCCGCCCTGGGAATCCTCAAAGTTGCGGCAGTAGCCGAGCAACTGGGTTTCACCGTGGAGCACCTGGATTTGAACGGTGTGGAGAACTACACCGAGGCAGTGAGGAAGCACGCAAGCTGCACCAATGCCGACGTTTTTGCCATCACGGCGACGACTCCGCAGATGCCTGCCGTGGAGAAGATCCGGACGACTCTCCGCGCTGTGCGGCCAGATTCACGACTGATTCTGGGCGGTCCACATCCAACCGTTACTACGGCAGCCGAACGCAAAGAAAAAAAGCGCCAGCTTCAAAACGGCCGCGCATCGCACGCGCTCGGCCAATTGATGGATCGCTTCGACGTCGTTGTCGCCGGCGACGGCGAGCTGGCGATCGGCTATGCACTGGAACAACTGATCGCCGGAACGGCGCCGGGTCTTATCGACGCGGACGATCCGAAGAGCGAATGGTTCCTCAGCTCGAAGGCTCTTGAGAGCACCCCATGGCCCGCCAGGCATTTGATCGAGATGCCGAGCTATCACTACACGATTGACGGCAAGAGTGTAACGAGCATCGTCAGCCAGCTCGGATGTCCGTTCAACTGCCAGTTCTGCTGCGGCAGGGCCAGCGGCATGCTGCGCCGCGTCCGGTTGCGGCCGACGTCCGCTGTGATTGCCGAAATGCGTCACGCCATTGAAACCTATAGCGTCCAGGGTTTCATGTTTTTCGACGATGAACTGAACGTCAATCCGCAGATTCTCGAACTCATGCGCGCCATCCGCGACCTTTCGCAGGAAATGGGCGTGGAACTCGCATGCCGTGGATTCGTGAAGGCCGAACTTCTCACCAGCGAACAGGCCGTCGCGATGCGCGAGGCCGGCTTCCGCGTTGTGCTGAGCGGTTTCGAAAGCGGCAATGAACGCATACTCCGTAACATCGAGAAACGAGCCACGATCGCCGACAACACGCGCGCGATTGAGACTCTGCACTCGGCCGGCATTGAAGTGAAGGCGTTGATGAGCCTCGGTCACGCCGGCGAGAGCGAAGATACGATTCGCGATACCGTCGATTGGTTGATTTCGGTCAAGCCCGAAGATGTCGATCTGACGTTGATCACAGCGTACCCGGGCAGTCCGTATTATGACGACGCCGAACTGGTGGACTATCCCACCGACCTCGGCCTTCCTGTATGGAAGTACTCCATTCATGGTGATGCTCTGTACAGCTACGAACTCGACTACTCCCAGGTCTCCGATTATTACAAGGGCGGCGTGGGGGCTTATCAGGCTTATGTGTTTACCGATTACCTGACACCGAAGGATTTGGTGCGGATGCGAGATTGGGCGGAAACAAAAGTAAGAAAAGCGCTCGGAATACGGTTTTATCCGAGCGCGGCTGCGCTCAGATATGAAAGCTCAATGGGCCAGCTTCCGTCCCACATCTTCAGGAAATCTGGAGGAGAAATCCCTGGTGCGCTGTCCTCGAAGTTCCTCGTGGCGAAAGCCGGTGAGAAACGATAGTGCTCGACTGAATCGAATGCCCACGTATGTTACGAGTTGGCTTATTGGTTTTAACAGCCAGTGCAACTATGTGGGGCGGCGATGCCCGCTGCCCTGTCTACCCTTCGTCCGCGTGGTCACTGCAGTCTGATCGGATCGCCCTCGAATCCCTGACCCAGTCCTTTTCAAACCGTTCTCACGAGTCCAAAGCCTTAACTCTGCCCAGGACCAATTTCATCGACGATCACATCTTCGGAAAAATGGCCACCGACGGAGTCGAACCGGCGCCGCTGGCGACCGACGCTGAAATCCTGCGCCGCCTGTCGCTGGACTTGACCGGAAGGATTCCGGCATCCGAGCAGGTTGTCTCGTTTCTCAAAAATCCCGATCCCGATAAGCGATCGAAGCTGATCGAGTCCCTCATCGCGAGCGAAGCGTTCGTCGATTACTGGACGCTATATTTCGGCGATAAATTCCAGGTCACCGCCCGCTGGTACAACCTGATCGGGATCCCGGGCCGAACGCTCTTTCACAGGTTCCTGAAAGATTTCGTCGCGCGCGATCGGTCGTATCGGGATTTTGCAACCGAACTGATTACCGCCAGCGGCGATTCGTATCAAAACGGCGCGCTCAACTTCATGGCGCGGTCCTACAACGTGTCCGAGCCCATGCAGGACGCGTGGGACACCCTGACGGACCGTCTCACAACTGTGTTTCTGGGCGTGCAGACCCAGTGCGTGTCATGCCACGACGGCGAGCGCCACCTCGAAGATATCAATCTCTATCTCGCATCCCGCAAACGCGCGGAATTCTGGAGACAGTCGGCATTCCTTTCCCGGACCAAATGGGTTCAGGTAGCTGTCGATGCGCGCTTGTTTCAAAGTCGTCTGCTCATCAGCGATCGCACAACGGGCTCCTACACCGGCCTCGTCGATCCGGGCAATCCGGGGGTTCGACCTCTCCGCGCCAACGGACCTTTCGACGCGCAGTATTTCTTCAGCGGTGAGAGTCCGCGAAGCGACGAGTGGCGTTCGGAATTGGCACGGATGATCACAGCGGACCGGCAGTTTGCGCGCGCCACCGTGAATTACATTTGGGCGCATTTCTTTCGTAATGGAATCGTGGACCCTCCGGATGGCTGGGATCTGATGCGCATCGATCCGCAGAACCCGCCGCCGAAACCATGGGCTCTTCAGCCGACGCATCCCGAATTGCTTGACGCTCTGGCTGACGAATTCATCAGAAGCAACTACAGCATCCGGCATGTTATCCGGCTGATTGCGCTGTCCAACGCCTACCAGCTTTCGAGCCGGTACCCTTACGAGTGGCGGCCGGAATACGAACGCTACTTCGCCCGGCATTTGCCGAGGCGCCTGATGGCAGAAGAGATTTACGACGCGATCACAACGGCAACGGCAACAGAACGCGAGATGCATATCGAGGGCATCGATAAGCCGGTTTACTACGCCTCTCAACTGCCCGATCCCGTTGAACCGCGATACGACTCTCGCATTTTGAACATCCTCACAAATTTCGGACGCGGCGACTGGGTACAGAAGCCGCGCAAGAACGGCAGCGGCGTGGTCCAGGTGTTGTTGATGATGAACGATCCCGATCTCAACGGACGGACGTTCGCCGATCGAAACTACTCGACCCGCGTGTCGCGGATCATGCTCTCGGCGCCGAACGCCGAGGACGCGGTGCAGGCGCTGTTTCTCTCGACGCTCGGACGATATGCAGCCGCAGAGGAACTTGCGACTTCGCTGGCAGCGAGAGGCTCGGATTACGCCCAATGGCTGTCGGACATTCAATGGGCTTTGATGAACAAGACGGAGTTTGTTTTCAATAACTGATTCGACATGAAGGACTGCGCGCACTGTTCGACAATTTCACGACGAGAAGCCCTGAAGCGGGCGGCTGCCTGGGGAGTCCTGGCAGCGCTGGCGAAGAGCGGCGAAGCTCGCACGCTCTCCAGCGATGTCACTCCTCGCGGTTCGGCGCGCGCATGCATTTTCGTCTATATGAACGGCGCTCCGAGTCATGTCGATACGTTCGATGTGAAAGACGGTCCATGGAATCCTCCGGGCATCGACATCCAGGATCACGGCCACATTGCCTTATCGGGGACATTGTTCCCGAAATTGTCCGGCTTAACGGACGACATGTGCATTCTTCGCTCGGTGAAAAGCTGGGAGGCCGCGCACGAACGTGGCGCGTTCTACATGCAGACGGCTCATTCTCCCAATCCCGCCTTTGCCGCCGAAACGCCTCACGTCGGCGCTGTCGTCTCGTTCGAAAAGCAGACGACCGGGGCCATGCCGCCGTTCTTATCATTGAATGAGAACCAGCTTCCAGTGCAAGGCAGCGCCTTCCTCGGAGGACGCGCCGCACCGGCAGCGCTTCCAGTGGAAGCGGCTGGTCTGGCCAGCGTCGAGCCGAACTTCTATGGCGCCGAAAGCCGCGCGCGATTCGAACAGCGTTATGCGTTGCTGGACCGCCTGGATGCGCCGTTCCGAGGCACGACTCAGGATCGCACGATGCTCAACCACATCGAGTTTTACTCGATGGCGAAACGGATGACGTTCGACGAATCCATCGCAGCGGTGTTCCGTTTCTCGGCCGAGGAAGACGAGCGCTACGGCGCGACGCAGTTCGGCCGCGCTGCCATCGTCGCAAGGAATGCGGTCCACGCGAATAACGGAACCATCTTTACCGCCCTGAACAACGGTTATTGGGATACGCATGCCCGCATGTGGGACCGGCGATACCTTCCGCACAACATGTATACGCTTTGCTCGGAGTTCGACGCGGCCATCGGATCGCTTGTCCAGGATCTCAAAGCGTCCGGAGATTTCGACCGGACATTAATCGTCATGATGGGCGAGTTCGGACGGACGCCGGGTCCGTTGAACGTCCTGTCCGGACGCGACCATCACCGCGATGCCATGTCCGTTGTGATGATGGGCGGCGGTGTTCGCGGGGGACTGGTCATCGGCGCGACCGATTCGATCGGCAACAGAATCATCGACCCGGGATGGAGCCGGCAGCGTCCCATCTTCACGGAAGACATCGCGGCAACCGTGTACTCCGCGCTGGGTATCGATTGGACCAGGACCATCGAGCACACACCTTCGGGCCGAGCGTTCGAATATGTTCCCGGCGCTCTTCAAGGGCGCTACGTTCCGGTCGACGAGGTGTTCGGATGAAGCAGCGGCTGCACTTCCGGATCATCATGACGATCGTTGGCGTGCTCTCGCTGGCGCTGCCGGGCCATGCGACGGCTCCGCAATCCGCATCCAGAGTCGTTATTGTCGCGTCAAAGGCCGTGGCCGTCTCCGGCGAGCGCGTGACATTATCGGCGCTTGTCATGGATTCCGGCGGCGGCGTTCGCCCGGCAGCCGGCGTCGCGTGGTCTTCTTCCGATCCGTCTGTTGCATCGGTCGCACCCGACGGAGTTACTTCGACACGAGTGTTGGGCGTCGCAACGGTCCACGCCGTTGCCGATGGTGTACGCAGCCAGGATCTGTTGCTGCAGGTTGTGCCGAGCAGGATCGATCTCTCTGCTCCTCGCAGCAGGATATCGGTTGGCGACGAACTGCAGTTGACGGCCCGCCCGCTCGACATCGATGGCAGGCAGCTGGATGCAACCGGGATTCAGTGGGATTTGTTCTTCGGCGACGGCAACGGCGGCGACGGCAACCTGACGCCGCTGGCATCGATCAACAACGCCGGTGTATTGAAAGCCTTTGCTCTGGGGCTCGCCACCATTCGGGCTTTCATACGATACCCGGCTGCGGCCAACGGACCTGCGGTCTTCGACTCGTACCTCCAGATATCGATAACACCGCGCGGCGAGTACCGATTGAGTCGTCTGGCAGCAACCGACGCCGTCAGCCGCTCGTTCCAATTGCGGCCAAACTACATTGGCGGCTTCGGCGTCAATGATTCCGGGCAGATTGCATTTGTCGCCTGTCTCGATGGCCTCGCCAGCGCGTTGATGCTTTATACCGACGGCCGCTTCGACGTATTGGCCAGCGCCGGCACCCCGGCCTTTGTACCGGGCAACTTCATCTACGATTTCGAAAACCCCTCGATCAACAACAAAGGGCAGGTTCTCACGCGTGTTTACGCTCCGGTTGCACGATTCGGCGGCGGATTGATGCTGGCGGCGCGCAACGGGGCCACGATGATCCGGCTCGAAGGTTCGTCTGGACCCGGCGTCAGGGAAATGAATACGTTCAAAACGACGCGATATTCCTTGAACGACCGCGGTGAGGTTTTGTTCCTGTCCAATTACACGGACGACGACAGAAGAGAACGAACCGGTTTGTTCAAGCAGGCCGGAACAGAGCTTACGCACCTGTACTCGTCGGGCGATTCCCTTTCGCCCTTCCTGCCGGATGGCCAGATCAACGCGGACTTCTTCGGCCTCGACCGGACCGGAACCGCCTATTTCCTGGCCTCCGCCCGTGGCGAGACGTCGCTGTATTCGACGGATGGCCAACAAGCGATACACAAGATCGTTTCAGTCGGCGACGGCCTGCAAGGCTCACCGATCGTCGCGCTCTGGGGCGTGACGTTGTCGCAGGAAGGCACGCTCGCAATGGGAGTGCGGCTCGCGAACGAAACGCAGCTCGTTCTCCGTTATTCGAGCCTGACGAAGCGCATCACAACCGTCCCGGTCAGCACACTGGGGCAGATTCACACCATCAACGACAGCGGCGACGTCCTGTTTCAAGCCGACGCCGGATCGGGATGGGGACTCATGCGACTCCGTGGCGATGCCGCGACAACGCTCATGTCGTTCGGCACCAGCCAGTTCAACAACGGTCAAATTGTGATGGCAGTCCGTGACGCGGCGATTACGTCTGGCGGCGAACTGTTCACGGTGGCAAGTTCGACGGAAAACGATTATGTCGTCAGCCGGGGCGGCGAACCACGGACTCTCTTCCAATCCGGCCAACGCATCGATTCACGAGTCCATCTCAACTTTCTGGGCTTCATCGGAGGATCGCACGCCGGAGCGACGCAGTTCGTTGCCGGCGGCGCGAACGCGAGTGTTTTTCAGGCCGGGGTAACAGGACCCGAGCCGGTGTGGCTCGCGGGCGATCGTGCCTGGCCCGGTGTTTCATCCGGTCCGCTGACAGGCGCTGTTCGCAGTCCGTCGGGAAATCTCTATTTGATGACCCCGCCCGGCATCGTTCGACTCGCTTCAGGGCGGCCGGATCCTGTACTGCGGTTTCCGGCGTTTGCATCGACAGGCGCTGAAACGCTCACGGTTTATGGCGGAGCGTCCTGGTACAACGGCGCCAACTTTCTCGCCGCAAATGACGACGGGAAACTCGCATGGCTGGCAATAACTGCCACTGGCCTGCGCCTGGTTGTTTCCGAAGGAGAGACGATCACGAGCATCATGACGCTCAATGGCGCGGAAGCGACGCCGGCTCCGAGCGGAGGTTTTTTTGTGGCGTTGTGGCCTTCACAAGGGCTGCAGCCGTCAATCGCAATCGATGATGGAGGACGAGTCCTTGTGAATGCGGTCGTAGCCGGCGGCTCTTCAGGTCTCTTCATCTACGAAAACGGAAGATGGCGCGCCGCAGGATTGTTGAACGACCTCTCGACACAGATCGAGGAAAGACGCATCAGCGCGATCTGGGCGTTTCGTTCGGCCGGCCGGAAGTTCTATTCGATCCTGGCTGTCAGCGACGGAAACATGGTCATCGCCGAGTACGCGGACAGAGCTTGGAATCCGGTCGTTCGATTGTTTGAAATCCTGCCGGATGGTCTGAACCTGAACGGATTCAGCCCGTCGTTCGACGTCAATCGGCGCGGCGATATCGCGTTTGTCGCGCTCGCCAATGCGATGTCTATCGTGGTGCGGACTGCCGATGGGAGGAGCCGCCTCGTGACGTCAACCTCTTCGCCAACGCCGGACGGAGATATCTTCGGATTTCAGCGCTTTGACCTGGACCTCCGGGACGATGGACGGCTTTACTTCATCGGTCTCGATTATCTCGATCGTAACGTTTTGTATTCAGCAGAACCATTGGGGTGATTTAGAAACACATGGCATCCTCGGCAACACGAACAGTTCCAAGCCGCGAGGCACTACTGGACCAAGTTCTGGCGGAAGCGCCGATCAGAAGCTCGTGGTTCGCGAGGTATTTCGCCGGAGTCTCCCTCGCCACTCAGGTGGCGCTCGATTTTCTTTCGGTGGTGGCGGCGCTCGTTGTCCTGAACGCGCTATACAACCGGCCTGACGCCGACCAACTCCGATATCCCTTGAACATGGTGTTGCTGACCGCAGTCTTCGTATCCGGCAGCTTCGTTTTCCTGTTGGAGCGCTATGGTCTCTATCGCCCCAGCAGCAGCCTGTTGCAGATTCGCGAAACGGAAAGAATTCTTCGCAGCATGCTTTGGTCCACGGCTACCTTGGCCGTTTCGACCTACGTCTTCCTCAGCGTCATGCCTTCAACATCGATGCTGGTACTGTGGGCGGTATTGCTGTTCGGCGTCGTCGTTGTGCAGCGCACCGCGTATTACAGCGTGCTGCGTCACCTGCACGCGCGCGGATACGGCCTGGATCGCGTACTGATCTACGGATGTACTCCGGAAGGAATCGACGTGTTTCGCAAAATGGTGCAGTCACCGCGAGCCGGCCTTGTTCCCGTCGGGATTGTCGATAAGAATCCGGCGCTTCGCGGGCAACGCATCTACGAGAGTTCCTACACGCGGCGCGTTTCGCTCCCGGTGGTGGGAACCGGCGACGAACTGGATGAGATCTTGAATCGGCTTCAGGTCACGCGCATCGTACTTGCGGACGGCCCGCCGACCGACGCCAAGTACGAGCCCGTCTTCGGACTCTGTGAAAAACACAGGGTGAAGATCGCGTTCGTATCTCCGGAGCGGCGGCTGGTCCAGCACGAAGTGAACTACATCAACCTGGACGGCGTCATGCTGGGCGAAATTCGGCCGATTCGGGAATCGGGTGTTTACCGGTTCACCAAGCGCGCGCTCGACCTGGTCCTGGCCACATTGATGCTCCTCGTGTCGCTGCCGGTGATGGCGATCGTTGTCCTTGCTATCTGGAAAACGGATGGCCGTCCGGCGCTCTTCGCGCAGGAGCGCGTCGGCCAGTTCGGCAGGAAGTTCCGGCTGTTCAAATTCAGGACGATGTATCGGGATGCGGCGGCTTACGCGCCGACTCCAAGAGATCAGAGTGACCCTCGCGTAACGCCGCTGGGTCGTTTCCTCCGACGCGCCAGCCTGGATGAACTGCCTCAGTTGATCAATATCCTGCGCGGCGACATGTCGCTGGTGGGTCCCCGCCCCGAGATGCCGTTCATTGTGGCGAAATACACGCCGGCTCAACAGGAACGGTTGCTGGCAAAACCCGGCCTGACGGGTTTATGGCAAATCAGCGCGGACCGGGCTTTCGAAATCCACGAAAACATCGACTACGACCTGTACTACATCCAGAACCGGTCGGTCCTTCTCGACGTCGCCATCCTCTTACACACGGCCGTTTTCGCCATACGCGGCGCGGGAGCTTTCTGATGAAGCAATTTATTGAAAACAAAGACGAAACTGGCAATGGAGCCTATTCGTGGGCTTTCTTGACGGAAGTTCGGACGGCATGTATATTCGCCGCACCCCGGGCCATGTTTTTGCCCTATCCCTCTGTTGACGCAGAAGAACGCTAAACGAACTGGAGCATCAAGATGAAGGTTGTGATTTTGTGCGGTGGAAAAGGAACTCGCTCTTACCCGTTCACGGAATACTTTCCGAAGGTGATGATGCCGATCGCGGGAACGCCGATCATCGTGCATTTGATGAGAATTTTTGAGAGACAGGGCTTCAACGAGTTCATTCTCGCCGCCGGACATCGAAAGGAGATCCTTCAGGATTACTTCGACGGCCGGTTCAGCGAATGGCGCATCGACGTCGTCGACACCGGTTCGGAGTCCGATACTGCCGAACGCATCCGGCGTTGTTCGGCCCACGTCGGTGAAACGTTTTTCGCCACCTACGGAGATGGACTCGGCAACGTTAACCTTCGCTCTCTCCTGAACTTCCACAAGGAGCGGAAGTGCCTGGCCACGGTAACCACCGTACCCTTGCGGTCGCAATACGGCGCCGTTCACTTCGATGACGTCGGCAAAGTGTTTCGGTTCGAGGAGAAGCCGGTTATCCGCGACTACTGGATCAATGCGGGATTCTTCGTTTTCGAGCGCGACGTGTTTTCGGTTTGGGAAGGCCAGAATCTGGAAGTCGAAGTCCTGCCGTCTCTCGCAAAGCGAGGCACGCTGGTCGCGTATCAGCATCAAGGTTTCTGGAAGTCCATGGACACAAGCAAGGATCAGCAGGAAATGGAAAAGATTCACGGCGGAGACGGAACTACCGCGCCCTGGAACAAGTTCGAAATTGCAACAATGGCAGGTGCGAGGAGTTAATGAGCAACAGTACTGAGTTTTGGAAAGGCAAACCGGTCTTTGTGACCGGCGGAACGGGGTTTCTCGGCGGATGGGTTGTTCGCCGGTTGTTGGACCGCGACGCAGAAGTCGTCGCGTTAATTCGAGACGGTGCTCCACGCTCGATGCTGAATTCGTCGGGAGACAGCGCAAGAGTGAATTCGATCCAGGGCTCCGTCGAAGACATCGGTCTTCTTCGAAGAACCTTCAGCGAGTACTCGATCGATACGGTCCTACACCTGGCCGCGCAACCTTTGGTCGGCGTCGCGAAGATGGATCCCATCGGGACGTTCGAAGCCAACATCAAAGGAACATGGAACGTCCTCGAAGCCGCGCGGCAGACCAAAGTAAAGCAGGTCATCGTGGCGTCTTCCGACAAGGCTTACGGGGCGAGCGCGAATCTGCCGTACACGGAAGAGCACCCGTTACAGGGCCGCTATCCATACGATTGTTCCAAGAGTTGTGCCGACCTGATCGCTCAGATGTATCACGCAACCTATGACATGCAGGTTTCCATCGTTCGCTGCGCGAATCTGTTCGGCGGGGGAGATCTCAACTTCAGCCGGACGATCCCCGGTTGCATCAAAGCCACTTTGGAAAACGACCGCTTCGTCATTCGCAGTGACGGTCACTTCATTCGAGACTTCCTCTACATCAAGGATGCGGCCGACGCATACCTCCACCTTGCCCAGGCCGTCGCCGGAGGCGCTCCCAACGGCGCATACAATTTCAGCCTGGAAGTGAAGTGGAGTGTTCTGGACTGCGTCGATCAGGTGTTGACGCTCATGAACCGAAAGGACCTGGAACCAGTCATCCTGAATCAGGCGAGTTCGGAAATTCGCGAACAGTACCAGAGTTGCGAAAAAGCACGGACGGTCCTGGGCTGGAAGCCGGCGTACTCGGCAACCGAGGCGCTCAAGGAAACGATCGCCTGGTATGAATCGCACTTCGGCGTAACCGGAAAAACTCTCGCAGCTGGAGGAAACCGGTGAAAGTCGCCTTGTATTATCCGTGGGTTTATTTAACCAGCGGAGGCGAGCGCGTCATTCTGGAAATGACGGGACGCGGGCGCCATCAGTGGACGATTTTCACGAACCGTTTTGAACCGCAGAACACTTTCCCCGGATTCAAAGACCGAAACATCACGACACTCGACACGGTTTCCGTAAAACGCAGCGTTGCTGCTGCCGGCCAGGGCGCTCTTCGGATCCTGCGGCAGAAGTTACCACTCGAAAATTTCGATGCGCTGGTCGTCGTGTGCGAAGGGTTCGGCGATCTTGTTCTGTTTCGCAATCGATCCCTGCCGGCGGTGTGTGTATGTCTGACCCCATTGCGGCTTGCTTTCGATTCCCACTATCGCGAACGATGCCTCGTCAATCGAAACGCTATCGAACGCCCGTTAATTCGGGCCGGCAGCGCTGCATTTCGATACGTGGACCGGTTCGCCTGGAAGCGCTATGCGAAGGTGATCTGCATCAGCAATGAAGTGAAACGCCGGGCGGTAGCCGGCGGCCTGGCATCGGAATCCGCAATCGACGTGGTGCATCCCGGCCTCGGTTTCGAGCCCGCCGAGCCAAGCAGAAACTTCGATAAGTTCTTTCTGTTGCCCGGCCGGATCATGTGGACGAAGAACATCGAACTCGGCATCGAAGCGTTTCTTGAGTTCAGGACGAAACACCGGGACTTCGAAGACTTTCGCCTTGTCATCGCAGGCATCGTCGACGAAAAGAGCAAGCCGTACTTCGAAAAGCTTCGCGCCCTTGTCGGTGGGTCCAACAATATCGAATTTCGCGTTCACCCTTCGGATGCGGAACTGGCCGACTTGTATCGCAGCTGTTACGCGACGTTGTTCACGGCTTTCAACGAAGACTGGGGTATCGTGCCGCTCGAGTCGATGGCCTTCGGAAAGCCGTCCATTGTTGTGAATCGCGGAGGACCGCGCGAGTCGGTCATCGATGGCGAGAATGGTTTTCTGGTGGAACCCAACGCGGAGGCTTTCGCTGCCGCGATGGGACATCTCGCCGGGAACGTCGCGCGCTGCCGGACGATGGGCGAAGCCGGACATCGTCATGTACGCCGGTTTTCGTGGCAGGAATTTTCAAAGCGCGTCGATGATGCGCTGGATTCAGTGATACCCGTTCGTTTGCAGTCTTCGCCGGTGGTTTCAAAGATCGGTGCGGGAGCTTAAACAGTCGAGGAAGAGGAAAAACGGAATGCGACCAAGCGTCTATCTTGCTGATTTGCGTTACGACTACAGTGGTGTTCTCGCAAACGATACTTTCCCGTTAGGTATCGGGTACATGAAGGCCGTGATGGATCGGGACCTGCCCGAGGTCCAATCACGGCTGTTCGCCTATCCGGGCAAGTTATGGGACGCGATCAGCACCAATCCGCCGGATATTCTGATGCTCAGCAACTACGTCTGGAACGAGCGCTTGAGCCTGCATATCGCCCGCCTCGCCAAAGAGCTCAACCCGAAGATGCTGACTGTGATGGGAGGTCCGAACATTCACCTGGAGCCGGAGCGCCAGATTGCCTGGCTTCAGCAGCAGCCCGAAATCGACGTCTATGTCCTCGGCGAAGGCGATCTTATCGCAACGGAATTGGTGCAACGCTTCGTCGCGGCGGACTTCTCCATTGGCAAAATGACGGAGCAAGTCCTGCCGTCTTCCGTTTACAGGCGCGCGGACGGCACGATTGGGCGAAACGAAACCTGGGACCGGCAAAAGGAAGTCGATGTAGTTCCATCGCCATTTCTTTCCGGAGTTCTCGACGAGTTCTTCGATGGACGCCTGACTCCCCTGCTTGAAACGAATCGCGGATGCCCGTTCAGTTGCACGTTCTGCTGTCAGGGAACCAGCTGGTACACGAAGCTTCACTATTTCGGTAAGGAAAGACTTCGCGAGGAAATCCATTACATGGGGAAGCGGGTCAAGGAGGTATGCCCGTCTGTCACCGCGCTCCGCATCGCCGACTCGAACTACGGGATGTACGAACGCGACGTCGAAATCTCAAGCTACATCGGAGAGGCCCAGAAAATGTACGGCTGGCCGACCTACATTGACGCGACCACCGGTAAAAACCGGCCCGATCGAATCATCAAATCGCTGGAACAGGTCAATGGCGCGATGGTCCTCTATCAGGCTGTCCAGTCGCTCGACGAAACCGTCCTGCGCAACGTCAAGAGACAGACGATCAAACTCGAAGCTTACGAAGCCCTTCAAGTGCACATGCGGGGACGCGGTCTCCGCTCCAATTCCGATCTGATCCTCGGTCTCCCCGGCGAAACGCTCCAGACCCATCGGACCGGCTTGCGCAAGCTTCTCGATTCCGGCATCAGTCAGGTCACGAATTTCCAGTTGATGATGCTCAAAGGTACCGAGCTTGAAATGGAGGCGAGCCGCAAGGAGTTCAAGTTCCGCTCAGGCTGGCGCGCTCTGCCCAAGAACTTCGGGGTTTATGGCGGCGAGAAGGTTTTTGACGTGGAAGAGATCGTTGTCGAAACCGATACGTTATCCTTCGACGACTACCTCGAAGCGCGCACCGTGGCGCTGGCGTCCGTGGCCTTCTGGCACGACAACTACTTCGAAGACGCGATCACATTCGCCGAGAGCCTTGGAATGAAACGCGCGGACTGGCTGGATCTCGTCCTGCAGGCTATGAAAGAGGACACCGGCCCGGTTCGTGACTACCTCGATGATTTCCTGCATGAGACCACGAACGAACTGTTCCCGACACGGCAGGCCTGCATCGACTTCTATGACCAGGATGAGAATTTCGAACGTTTGGAACGCGGCGAGGTCGGCGAGAACCTGATGCACAAGTATCGTGCGATCGCTTCGTTCCACCTCTGGCCTCACATCTGTGCGTGCGCCATGAAAGCAACCCGGGAATTGATCAACCGGCTTCCGAAATGGCGTGAAATTCCGAATTTCGACGAATTCTGGAATAACTTCGAACGGTTCGTGTTTCTGCGGCACGCCTGGGGCAATTCCACCAGTGAGATCCTTGCCCCGGCCGACGCGGAAATGACATACGATATTGGATCCTGGCTTGCCGCCGGTACGCCTCAAGACCCGAGTAGTTTCAAATTCCCACGGCCGACGCCCGTCCGATTTGAATTAAGCCCGGCATCGAAGCGAGAACTGGCGGCAGCCCTCGAAGTCTGGACAGACCGCATTCGAGGACTCAGCAAGCTGGTGACCCGCGTCCGCGTCGACTGTCAGGTCCGCGGCGCTAACCTCATTGCGCCGAAGTCTTTCGCAGCCTGTTCGTGACGGGAATAAGGAGCACGACGATGAAAAAAACGCGGGTAAAGCGGTTCAGCGCGATGCTTTCTCTGGCACTGGTGATGCAGCTTGCCGGCAGCCTGTTACTGATTCATGGCCAGTCGCAGGTCGTCCCACAACCTCAGACAACGGCGCCTGCGCCCCCCAACGAATATGTCCTGCAGCGCGGAGACGATCTTGAAATCAGGGCATATGACATTCCCGAATTGAACAGCGTCGTCCGGATTCGTCCGGATGGAAAGATCTCGGTGTTACTGCTGAACGATGTCGACGCGGCCGGCCTCACGGTTCAGAAATTGACTCAGGCCCTGACGGAGGGGTACACAAACCATTTTCGCACTCCCCGTATAACCGTCATCGTCCGAAGCTTCACCGGTCAAAACGTCTTCGTGGGCGGCGAAGTCATGCAGCCGTCTGCCCTTCCGTTGCCAGGTGGCATGACTGCAATCCAGGCACTGGTCCGGGCCGGCGGCCTGAAGGCGAATGCGACAGGTGAAACAGTTCTGATTCTGCGCGATATCGATAAGGGCACGCCCCGCGTCGAGAGCCTGAACGTACGCGAGGTTTTGGAGAATCAAAAACCGGATGCGGTTCTGCAGCCATCCGACGTCGTCTACGTGCCGAAGAACTATGTCAGTGTTTATATCGGCGGAGAGGTAGGCCGGCCCGGACTGGTTGAACTCACGGGAGACATGACCATTCTGGCAGCCGTTTTCCAGGCGGGCGGATTCCTCCAGTCGGCAAAGACTGACGGCGTTGTTCTGGTCAGGAACGACGGAAACAATGTTCCCGTAAAGACCAAGATTCGGCTTGATGATGTATTCCTTGGGGACTCGAACACCAAACTCAAACCCTACGACCTGGTGTTTGTTCCCAAGAGCAAGATTGCAAGACTCGACCAATGGGTCGATCAGCACATCCGGCAATTGAACCCGTTCAGCCTGAGTTTAGGTTTCAGTTACATCTTCGGAAACAAGGGCGCGGTATCGACGGTTCCAATCATTTTTTAGGATCTGCGTATGGAAAACTTAATACCTCAAGCATCGGCACGCGACCTCGCCTTCATCCTCTGGAAGAGGCGATGGAGCATTCTCCTTATCATCACGGGTACTCTGATCGGGACGCTGGCATGGCTCCTGTTCGTCCGGGAAGACCTCTACCCTGTTACGGCGAGAGTCCTCGTCAAGATCGGTCGAGAGCAGGCGCCACCGCCAACCGTGCTCGGCGCCTCGCCGCTGGTGGTGGGCTACCGCAGTTCGGAAGTCAACTCGGAGATGGAAGTCTTCACGAGCGCTGAGCTGGTCACCCAGGTTATCGACGAGCTGAAACTCGACCAGCCTGGCCCGCCTGCGCCTCCTCCGGAGAAATTCGTGCCGCTGGTCAAATACCGCCTGAAGACGGCGATGTCCGGCGTCAAGGATACGTATGAAAACATTCTGATCGCGGCGGGACTGCGCGAGCGTTATACGCTGCGGGAACGCGTTTTTGCCATGCTGCAAAAAGGCATCGCTGTGAAAGCGGCGAAGGACTCCAATGTTTTCGTCGCGGCGTTGTTGACTCCGTATCGCGAAGGAAGCCGCGTTCTTCTGAACACCTGGATCGACAAATACCTCGTTTACCGGCAGCAGCTCTATGCCAACGGTGAGTTCGATTTCTTCCGCGGCGTGGTGAATCAAAGCCTGGGCGAACTGCGCGGCGCCGAAGACCGGCTCCAGCAATTCGAAAACGCGGAAAGCATCAGCCTCCTGTCCAAACAGCAGGAACAACTCATTGAGCAAATGACTCGCACCCGGGCAGCTCTTAGGGACGCCGAACTCCAACGCAACGAAAGCAGCGTGAAGGTGCAGAAACTCGAAACGGAATTCAAGAAGGACGATCCGAATTTCGGCGCACTCGGCGATTTCCCGCGCGATTCGTTCCAGCACAACGTTCTTGCCGATCTTGCGGAATTGCAGCGTGAACGTGAAAAATTGCGGATGACCGAGTACGACACCGGCGACAAAGTGAAAAACAACCGCAATCAGTTCGGTGTTCTGGCAGCAATGCTGGGAGAAAACCTGCGGTCCGGCCTTGCCGAACGAGAAGCCGTCGTGGCGGCGCGTCAGATAGAACTGACCGAGCTCGAACAGGAGCTTTCTACCCGCCACGGCAAAACAAAGGACTGGATCTCGTTGAAACGCCGCGTCACCGATCTGGAAGGCAACTATCTGACGTACCAGAAAAAACTGAACGAGACGCGCGCCAATGTCGACATGCAGCGTGAGCAGATCGGCAATGTTGCGATTCTCGAGCGCCCGGTCGATCCGATCGAATCGGTAGGCGTGCGAAAGACGATGGTCCTCGGCATAGCGCTGTTGATGGGCATCTTTGCCGCGCTTGCATGGATCGCCGTGACAGAGTACTTCGACCATAACGTTTACACGGAGGAGGATGTGCGGAGGCACCTCGGCGTGCCGGTGCTCGCGGTGATTCCAGCTCGTAAAGGATGAAGAAGTTCAAACCGACCTGGCCCTGGGATCCGAACGCGCCGGATACTTCAAAGTGGCGAGAGGAATTTCAAAAAGTAGCGCTCGCCCTTGCCGGAACGCTCAGAAAGAGCGATACGCGGGGCGTCATTTTCACAAGTCCCCACCGCAAGGAGGGTACCAGTACGGTCCTGCTTGCCGTCGCGAGAGAGATGAAAAGAACTCTCGGAATGCGGCCGCTTCTGGTGGAGATGAACCGCCAGAGGCCATGCTTCAAGGACAGGTTTCATCTGAATGCATCCGGATCGGTCTACACATTCGGCGAAGGAGATACGACGCTGCAGGATTCGCTGCAGCAGGATGCTGCCGGCTTGTCGTTGATTCCGGCGGGCGGCAACTGGTCCGCGGCCAGCGTTCCTCAAATCACGAATCGCCTCCTGCAACAGGCGGAGAAGGATTTTGATGTTGTTCTGTTCGATGCGCCTCCGATCCTCGAATGCGCGGATGCGGCTGCGGCGGGCTCCGTGGCCAGGGATTTGATCCTAGTGCTGCGGTCGGGCAGAACGTCTACGGAAATGCTGGATCAGGTCCGGCATCAGGTCGACCTGGGCGGCATTCGCATCGTCGGATCGATCGTGACGATGCAACGCGGCGTCGTGCCGCGCTGGTTATATCAGTAGTGGGAGATACAGGCGATGAGCAGTCCGGAACTTCGAGCGACGGTAGTCATCCCTACCTACAATCGCGAAGAACTTGTAAGGGAAGCGATCGAATCGCTGTTCCATCAGTCGGTCGATCCGCGAACCTTCGAACTCATCGTTATCGATAATTCCTCGACGGATAAGGTCGAAGCCGTCGTCGAGGAAATCCGGCCCAAAGCTCCTTTCCGGATCACCTATCGCAGAAACGAACGCAACCTGGGTTGCTTCGGCTCCATGAATGCCGGCATCAACATGGCCCGGACAGGCATCGTCGCCTTGCTGGACAGCGATGCGTGCGCCGATCCGGAATGGGTCCGGCGGGGTATTGAAGGGTTCGGCGACGATCCGCGAATTGCTTTCGTCGCCGGTCACATTGCGGATAAACCGCACCAGCAAATGACGTTCTTCTCCACTCGAAACGGCGCTCCGAAAACTGAAAACCCCTTCTACCCTTCAGGAAACATCTTCTTTCGTAAAAGCCTCTTTCAGAAAATGGGCGGTTTCGACGAACACCTCTCCTTCGGCGACATCGGAAACAGTCCGCTCGGATGCGCCGACACGGATCTGTGCTGGCGCATGAAGGACGCCGGCCACGCCTACGTCTACCGCGCGGATCTGATCGTGTACCACGAGATCGAGCAGCACCGTCCGATACCCTGGTTGAAGTATCACTGGCGCGTGATCTCGATTCCGTTTCTCGTCGCAAGGCATCCGGCTCTTCGCCATGTCCTGATCGGCAACGTGTTCTTTTTGCCCGACAACATCTTTTTCTACTTGATGTTGCTCAGTGTGCTGCTTTCCGTGACGGTCAGTGGATGGGCTGCGATCCTGGCGCTGCCTTACCTATACCGCGTAGCCTGGTTCCCGAATGCTTCCTTTTCCCTGATGCGCATCCTCCGGATACCGGCCCGTATCGGGATGATCACCATTCGCCAGTTTGTGATTTGTTCGTCGCTCGTCTACGGCAGCATTCGCGCGAGAACGTTGGTCCTATGAGCAGGAACCCGGAAAGCATCATCGTTTCGGTCGTCGTTCCGACTTTCAATCGCGAAAAGGTGCTTCGCGATTTACTGGAGTCGCTCGTCCCGCAGACTCTGCCTCCTGATCAGTGGGAACTCATCATCGTCGACGACACATCTCGCGACCGCACTTCCGACATGGTCGACGAATTCAGATCGAAGCTTCCGTGTAGAGTCGTTTACCACCGGAACGAGAAGAACAGCGGCGCTCCTTACAGCAGAAACGTGGGAGCGCGCCTTGCGAAGGGCCGCATATTGGCCTTCACGGACAGCGACTGTCGCGTTACGCCGCGCTGGCTGGAACTCGGCATCAGCGGATTCCGGAGTCCCGAAATCGGTTTGGTTGCCGGTCCGACCCGCAACGACCCTTCGGCGGAAATGGGTTTTTTTTCCATCGGCGTGGCAGGCGACCCTCCTGGTGAAAACCCGATCTATCCGTTGACGAATGTTTTTTATCCTGCGAATGTTTTCTGGAAGCTCGACGGATTCAAGGAGGATCTTTATTTCGGGAACGCTGCTGAAATGCCGGTCGACAGCACCGACGTGAACATGGGCTGGAAAGTCCGCGAAGCCGGATACAAGACCGTTTTCATCGAGGAAATGGTCGTGTACCACGCGATCCGAACAGTAAGTCCGTGGGCGTGGCTGGTGTCGCACTCCCGTTATAGCGGCATTCCCTTCCTGGTCCGGCTCCATCCGGGCTTGAAACCCCACATCGTATGGTGGGGCCCGTTTGCCTTCTCTCAGAATTTCCTGTTTTACATTGCGCTGGTCGGCGCCCTGCTTGCTGCCACCGCGACCGCATGGGGCCTTTTGCTTGTTCTTCCGCTGCTGATCCAGATGTGTACCTTTATCAAGCCGAGCATTTCGCCGCTGGGATGGCCGAAAGCCGCCGTGCAGATAATGTTTCTCGGCATGGGCCAGGTCGTGATCTGCGGCTCCCTGATCTACGGCAGTATTCGATCCCGGCGCTTCATCATCTGACCGCCATGAATCGCCAGGCAGGCATTCGCATCTCGGTCATTGTTCCAACGTACAACAGGAAGCACTATTTGCCGCAGCTCGTCGAGTCGCTGGCTGCGCAAACGCTCCCTGCCGATCAATATGAGGTGATCGTTGTCGATAACTGCTCGACGGATGGAAGCGACGATCTGATGCGCGACTACGCTCGAACCGTGTCGTTTCGACTCGTCTATCACCGCAATCCCGCGAATCTCGGAGTCTCCAAGTCACGAAACGTTGGAGCCCGGCTGGCCCAGGCGAGTCTTCTGGCCTTTACAGACAGTGACTGCACGGCCACGCAGGATTGGCTCGAGCAGGCTCTGAAAGCCACGGATGAAAACCCAACAGCGGCGATCGTGACCGGCACCGTCGTGAACAAACCCGGCGTCCGCTCGAGCTTTTTTTCCATCGGTGAGTCCGCCATTCACTCGGAGAACCCTTTCTTTCCCACATGCAACATCGTTTACCGCCGCGAAGTGTTTGTCGAGGTCGGCGGGTTCAACGAGGACTTCTATTTCTTCGATATGTTTTCCGCGCCTCTGGAATGCGGCGATGTCGATCTCGGCTGGCGGATCAAGGAAGCAGGACACGTGTCGATTTTTGCTCCTGCCATGATGATGTATCACGAGCTGCGGCTCGTCCCGCCGGTGGAGTGGCTCGCTTCCTACATTCGCGTCATGTCGGTACCGTTGATGGCTCGGATGCATCCGGGCTTTCGCGAAAGAGTCATGTGGTGGGGCCCCTTCTGCCTTCGCGACAATCTGTTGTTCTATCTCGCAGTCGTGGGCCTTGTGCTCGGAGCCGCGGTCAGTCCCTGGATTTTTGCCCTGACTCTGGTGTTCGTCATACGGCTCGTGCTCATTGCCAATCCCAGGCTGTCGGTCACAGGTGTCGCGTTGTTGTTCCCGAAGGTCTTTTTCCTGATCCTGCGACAGACGATTATTTGCGCAGCGCTGCTCTACGGAAGCATCCGGGACCGCTGCATGGTCTTGTGAGGGTCGTGCGATGAAAGCCATCAACAACATCGCCTCCGCCAAAACTGCAGACTCCAGGTCCATGTCGCCGGCCGTCGATGTCCGCGATGTCTGGAAATGGTATACGTCCAGCTTCCGTTTCCGCCGCACCATCACGCCAACCGCAAACCTGCGACCGGCGCTTAAAGGAATTTCATTCTCGATTCCGAGAGGCGGCATCGTCGGGTTGCTCGGGCCAAACGGAGCCGGGAAAACAACGCTGCTCAAAATACTGTCGACCTTGATCGAGGTTGACAAGGGATCGGTTCTGGTACTTGGGCGCGACGTTACGACCGACCCGGTCCACATCCGCGGGCACATCGGTTTGGTAACCAGCGACGAACGCAGTTTCTACTGGCGCCTGACGGGCCGCCAGAACCTGAAATTCTTCGCGACGCTTTACGGATTGCCGGCGAAACACGCGAAAGATCGAATCGCGATGCTGCTTGAAACTCTCGGACTCACGGAGGCCGCCGACCGCCCCTACTACGGGTACTCCACAGGCATGCGTCAGAAACTGGCGATCGGCCGTGGGTTGTTGAGCAGTCCCGAACTGGTTTTTTACGATGAGCCCACACGCAGCCTCGATCCGCTCAGCGCGCACAACATCCGGCAATGGATTCTCAACAACGTGCAGCAGTTTCCGAATACAACCCACTTCATCGCGACCAATCAGCTGCATGAGGCCGAACAACTTTGCGATCGCGTCATCATTCTGAATCGAGGAGAAGTAATCACGGATGGCTCCATCTCCGATATCCGCAAGGAGTTCGAGAAGCGTGAGCACGTAATTCATCGCATTACGTGCCGTGGATTCTCCCCGGACGGCATTCGATGGCCGTCGGCCGATTCCGGTCTGATCGACATTCAGGAACTTCCCGCAGCGGATTCGAATGCGGTTGTTCTTCACGTTCGGACAACAAATGACGGCGGCGCTTTGTCCGCAGTCCTCGACACAGTGCTCCGTTCCGGTGGAAAAGTGCTGCGATGCGAAACCGACGTCGTTCCCCTGGATGAAATCTTCCGGTCGCTTGTGACCGCGGACACGCGGGAGAAGAAGTCATGAGACTCGCATGGGCCTTTTTTTGCCGCGACGCGGCGATTGCGCTCAGCTATCGCATCGCCTTTGTTGTCCAGCTTCTTGGCAATTTACTGCTGGTCGGAATCCTCTACTACCTCAGCCGCACTGTCGGAGTGGAAAAAGTGCCGTCGCTCGAACGTTACGGCGGCAACCTGATGGCCTTTCTTCTGATCGGCGTGGCATTGACCGACTGCGTTCTCGTCAGCCTGGTGGGTTTTGCGCAGCAGGTGCGCGAGTCGCAGACGACAGGAACGCTCGAAGCCACACTGATGTCGCCTGTTCGACTGACGGTCATTCTCATCTACTCGTCATTCTGGAATTATTTTCTGAGCGCGGTACGTTTCCTGATGTATCTGCTGGCCGGAGTGGCTATCGGCGGATTGAGGATCGATACCGTCAATCCGTTGTCCGGCCTTACGATTTTTATTTTGACCGTCTTAAGTTTCATGGGAATCGGCATTCTTTGGGCTGCCGTCGTACTGCTCGTCAAACGCGGTGAAGCGTTGATGAGCATGATGACAGTGCTTGTCTTTCTGGTCAGCGGCGTCCTGTTTCCGGTGAATCTGTTGCCGGGCTGGATGCAATGGTTCTCCAACCTGATTCCTTTGACGGCAGCGCTTGAAGGCATGCGGCTGGCCATCATGAAGAATGCGACTTTATTCGAACTGGGTTCGATCGTGCTGCAATTGACAGGCTTCGCGGTCCTGTTGCCCACGCTCGGTATCCTGGGGTTCAACTATGCCGTCAGAATCGGCCGAAGGCAGGGATCACTGACGCAGTATTGACGACGTTATGCAGAGGTACTCTTTAACACACACGCTGACGACGAAATCCTTTCTGCTCATGCTTGCAGCAGCAGGATGCCTCGTCACAACGACACTGACGACCGTGCTTGCCGGATCCGGATGGAAATTGCGGGCAGTGGTTTTCTCTGCGGCAGTGATTCCGTTGCTCGCCTGGTGTGTCGGAAGCCTCAAGGACCTTCTGCTCTTCTTCTGGGTCGGCAGTCTGACCTACAACCGGCAGTTTTTTTCATTCGACCGTTTTATCGGCGCGGGGACTCAGGGTTTTTTTTGGGTGCTCGCGGATATTTTTTTCGTGGGTCTACTGGTGATATGGGCTTACGAGGCGACAAAAGGTCAAAACCGGCGAGACTCCGCGCAGAAAGCGCCGGCGCTCTGGCCGTTTTTTCTTCCGTTTGCCGGCGCTGCCGTGTTGTCGATTTTTGCCGCGGAAAGACCGGACTGGAGCCTGTACGAATTGATGCGGTATGTGAGGTTCGCCCTGATTCTTGCGTATGTTCGTCACAACGTGGGACGACGCGAATGGTGGATCATCATCACAGCATTGTGCGCCGCGATGGTCTTTCAATCTCTCATAGCCGTGAAGGAGGTCGTCACCGGCCAGAGCGGTGTCGTCGGCACCGACGTCTCCAGTTCACTGGAGGGGCTTGAGGAAGACTTTTCCATGGAAGGTTTCTACGGAATGGTGCGCGCTACCGCGACGATGAACCATCCGCCGAATCTGGCGTCGTATCTGACGATGCTGATTCCGGTCGCCCTTGCCCTCGCTCTGACTCTCAAAAATTTTCAATTGAGGCTGATGGCAACGATCGCCTTGCTGATTGCCGGAGCTGGACTGGCAGCCACCATGTCGCGATTGCCGATTCTGATGACCGCCATGGCGGTTGTTGCAGTCCTGCTCGTTTTGTCATGGTTTCGCGAAATCTCGCTGAAGCAGAGTCTGGGCATTCTCATACTCGGAGTATGCGCGCTGATGATCGCCGCCATTCCCATGCGTGACAAGATCATGTCGCGTGTGACGACGGATTTCTCCGCCAGCGTGGACCAGCGCATGGAGGGGCTTCGAGGCGCGATGTCGATCGTCATGGAGGAAAACACGTTCTTCGGCATCGGGCTGAACAACACGCGTCTGTTCGTTGCGAAGTATCTTCCAGAAATCTCATGGATGGATGAAACCGATCCCGTCCTTATTCAGATGAACGTTCGCCCTCTCGCCACTATGGGGAACGCATACTCTCACGTCGCAGTCGAAACGGGCCTTATCGGGTTTCTGGCGTTCACGCTGCTCCTGGTGGGTACCTTCATTATCGGCTGGCGCGCATTTTGCCGGACTACAGGACCGGTGCGTGGAGTTGCGCTGGGTCTGACCGTGGGTTGGATCGGCATCCTCGGAGGTCAGGTCGTAGACCATTCGATCTTCGTCGATCCACAGCTGTACACGAACGCGATCGTGTTCGCTTTACTGAACCTGACTCCGACTCTATTTCCCGCACAAACATCACTTCAGGAGGCTGGGCAGCCATGAAAATCGCACTTCGGCTCGTTTTGGCAACTCTGGTTCTTGCCGTACTGACTGGAGGATTGATCAGCGTTGTGTTTTCTCAGCGCGCTGAATTCGCCGCGAACGGAAATGCTGTCGCCAATCCCGATTTTGAGCAATGGCAAAACGGAATGGCGACAGGCTGGAGTCTGGATGAGAAGGTCACCAACAAGGGCACGGTATCCCAGGCGAGGTCGCCGGTACACGGAGGCCAGTTCAGCCTGAGGTTGTCGCCGAATCGCAATAACACGGCGACGGATTTGGGCGGCGATCCTTTTGGTCTCGGCCAGGCCTTCTCTCTGGCGCCGCTCCGTGGGAAGCGCGTTTACGTCTCGGCCTGGCTCGGCGCCAACGGTGGGGCGACGGCTCTCGCGGGCGTGTACGCAGTCACCAAACGAGGACAGGTGATCGCGGGTGAGTTGAAGGAGCCGTCGGGAGGTTCCGGTCTCACCTATCAGGAAAACTTCGTGGACCTGCCGGACAGCTCCGAAATCTCGTTCGTTGTTTTCCTCGTCATGGTCCACGGAACTTCCGGTTCCGCCTTCATCGACGACTTCTATGTCGGCACGCGTCCGCGCAGTGCAACGTCAGCGCCGGGAGGAGCGCCTGGCCGAGCGCCGGCAACTCCGCCCGGTCGCGCGAACCCGAGAGCGTCCAACAACCCCGGTAACCTGGCGAAGAATACCGGTTTCGATGAATCAGCCAACGGGCTTCCCGCAAGCTGGAGTCTCGACCAGAGAGTCGCCAACAAAGGATCCGTTGCGCAGGTTCAGACTCCTTCGCAAACAGGAATGGGTCTGAAGCTGAGCCCGAATCGGAACAACACGGCGACCGACCTCGGCGGCGGTCCATTCGGCGTCGCTCAGTCTTTCCCAGCCGATCAGTTTCGCGGAAAGACCGTTCACATATCCGGATATCTCGGGGCGGAAAACGGTGCAACCGCAGTATTGGGCCTCTACGCGCTCACCTCCAGCGGACAGGTATTCTCCGCTGAGCTGAAGGAGCCATCCGGAGGATCCGGGTTGAGCTACCAACAGGCAGAGCTCGTCGTGCCAAATGACCGGAGCGTATCGTTCCTTATCTTTACGTGTTTGGCATATGGAACTTCCGGCAATGTGTACTTCGACGACGTTTACGTTGGCTTCGATGCGCCGGCTGCAGCCGCATCCAATAATCCGGCGCCTCGTGCAAGTGGCGGAGAGCGCGCCAGCGGTGGCGGCAACAGGGAAAGTTCCGACGCCAGCATCAGCGTCCGGGCGGATCGCGTGATCCGTGATATCCCCACCGGGCTTTACGGCACAAACATCGAATGGATCTGGGACGCAAACGGGATCTGGGATTCCAAAGCCAGCCGGTTGAACGGAGACGTTGTGCGGCTGGTCCGCGATCTCGGACCATCGCTCATACGCTTCCCGGGCGGGTTCTTTTCGGACTTCTATAACTGGCGCGACGGCACTGGAGCGCAGAGCTCTCGAAAGGAAACGCTGTCGATGCCCGGCGGCGCTCGGTCGCGTCACGTGTTCGGCACGGACGAAGCGTTGACCTTTGCCGACGCAGTTAATGGCCAACTGCTGATCACCGTCAATGCAGGCACCGGTACACCTCAGGAAGCCGCGGAGTGGGTCAAGTACGTCAACAAAGGCCGGCGCCGCGTCGAGTACTGGGAAATCGGAAACGAGCTTTACGTCAATGACGGATCCGCGCATTCAAAAGCGTTCACAATGACGCCGGACCGCTACGCGCGCAAAGTGCTCGACTTCGCGAAAGCGATGCGAGCAGCCGATCCGTCGATCAAGATCGGCGCAATCGCCGAAGAGAGCCTGAATCCCTCACAGCCGAAGGGCTATCGCAACTGGACCGAAGAAGTTCTGCGGACCGCCGGGAAGGAGATCGACTTCATCGCGGTTCACAATGCATATGCGCCCGGGCTGCATACGGACAAAGGCCAGAATGTGCGGACGGTATATGCGGCCATGCTGGCGGCTCCTCTTTATGTGCGGCAAAGCATAGAGAGGTTATCCGCCAAGATCGATTCCCTCGCGCCCGGATCGCGCGTGAAGATCGCGATTACGGAATTCGGCCCGTATTTCCAGCTCACTCCCGATGGGCGCTTCACCGATCACGTTAAGACCCTCGGTTCGGCGCTCTACGTGGCGAGCGTCATGAAGGTGTTTGTCGAGAATCCGCGAACAGACATTGCTAATTCCTTCAAGCTGGTTGATCCGCTCTTTACCGGCTGGATCGGAAAGAAAGGCGATCGGTTCCTGCCGACCGGGCCATATTACGCAAGCCAGATGTACACGCGTCACTTCGGATCCAAACTCGTATCGTCGTCCAGCGAGAGTCCCACCTACACGTCGGAATCGGTCGGGATCGTGGATCGGATGTATCAGGTTCCCTATCTCGACGTGATCGCAAGCAAGAGCGACGATGGCCGCAAGCTCTATGTCCTCGTCGTCAACAAGCATTTCGATAAGCCCATCAAAGCCAGAATCGATGTTCAGGGCTTTCGTCCCGCGGGTGGCGCGGCCTGGGTCCT
>Ga0137464_1000054_pt1 | contig 36101 bp, 52 predicted proteins | sample EasRivERMGT814_2_FD_102306 | JGI IMG/M metagenome (GOLD analysis project Ga0137464, IMG submission 102306) | Soil microbial communities from meander-bound floodplain in the East River, Colorado, USA - East River MetaG ERMGT814_2 | ecosystem: Environmental > Terrestrial > Soil > Floodplain ...
CTTTCCGGCATTTTACCTTTACCGTACTAAGGCGAACAATCGGACTAAGTCGATGGGAGTGAGCATTTCGTGGCTCGACTGATGGGCGTCACCCTGACCGAGGACGCCGTGCGGCAGCGGCGAAAGACCGTCACGCGGCGGATGGGATGGCGCAACCTCGCGGTGGGCGACCGGCTCACGTTGTGCCTCAAGGTGCAGGGCCGCCGCCGCCAGGACGGCACCGTCGAGCCGCTGGTGCGTCTGGCCGAGGTGCAGGTGGTCTCCGTCCGGCGAGAGCAGCTGGCGTCTGGTCTGACCGTGGCCGAGGTGGAACGCGAGGGATTCCCGGGCTGGGACCCGGACCGGTTCGTGAGGTTCTTCTGCCAGGCCATGAGTTGCGAGCCCGACGCCGAGGTCACGCGCATCGAGTGGCGCTACCTCGATCAGGTGGAGTACCTGCGCCTGACCGAGCGGGATGTGCCGTGTCAGGTGCCGCACCCGCAGCGCAACGAGCTGGCGTGCGCCCACCCGGACGGCCACGGCGTGCACTGGGATGGCGACCGCGAGGTCTGGCTGGGCCCGACGCCGGACGAGGAGAGGCGCGGCCCGGCAACGGTCCGCATGGTTGGCCGGGACCCCGCGATTGACGCGGCGGTGTACGGCGTGGCGTATGTGTGGCGCAGACCTGACGGGCCCGAGATCGTCATTCCTCCGGATGAGGTGGTTGTGGTGCTGCGCGACCCGCCCGCCCCAAGGGGGGGCCCGCGGCTGGGTCTGGCCACGACGCGGCAGCTGCTGGAGGAGATCAAGGCCCGCGGCGTGCTGGAGACCTTCTACCGCCAGATTGGCTCCGACATGGCCAACGGGGCGGCCAACCTGATGGAGTCGCTCCCCGGGTCCATGCTCGACTACAGCAAGGCGAGCACGAGAGGAGGTGATCAAGATGGAGCACAAGCCAGCGAGCCCGGTCGTACCGGGTGACGTGGTGCGTGTCGTGGACGAGCTGTACGTGGAGCACCTGGGCCTGGTGACGGCCGTTCATGGCCAGTTCGGGGAGTACGTGCCGTGTGTAAACGCGGTGTACGTGTCCTCGGATGAGACCCGGCGTGACCCGTACGGCCAGCAGGTCGAGCGGCTTTCGTCGCTGCAGCACTACTCGCAGGGGCCGATCAACATGCCCAGGCCGGGCCGCTACTGGGAGAACATCTGAGTGAGGCCGGCCGCCAAGTACCCGCCGACGAGGTGAGGAACGCGGACCGGTGAGGAGATGATCAGGAATGGGCTACGTCAATCACCTGGCCGCAGAAGACGGCCGGGGCACCGAGTGCGGGGAGCCATGGCAGGGCTGGCAGGCACCGGCGGGGACGGCAGACCTGCCTCCAGACAACCAGCCGCGGCCCCATATCGACCCGATCCGCCAGTGCCGTGCCTGCCTGCTCGTTGGTCGCCTGCGGGCCGAGCTGGACACGATGCGCCAGCTGGTGCACCGGGATTGAGAGCCGTGACTGGTGAACGCCGCCGGCAGGGCGACGTCGAGCGGGCGGTGCGCCGCGACCTGCGGGGGCTGGGTAAGGACGCCATGAAGGGCCGAGCGACGCTGGAAATGATCGCGCTCAAGCTGGCCCGGGCGATCGACGGCCGCGGCGACGAGGGGCCGACCACGACGGCCAAGCTGCTGCAAGAGCTGCGGCTGGTGATGGGGCAGGTGATGCGCGTTGATGGTGACGACGACGAAGCGGCCGCCCTCGAACGTGCCGTGTCTGCCCCTGTTCGGGACACCGCGCAGCCCGGAGCGGGAGACGCTGGGCCCGGGCGTGATCGACCTGGCGCGGCGGCTGGGCCGCCCGTACATGCCCCACCAGGAGTACATGGCCAACGTGGCGCTGGAGATCGACCCGCGCACGGGCCGGCTGGCCTACGACCAGGTGCTGATCATCGGGCCGCGGCAGAACACGGGCAAGACGGAGTTCCTGCTGCCCTACCTGACGCACCGGTGCATCTCACCGTGGTTCGGGGGGATGCAGCGGGTCCTGCAGACGGCACAAACGGCTGACGATGCCCGCACGAAATGGCGCGACGTGTACCGGGAGCGTCTGCTCAAGGCCCGCACGATCAAGTCAATGTTCCGTTCCCGGTTGAGCCTGAACCAGGAGGCTTTCATCTGGCGCAACGGGTCGATGTGGTCGCCCGGGTCGACCACCGGCAAGACGGCTGGCACGGGCGACACGTTGGACATCGGCGTGATCGATGAGGCGTGGTCGCGGCCGGACTTCCGCACCGAGCTGGGCATGGCCCCGGCCATGGACACCAGGCCCAACGCGCAGCTGCTGATCGCGTCGATGATCCCCGGGCTGACCCGGGCGGTGCCGGGGACGTGGCCGTACCTGAAAGAGAAACGGCGCTTGGCCCGGGCCCGGGTCGAGGCCGGGTCGCGGCACGGGATTGCCCTGTTCGACTGGTCGGCGGTCGAGGGTGCCGACCCGGGCGACCCGCGCACGTGGTATTCGTGCATGCCGGGGCTGGGGGCCACCGTCGAGGAGCACCGGATCCGGGGGCACTTCGAAAAGCTGCCGCTCGTGGACTTCTGCGCGGAGTTCCTGGGCTGGGAACCGAGGGAGACGGTGCCGATGTGGACCACGGTTCCGCAGCGGGTCTGGGATGGGCTGGTGGACCCGGCGTCGTCGCCGGTAGGCACGGTCGCGCTGGCGGTGGAGATCAGCCGCGATCGGCAGCGGGGCTACCTGGGCACCGTGGGGAAACGCGCCGACGGGCACTGGCACCTGGAGGTTGTGGAGCCCGGGCAGAAGATCGCCCCCGGGACGGTGGGGATCGATTGGATGGAGCCGCGGGCGCTGGAGATCCTGGCCGGGCAGGACGTGTGCACCACGGTGATCGACAAGCGGCGCCCGGCGGCCAGCCTCATTGTGCCGATCGAGACTGCCGGATACGACGTGACGACGCCCAACGGGCCCGACATTCAGGCGGCGTGCGGACGCTGGTATGACCGCACCGGCGCGGCCACCGACCCCGATGCGGTCAAGCGCGATGACGGCACCCGGGTACGGCACCTGGGCCAGCAGTCCCTGGACCGGGCGGTGGCGCTGGTCAAGACGATCGACGTGGGGGCCGGAGCGTTCACGTTCGTTGACCGCGGGTCGGACGACAGCATCGGGCCCCTGTACCTGATGGTCCTGGGCATGCTGGGCGTGGAGCTCAAGTGGACCCCGCCCATGCCCGACCTGGAGATCTTCTACTGACAGGTTGGCGCGTTTACACGCGAGGCCGGGCAGGTTCGCGGGCAGGTCGGGGCCTTTGGTCGTACGGTCCCCACCTGTGGTGGGGCTAACATCCTGCTCATGGGACAGGTCCGCATGTGGCTGGCTGGGCTGTGCGCGACGCTCGGTGTCGGCGTGCTGGCCGGGCCTGGCTGGGCGCTGCTGGCCGCCGCCGCCGTGGTGTACCTGACCCCCACCCCGCAGACCCTCACCCGCCATGTCCAGGCTCTGGCCTCCCGAGGCGTGCGGGTGTGGCGGTGGGTCCTGACCGGCCGGCACCAGGTGGCCATGTCCGTGACGCCGGTCGCGATCGTGCTAGTGCCGTGGGGTGCCGGGGTGATCGCCGGGGCTGGCTGGGCCCTGCTCGTGTCCGGCGTGCTGGTGCTGGGCCTGGCGTTGCTGCTGGGCTGGGACTCCTCTGCGCGGCCTGCGCCGTGATGCCTCTCCTGGCCCCGTTCGAGTCCGACGTGTGGACGGCGCTGGAGATCACGGACCCGGCCACCCGCGACGCGGTGCTGGCCGAGCTCGCCAAGGCCATCCACCGCGACCGGCTGGGCCGGTTCTCCTCCGGCGGCGGCGGCGGCGGCGGGGCCGGGGCGGCCGATGGCGGGGCCGGTGCGGGCGGCGGTGCCGAGGCCGGCGCCGGTGGCGGGACGTTGTCCGCGGCGCAGGTGCATGAGGCGCTGCTGACCGACCTGGACGTCACCATGGCCCCCGACCAGCTCGACGGCCTCATGCACGCGATGGCCGGGGGGAAGGCGGTCAACCTGGAGCATCTGCAGGTGACCGGGGCCGGCAATGAGCACATGTTCCGGGAGCACTCCACCGAGACGCCGCGCTCGCGGATGCCGCAGCTGCCCGAGACCGCCGAGGGGCTGCAGGCGTTCACCGACGACCTGTCCGCCCGGGGTGTGGGCATGCAGCTGCATCACGGGGTCGATCCGCGCAGCCTGCATGCGACGCAGAACGAGCTGGACGGGGCCAAGGTAGGCACCCTCTACGGGTACATCCGCGGGTCGGGCTGGCGCGAGGACTCGGTCATCATCGCCGCGCGGGACGGTTCCGTGGTCGACGGGCACCACCGGTGGGCCGCCGGGTCGGCGGCCCGGGTGGCCGGGCAGGACTTCGGGATCAACGTGCTGCAGATCGACATGGGCATTGAGGATCTGCTGAGCATCGCCGAGACCCACTCCGGTGCGCACCGGTCAATGGACGCCGGCCTGGCCGGGGCGGCGGCATGAGCCAGCCAGACACCCGACCGCCGCCGCCGGACCCAGCCAAGCCCTATATCTGGATCGGCGGGCAGTGGTGGCTGGTCGCCACCGACACGTCCGACGGTGTCCCGGACTCACTGGAGTTCAGCACCGACACGGCCGACGACGCGGCCGGCAAGACGGCGTGGGAGCGCGACGTGCACCACGCCCTGGGCCTGGTCGACACGGCCACCCGCGACGCGGTACTGGAGGCCCTGGCCAAGGCGCAGGGCCGCGACCGGCTGGGCCGCTTCGCCGGCAGCGGGTCAAGCGGCGGCGGGTCGGGCGGCGGCGCAACGAACATGACGGGCGGGCCGCTGCGGTCCTCGATCCCCGGCCAGCCCGGCGGGCCGCCGCTGCCGCGGGCGTCACTGGCCCAGGCCAAGACGACCGCACAGGTGGCGGCGGTCACGTCCCGCGAGCTGCAGGGCATCATGGGCCGCCCCGTGCCGGTCGATTTCAGCGGTCTGTCCCCGGCCATCGCCCGCGAGTCTGGCGAGGGGCTGCTGATGGCGGCCAAGCGGTACCCCAAGAACGACCTACGCAACGTCCAGACGTACGGGCCGGGCGGTACCCGTTCGACCCATCCGGGTGACCCGATGTTTGAGGCTGCGGCGATCACCGATGTGCACTTCTCCGCCCAGCACGCCGACGAGATGCACTTCTCCACGATCGGCGGGGAGAAGTTCCTACGGGCCCAGTACGCCTCTTCGGCGTCGATGGGTGGCCACGCGGCGCCCCACCCGACCGGGGTTGCCGTGCACGAGATGGGCCACGTGGTGTCGATGCACAGCAGCGCCGACATCACGTCGACCAACCTGATTACTGCCCGGGCGACCGCGGCCGGCATGGGGCAGGACGACCAGCACGTCTCGGCCTACGTCGGACACCAAATCTCGATCTACGGTGGGGACAGTCCGCCCGAGGCGATGGCCGAGGCGTTCGCCGATGTGTTGGTCAACGGGAGCAGCGCACGCCCGTTGAGCAAAGACATACACACCATCATCGATGCCTACTACCAGTCTGTGAACCTGCCATGACCGTGATCCTTCGCCCAGCACAGTGCCTGTTCTGCGCCCGGCGCGCGTTCCCCGCCGCCGGAGCGCAGGGCCAGACGTGCACCGCCTTCCCCGGCGGCATCCCCGACCCGATCTGGCACAACCAGGTCGACCACCGCCAGCCCTTCACCGGCGACGGCGGCCTGCAGTTCGAGGCCACCGAGGGCATGACGTTCCCCGACTGGGTCCCCGTACAACCCCCCACGGGAGGCGACTGATGGGCTGGCTTACCAACGCCTCTAAGGACCTGGTCGACCTGCGCGACGGTCGGCAGAACTTCATGCAACTCAGCGCCAACGGCGGCGGCGGGCCCAACATGGCGGGCGAGGTCTACCAGGACGGGTCGTTCGCCAACTACGCCAGCAACGGCTACGGCCGCAACGAGCTGGCCTACGCCTGCATCCGGTACCGGGCCGAGTCGCTGCCGCAGGCCACCATCCGCGTGTACCAGTCAGACGACGCCACCGAGATTCCCGAGCATCCGCTGCGGCAGCTGTTCGCCAAACCCAACCCGGTCACCAACGAGTTCGAATTCTTCGAGCTGTCCAGCACCTACAAGGACCTGGCCGGCACCTGTTTCTGGCTGGTCGTCAAGGGCCGCAACGGATGGCCGGCCGAGCTGTGGCCGCTGCGCCCGGACCTGCTCTCAGCGCTGCCCAACCCGCGCAACCTGGCCGACTTCACCTGGATCTACCGGCCCGACCCGGAACGGCCAGACATCGCGGTGCCTATCCCGGCAGCTGGAACCGCGGCAGCGGCAGCCTCGCAGGCGTTCATCGTCCGGGTGCGCTACCCCAACCCCAACCCGCGGGATCTGGGCTGGCGCTACTTCGGCATGCCCCCGATGCGGCCGGCGGCGCGGGCGTTAACCCTGGACAACGGGGCCACCGATTTCGTGGACAAGCTGCTGCGCAACCACGCCATGCCCTCGGTCGTCATCGAGACCGAGCAGGAAATCACGCCCAACGTGCACGAGCGGCTGGCCGCCATGTGGGGCAACGCATTCGGCGGAGCCCGGCGCACCACGCCGGCGTTCCTGCAGAAGGGCATGAAGCTCCACGAGCTCGGCCTGTCCCTGACCAACCTGGAGTTCCCGGACCTGCGGGCGGTGTCTGAGACCCGCATCTGCATGGCGTTCGCGGTCGAGCCCATCCTGGTCGGCGCCAAGATCGGCCTGGAGCACAACGCCTACAAGGACTACCGCGAGGCGCGGCTGTCCTTCTGGGAAGAGACCATGTTCACCGAGGAACGTCGCTACATCGAGCCGGTCCGGATGTGGCTGGCGCCGCTGTTCTCCGGCGCCGGGCGCCGCTCGGTCAAGGTGCGGTGGGACAACTCCGAAGTCCTCGCCCTCAAAGAGGCCACCGGCGCGATGTGGGAGCGCAGCGCCAACGCCTTCCGCGCGGGCGGCATCACCCAGAACGACTTCCGCCGGCTCGTGGGCCTGCCGCCCGTACCGAACGGCGACGTGTTCTACATCCCGGCCGGGGTCACCCCCACGCCGATCGACGCCGACCCGGCGGCGGCGGTTGCCGACGCCGCAGCGGGAGCGCAGGCGGCGCAAGAGGCGGGATCCGTGGCCGCAAGCCTCGGCATGCTCGCCGCGGAGTACGGCATCGAGTTGACACGCGACGAGCTGGCGATGGTGGCCGCCCGCGCAGGCTGGGAGGCAAGATCATGAACGGTGAGTGGTTGCGGCTGGGTCTGGGCGGTGTGGTGCCGATCTCGTGGGACCTGGCCGCCAAGTCGAGCGGGACCGGCGAGCTGGAGGGCTGGGCGTCGGTCTACAACGTGGTCGACGAGCAGGACGACATCGTTGTGCCGGGCGCCTTCAAGAAGACGCTGGCCGACTGGCGCGCCTCGGGCCGCTCCATCCCGCTGTCCAAGGACCACGAGTTCGGCCTGGACTCGGTGATCGGGTCACTCAAGATGGCCGAGGAGACCCCGTACGGGCTGCGGATCGGAGCGTCGTTCGCGTCGACCGCCGACGCCCAGGATCAGCGCACCAAAGCCCGCGAGGGTCACGTGCGGGGCCTGTCCATCTTCGGGCCGATCTTCCAGAAGTCGAGCACGACCCGTTCCGGGCGTTCGATCCGGGTTCTCAACGAGGTTGGCCTGCTGCAGGTGGCGCTGACCGCCTACCCGGCAAACGTCATGTCCCTGACGACCGCGGCCAAGTCCGTGATGGCCATGCACCACACCGCGGTGGTCGATGAAACGTGGGACGCCGGCGCGGCGGTGACGGCCTCCAACACCGAGGCCGAGCACCGGCACATGTTCGCCGTGCTGCGCGAGGGCGCCGACCCGGCGCTGAAAGCCAGCTACGCCCTGCCCCACCACAAGCCGGGCGCCGACGGGCCCGCCATCGTCTCGGCGGTCCGCGACGCCCTGGCCCGGCTACCGCAGACGCAGGGCCTGACCGAGGCAGACCGGGCCGCGGCCAAGGCGCACCTGCAGGCCCACCTGGACGATTTCACCAAGGCCGCATCCCTTGACCCGCGGTGGGAGGACGACCTACGCGCGGCGCTGCGGATCTCGTCCGCGCCGGTGCGGGCGGTCGCGGTCGACTCGCTCATGAAAGCGCGCTACCCGAACGCCACGGCCACCCTGGACCGCCCGCCGGCGGGCACTCCCGCCGCGATGGGTGATGATGGAGCCAGCAGCACCACCGGTCACGAGGACGATGCAGCGATGTACGCCCTGACGTTGATCGGAGAATCCGGGCCGAGCACTTCACCCGGCGACGAGCCGAACACCTCACTCGTCGACTTGGAGGCCATCGCCGCGGCGGAGGCCACACGCGCAGCTCTGACGATTTTGGAGCAGCAGCTGCGCCAGGCGGGCTAGGAGCCTCGCATGTCCCAAGTCGCACAGAAAGCTCTCACGGACAAGGCGCTGCAGTGCATCGCGCTCGCGCGCACCATCCACGACCGCTACCCAGACCCGACGAAGATCTCCGGCGACGACGCGGTCAAGATGCAGAACCTGCTCAAAGAGGCCCAGCGGCTGCGCGGGCTGGCCGACATCGAGGGCACCCAGGACGCGATGGAGAGCTGGGGGCGCGAGCCTGACCAGATCCCCGCCGCCCTGCGGGCCGAGGCGCAGGTGGCGGCCGCCAATGGCGTGGTCGAGACCAACGGCTCGGTATACGCCGAGGCCCGAAAGGCCCGCGCGATCGAGCTGTTCGCCAAGGCGATGCGCCACGGATGGAAGGGCCAGCCGTGGGTCCAGTCGCTGGACGCGGCAGAGAAGGCCGATCTCGTCGAGGACGCCACCGGCGAGGTCATCGTGCCTCACGACATCGCCGGCCCGATCTTCAAGACGCTGCCGCACCTGGGCACGTTCCGGGCCGCCGGCCCGACTGTGCGGCCGACCACGTCCAACAAGGTCGACCTGCGCAGCCTCACCCAGGCCACCGGCGGCTGGGGCAAGCTCGAAACCGGCGGCACGCCGGCCACCGACCTGAGCGTGATTCCCAACACCCCGGCCGATGTGGTCGAGGTCCACGACCTGCTGGCCATGAGCCGCATCGGTGTCGACGAGCTCGCCGACACCGATGCCAACCTGGTCGCGATCATCCAAGGCGCGGCGGGCGAGGTGTTCGCGGCGCTGGAGGACGACGCGTTCGCGATCGGCACCGGCACCAGCCAGCCGTGGGGCCTGGGCGCCCGGGCGTCGGCCCTGATCACCCAGGCGGTGACCGCCGGCTCGGCGGCCACGCCGACCGGCGATGACCTCAAGTCGCTCAAGTACCGGGTCGGTACCCGGTTCCGCCAGGGCGGCGCCTACTTCGCCTCGGACGATGCTTCCGAGGCCGTCGCGCTCCTCAAGGACGCCAACAGTAACTACCTGTGGCAGCCCAGCGTGCGGGCCGGAGAGCCGGACACCCTGTTCGGTAAGGCGTTCTACACCCTGGAGGGCCTGCCGGCCATGACGGCATCGACCGGCATGCTCAACACTTCGGTGATCTTCGGGGACCTGGGGATGGGGTACATGGTCGCCGACCGGCAGCGCATCACGGTGCAGCGCCTGGACGAGCGTTACGCCGAGCTCGGCCTGGTGGCGTTCATCTTCAAACTGCGGGTCGGCGGGGACGTCATGCGTCCTGCTGCGTTCGCTAAGTACCTGCTCTAGTCCGGGCCGGAGGGGGCACCGGGTGTCGCCGGTGCCCCCTCACCCGAATATGCAAACCCTGAGGGAGCGAGCGATGAGGGTCAAAGTAGGCGGGCCGCTGGCGCACAGATGGAGCAGCGGCAAGATCGAATCGTGGACCGGGGCGGTGCTCCAGGTCGACGACGACGACGCCGAGCAGGTGGGGTTCTTCCGCCAGCTGGCCTCGGTGGGCAACGCGACCATGCTCGATGACCCGGGGGCGGACAAGCCCGACCCGGCGCCCGAGTCGCCCGAGCCGCCCGAGGTGCCACCCGCGGTCGAGCGGGTCGACAAGGCCGACGAGCCGGCGCCTGAGATGGCAGACAAGATCGACAGGCCCGCGGTGAAGAAAGCTCAGGCGAGGGCGGCCCACGAGTGAAAATCTTGTGGCACTCCGTCGCGCCGTGGGTGGGCACCGGCTACGGCAACCAGACCGGACTGTTCGCCCCGCGCGTGGCCAGCCTCGGTCACGACGTGGCGATCTCGGCCTACTACGGCCTGGCCGGCACAAAGATGCGGTGGCGCGGCCTGACCGTCTACCCGCACTACGCCGAGAGCTACGGCACCGACGTGGTCGTACCCCACGCCCTGGATCACTTCGGCGCCACCGCGGGCAAGCACCTGAACATGCGCGAGGCCGCCGGCCGGGGCGTCATCATCACCCTGGGGGACGTGTGGACGTTCCGGGCGCCGCTGCTGGCCGAGATGAACGTGGCCGCGTGGGTGCCCATCGACCACGAGACGGTGCCGCCGATCGTGTCTGACTGGCTCAGCCAGATCGGGGCCATACCGATCGCCATGAGCCGGTTCGGCCAGCGCAAGCTACAGGAGCTGGGCCTGCCCGCCCTGTACGTGCCGCACGGCGTGGATACCTCGATCTTCCATCCCGGTGACAAGGCCGAGGCCCGCGAGCGGGCGGGGCTGCCGGCCGATGCGTTCATCGTCGCGATGGTGGCCGCCAACATCGGCAAGGACGGCTCGCGGAAGGCGTTCGCGGAGCAGATCATCGCGTTCAAACAGCTGTACCGCCGCCACCCGGACTCGGTGCTGGCCCTGCACACGGACGTGACCAGCAAGTACGGCGTGAACGTCCTGCAGCTGCTGTCCGACCTGCCCGAGACGGCGTACGCGATCAGCGGCCAGTACGACTACCGGCTGGGCATGAGCCCCGAGCGGCTGGCCGACATCTACCGCTCGGCGGACCTGTTCACGAACACGTCCTGGGGCGAGGGGTTCGGCGTACCCATCATCGAGGCGCAGGCGTGCGGGACGCCGGTCGTGGTCACCGATACCACCGCGATGCCCGAGCTGTGCGGGGCCGGCTGGGTTGTGCAGGGCGAGCCGTTCTGGCACGACAGCCAGAAGGCGTGGGCCCGCCGCCCGCTGATCGGGTCCATTGTGGACGCGTACCTGGCCGGCTACGACAAGGCCCGCGAGATCGAGGTCCGGGCCCGGGCGTGGGAGTTCGCCCAGGACTACGACGCCGACCGGGTCCTCACCGAGTACTTCAAGCCGGCCCTGGCCCAGATCGAGCAGGCCGCCGCCCGCCGCGCCAGCGACACCGTCACCGCCCCGCCCAGCGTGGTCGAGGCCGACGGGTTGCTGTGGCTGGAGCAGAGCGGGGCCGAGTTCGGCGAGCACCTGGGGCCCTCCGAGCATGAGGCAGCGCTGGCGCCGCTGATGGAGGCGCTGCTGCCCGAGGGCGGCACGTTCCTCGACGTCGGGGCGCACGTCGGACACTGGGCGCTGCGGCTGGCCGGCCGTGCCGGTGACGTGGTCGCGGTGGAGGCCAACCCCCGTACCGCCTCGGTGCTGCGCCGCAACGTTGCCCTCAACGACCTGGGCCACAAGGTAGCGGTGGTCGAGTCCGCGGCCTGGGACGAGGACACGGTGCTGCAGCTGCACCACCCCGACGGGCAGGGCGAGATCGGCGGATCTACCCGGGTCCTCGCGCACGGCGGGTCCGGGCAGGATGTGTCCGCCCGGCCCCTGGACGAGCTGCTGCACCTCAACCGGCTCGACCTGGTCAAGCTCGACGTCGAGGGCGCCGACCTTCACGCCCTGCGCGGCATGGCGGGGCTGCTGCGTTTACACGAACCGACCCTGCTGATCGAGTGTCACGACTACTGCGGCTACTACAGCCGCGACGAGTTGCACGCCACCCTCGACGTGCTCGGCTACACCTACGAGGTGGCCCACCGGTATTGGTCGGACTGGACCGGGCAGGGCCCGACCGATACCCCGGTGCCCGCCGACTACCTGGTGGCGGTCCCGGCCGGGGCCAAGCTGCCCGCGGCTGCGGTAGCGGCGATCGCCTGCAGCATGCACCGGGCGTCCCAGCGTGAGGACGAGCTCGCCCAGGCGCTGGAGCTGGTCGCGTCGCTCGACCCGAAGGTCATCGTGGAGATCGGCTGCGACCTGGGCGGCACCCTGTTCGCGTGGCGCTGGACCGGGGCCGACGTGTACGGCATCACCCTGCCCGAGCAGGACAACACCTACCAGCAAGGCGGGCAGGACGGGCCCCTGGCCACCCACGGCGCCACCGTGCACGAGGGCGACTCGCACGACAAGAAAGCCCGGGCCTGGCTGCGTTCGGAGCTTCGGGGCCGCCCGGTCGACGTGCTCGTCCTAGACGGGGATCACAGCACCGAGGGGCTGCAGACCGACCTGGCCATGTACCGGCCGCTGGTGCGTGACGGCGGTTTGATCCTCGTGCACGACATCGCCAGCTACGGCGACCCGCGGGCCGAGGTGTGGAAGGTGTGGCCCGGCGTCGCCGGGGACATGCCCACCACCGAAATCCGGTCCCGCACCGGGCGCCCGTTCGGCTGGGGCGTCATCCACGTACAACGACCGGGCGAGTAAGGCAGGTGGGCGGTGGCTCTGTTCCGGGTGCTGGTCACCACCGGGGTGACCGTGCAACACACGTTCGTCGTGGACGGCGTTGCCACCGACGCCACCGGGACCGTCACCGTAGTTGTCAAACGCCTCGACGGGTCCGCCGTCGGGTCGGCGCTGACCGCCACCAAGGTCGCCACCGGGCGCTACTCCGCCGTCGTGCCCGCCTCCACCGTGCTCGACGCGTGGTCGCTGGACTGGACCGCCACCGTGTCCGGCTCCGCGGTGGTGGTGCGTGACTGGGTCGAGCACGTCGGCGGGTTCATGTTCGACATCACCGCCGCCCGTGAGGCCCACCGCACGCAGGCCAACCCGTGGAACGCGGGCAAGTACTCCGATGCGCTGCTGGTGAGCAAACGGATAGCGGTCGAGCAAGAGGCCGAGGCGATCGCCCACACCGCATTCGTGCCGCGCTACGCCCGGGTTGCGCTGGACGGGTCGGGCACCGACTCCATCGTCACGCCCGACATGGACCTGCGCGCGGTGCGAACGGTCAAGGTCGCCTCCCGCTACGGGTCGTCCTATGTGGCCCTGACCACCGCCGAGCTCGCCGCGGTCGCCCCGCTCGGCTCGGGTGTGCTGGCCCGCGACGACGGGTCGATCTGGCCACGCGGGCGACGCAACGTCATCGCCGAATACGAGTACGGGCAGGACGTTTGCCCCATCGAGGTCGCCGACGCGGGCATCATGCGGCTGCGCTACATGGTGTCCTCCACCCGCACCTCGGTGCCTGACCGGGCGATCAGTTACACGATCCTGGAGGGCGGCGTGTACCGCATGGCGCAGGCCGGCAAGCGTTCCACCGGCTCACCCGACATCGACGCGGCCTACCTGCGCCACGGCAACGAGACGTTCTGGCTGGCGGCGCGATGAGAGCTCGGGTGTCGACCAACGCCTACGCCGCCAAGCGGGCCCTGCGCGACCGGTTCCTGGCCATGGTCCGCAACGACCCGGGCGGGCCGCTGTCAGATCTGCTCGTCAGCTACAGCGACCCGGGCAAGTTCGCCGAGGGCCAGATGCTCTACGGCGGCGGCATCGTGTTCGACCAGTCCGGCCAGGAGCAGGACCTCGTCGATGGTGACGACACGCTGGCCCACGAGGTGGCGGTGCACGGCTGGCACATCCGCATCGAGATGGCCCCAACCCCTGACGGGGACCGCGATCCGGTCGAGGTCACCGACGAGATCGCCGAAGGTGTGGGCGACGCGGTAGCCGGCCGGCTGGCGGCCGATCCGCACCTGGCCGGCGGGCACTCGGTGAGCCGCATCATCGGCGGCCAATGCGACCACCACCTCACCGACACCGCAGCTGTGTCGGTGCTGACCCTACGCATCAGCGTCGAGTCAGACGTCTAGGAAGGGAGTCACCCGGTGACTGCCACACTGTCAGACATATTCATGGGGCTCAGCGTCCGGGCCAGCGTGGCGGAGAGCCTGGACCTGACCGCCCGCCAGGCGTCGCTGGCGTTCAGCCGTTCCCTGTCCCCGGTCCACGGCACCGGCGCCGGGCAGGTCGACAAGATGTACCAGGACACCAACACCCTGGCCGCCTCGGACACCCTGGACATCGACCTGTCCGGTGCCCTCACCGACGTGTTCGGTGTGGCGTTCAACTTCGCCCGGGTCAAAGGGGTGTTCCTGTCGGCGTTGGCCGGCAACACCAACACCGTCGTCATCGGCGCCGCGGCCGCTACCCAGTGGGTCGGCCCGTTCGGCGCCGCCACCCACACCATCGCGGTCCGCCCCGGCGGCTGGTTCGGCATCGCCTGTGACGACGCCACCGGCTGGGCGGTCGCGGCAGGCACCGCGGACCTCCTGCGCATCACCAACGGCGGATCCGGCACGCCGGTCACGTACTCCATCGTGCTGCTGGGGGCGTCGGCGTAATGGCGGCGGCGGTCAGCGTTCGTACCGCCTGGGACCGGGCGGCTATCGCCGCACTCAAGACCGACCCCGAGGTGGTGGCCTACATCGACACCGCCGCCGAGGGGTTCGCGGCCCTAGAGCGGGCGCTGGCCCCCAAGGACACAGGGGCCGGTGCGGCCAGCATCGCGGCCCGCCCGTCGCGATCCAAGGGCGCCCGCGACGTCGGCTGGGACAAGGCCCATTACTACCTGTCGATCCAGAACAGCTTCTCCACGCTGGGCACCCAGCCCAACCCCAACTACCGGTTCGCGCTCGATGCGCTGGAGCGGTATGTGCACGTCTGAATCCGGCTAAGGAGCGCGGACACAATGGGCAACCCCAATCAGATCAGCCTCGGCCCGGGGATCCTCAAGGTCGCCCCGCTGCTGTCAGCCGAGCCGACCGACCTGGCCAGCGCGTGGGCCTCGGCCTTCGTGGACCTCGGCTACACGTTCGAGGGCAGCGAGTTCTCCAACCAGCTCAACACGGCATCCGTCGAGGTCGCCGAGGAGCTGTACCCGCTGGTGATCGTGCCCACCGGCATCGTGACCCAGGTCAAGTTCGTGCTGGCCCAGATCACCGCCCGCAACCTGCAGCTGGCCTGCAACGGCGGCACCATCACCACCGGATCGGGTTACGTCCTGTTCGACCCGCCGGCGGCAGGATCGCCGGTGCGCTACATGTACGGCTGGCAGTCCAACGACGGCCAGGAACGGTGGATCTTCCGGCAGTGCCTCAACGGCGGCACCTCGACCATGGCCCGCAAGAAAGGCGCGGACAAGGCCGGCATCGGGTTCGAGCTCAACCTGGAGAAGCCGGCCAGCGTGCAGCCCTTCCGGGCCATCTTCGCCGACACCCGGGCGGCCTGATGAGCCACAAGAGCTACCGCAGCAAGCGGGAGGCGTTCACGTTCGACTTCGACGGCCAGCCCACCCCGCCGTTCACCGCCCGCGGCGGCCTGGGCGCGATGGTCCTGGAGCTGGGCGAGCTGGCCAAGCTACGCGACCTGCAGGCCGACAGCCCCGAGGGCATGGCCGCGATTGCCACCGTGTTCCAGATGCTGCTGGGCGAGAGCGAGTATGCCCGGTTCCGGGAGCACGTGGTCTCATCCGGGATCGATCAGGACGTGCTGCTGGAGCTGCTGCAGGACCTGTTTGCCGAGGTGGTGGGGCACCCTTTAGTACCGCCGCCGGACTCCTCGGCTGGGCTTTCGACTGCGCCCCTTACGTACAGGGTCATCTCGCCCTCCGATGGCACGGTCACCGAAATGGTGCTGACCCCGCAGCGGGAGGCGGAGCTGATCGCGGCGATGGAGAAGGGCATGGACCCTGGGAGCAGCTGATGGGCATGCCGGCCGAGCAGGGCCTCTCGGTCCTGTACGTGCTGGCCGACCAGTGGCTGCGTGAGCGGCAGATGGTCAAGGGGCTGGGCGCCGAGGACCCGGCTCCGCTGGACGAGATCGTGGGCCGCCAACGGGTGGTGCACGAGCAGGACGACGGCGGCACCGACCGGACCCGCCGGGTCGACCTGGCCCGGGCGTTGGGTGGGGAGGTGATCGGCTGACATGGCAGGACGCAAGATCGGCGAGGCGTTCATCAGGGTCCGGCCCGACACCGCCGGATTCCTGAAAGACGCCGATGGCGACGTGGAGCGGGCCGGGCACGGCCTGGGCAACACCTTCGGCGGCGCGTTTACACGAGCCTTCGGGATGATCTCGGTGGCGCTCGGGTCGGTGTTCGCCGTCGGCAAGGCGGTCAGCGAGGTCCAGCAGTCCATCGGCCTGGCCCGGGACCTGGCAGAGACGCAGTCCGCCGTCAACGTGGTGTTCGGCGACGGCGCCGAGGCGATCAAGGCGTTTGCGGCCAACGCAGCTACCGCCCTGGGCCAGACCCGCAACCAGGCCGAGGGCGCGGCCAACACGTTCGCCACGTTCGGCAAGTCCGCCGGGCTGTCCGGGAGCGGGCTGGTCGACTTCTCCACCAAGCTCGTGACCCTGTCGGCCGACCTGGCCAGCTTCAAGAACACCACCCCCGACGAAGCCATTCAGGCCATCGGGGCGGCCCTGCGCGGGGAGTCCGAACCGATCCGCCGATACGGCGTGCTGCTCGACGACGCGACCCTGCGGCAGCGGGCGCTGGCCATGGGCATCGTGGACACCACCAAGAACAGCCTGACCCCGCAGCAGCGGGTCCTGGCCGCGCAGGCCGAGATCTTCGCCCAGACCGCCGACGCGCAGGGCGATTTCCAGCGCACCTCGGGCGGGCTGGCCAACCAGCAGCGCATCACCTCGGCGACCATCGCCGAGACCAAAACCAAGATCGGTGAGCTGCTGCTGCCGGCCATCACCGCGGTGACGGTGTTCATCAACTCCAAGTTCCTGCCGGTGCTGGAGCAGAAGCTCATTCCGACCCTGGGCAAGGTCCGGGACTGGTTCGCCGATGAGGTAGTCCCGGTGATCCGCGACAAGGTGCTTCCCGTCGTGGCGCAGCTGGGCGAGTTCTTCGCCGAAAGGGTCGTGCCGCAGCTGCAGGACTACGTCATTCCGGCGCTGATGTGGCTGGGCCGCGTGCTGCTGGACGAGGTGCTGCCCCCGTTGCTTTCCCTCGGCGGGACGCTCGTCAACTTCGTCCGCTGGCTCACCGACACCAGCAAGCCGGCCGAGGTGCTGCGCTACGCCCTGCTGGGCATCGTGGCCGCGCTGGTCATCTACCAGACGGTCCTCACCGCGGTGAAGATCGCAACCGCGATCTGGACGGCCGCCCAGGTCCTGCTCGACATCGCGCTGAACGCAAACCCCATCGGCATCATCATTCTGGCCATCGCCGCCCTGGTCGCCGCCATCATCTGGGTTGCCACGAAAACAACCTGGTTCCAGGCGGCGTGGGAGGCGGTGTGGAGCTTCCTCAAAATGGTCGGGGCCTGGTTCGCTGGCCCATTCGTCGATTTCTTCGTCCATGCCTGGCAGTGGATCGTCGACAAGTTCGTCACTGCCAAGAACAACATCATCGACGGCTTCAACGGGGTAATCGGATTCGTCGAAAGCCTCCCCGGGCGGATCACCTCGGCCGCGTGGGGCATGTGGAACGGGCTGGTCTACTCATTCAAGTCCGCGATCAACTGGCTGATCTCGCTGTGGAACAACTTCTCCCTGACCCTGGGCGGCGGCACCGTCCTGGGCATGTCCATTCCCAGCGTCACCCTCAACACCCCCGACATCTCCTACCTCCAGCGCGGTGGCCTGGTCGACCGGACCGGCCTGGCCGTCGTGCACGAGGGCGAGGTGTACGGCGCCGCAGACCAGATCGCCGCCGCCCTGCAGACCCGGCTGGGGGCTGCACCCGGAGCCGGCTACGCCGACATGCTCGGCGAGCTGCGCCGCATCGGCGACCTGATCGCCGCGCTGCGTTTGCACGTGGACGCCGCCGGCCTGGCCCTTGCGGTGCGCAGCGGCGAGAAAGGGCTGGTCTACGGATGACGTTCTACCTGGGCCGGGCCGACGGGCTGGTGGCGCTGCCCCCACCTGACCGGGGTATCGAACCCACCGCGGCGCGACTGTCCACTGTGCACCAGGGCAGCAGCGGCGCCCGGGTGGTCGACCTGGCCCCCCGCTTGAGCCGCACCTATCGCATGTCCTGGTCGTGGCTGGGCCCCGACGACTTCGCCGTGCTGGAGCAGTTCCACCAGGGCGCCCGCGGTCCCGGACCGTTCGTGCTGCTCGACCCCGGCCGGCGCAACCACCTGGCCAGCAACCAGGCCAGCGCGACCAGCCACCGCGGCGACGCGTCAGGGTTCAGCGTCGCGCCCGGATCGGATGAGGCGTTGAGCTCCACCACCGCGCTGGTCGACCGCGGCCCGCGGGCCCTGTGCTGGTCGCTGCCGGGCACGGTCACCGCCGGCGTGCTCGACTTGGACCCGCCGGCGGGGCTGCTCGGGTTCCCCCTGCCCGCCGCCCAGCCGTGGACGCTGTCAGGCACCGTCCGGCTGGGCGGTGTGCTGTCCACCGTGACCGTCACCCCGGCCCTGTCCTGGCGGCGGGCAGACGGCTCCGAGACCACGGTCACCACCGGCGCCCCCGTTGCGGCGGTGCCCGGGACGTGGACCGCGTGGAGCGTGTCACTGGCCACCCCGCCGGCGGGGGCGGTGTACGTGCGCCCCCAGCTGCGGGTCGCGGCCGGCGTGCTCACCGCGGCCGGCACCCAGCCCAGCAGCACCGGGCAGGCCGCGCCCGCCCGCCGGGTCCGGGCGGGCACCGCCGTTCGGAGCAGGTCCACGGCGGTGCTGGTGACGCCGCCGCGCTACCTCAAACCCGGCCGGGTCATCATCGTGGCCGCGCCGACCCCGTTGGTGCAGCTGTTCGTCGACAAGCTCCAGCTCGACATGTCCGCCACGGCGCGGACCTGGGCAATGGGCACCGGCATTCCGCAGGTGAGCATGACCGCCCTGGGCGAGGAATACCGGCTGCTGCCCAGCCGCAACGCCGCCGCGACATTCATCGAGGTCGGCATATGAACCGAGGGAGAAACCATGTCTAAGGCCGGGTATTCAGCAGCGGTCGGGGCGGCGGTCGCCCTGGTCGGCGCAACCCCCAAGACCGTGCTCGCCGTCATCGCGCCTGCATCGTTCGGAATCGACCTGCTCGGCTACGAGATCGGATTCGACGGCGTGACCGCCACCGACAAAGCCGTCCTCGTCGAAATCGTCAAGTACACCGCCGACGGCACCGGCACCGCTGGAACCGTCGTGCAAAACTACGGCCGGACCATCACCGCCGGGTTCACCACCAAGTACAACTACTCGGCCGAGCCCACCGGCGGCGTGGTCCTCAGCCGCAAGTCCTTGACCCCGATCGGCGGCCTGATCATCGAGCGCTTCCCCGAGGGGCAGACCTTCGACTGCGCAGTGTCCGAGCTAATCGGGCTGCGCCTGACCGCACCCACCAACGCCGTCAACGCGAACCCCACCATGTTCTTCGAGCGCTGCTGACCGGTGAGCATCATCGTCCCGGCCCACCTGGCTGCGGCCATCGAATCGGCCGAGCGGCATCCGATCGTGCGGGTGCAGGTCGACTGGGAGGACGACGGATTCGGCCCGGAGGGCAGCATCGATGACCTGACCGGCAAACAGGGCGCCGTGAAGATCACCCGCCAGCTGACCACCGACCTCCCCGACGCGGTGCGCCTGACCGAGGGGTCAGCCGCGGCGACCGCCACAGTCGAGCTCGTCGCGGGCGACCTGTTCGACACATCGATGCACGCCGCCCGCTACTTCACCCGCGGCACGGACTCCCCGATAGGGCACCTGGAACGCATCAACCGGCCGGTACGCATCGACATCGGTTTCATGACCGAGCAGGGCCCGCTGTACGTGCGTCGCATGACCGGGCGGACCCGCAACCTTCCCAGCTCCAGCCGCAGCCGCACCGCCCAACTGTCCATCTTGGACAATCGGGCCCGGCTGCGGACGCCCGTCCAGCTCATCCCGACCGACGGCAGCCGCTCCGGTGCGAACGGAACGTGGGTCGTCTTCCAGGTACTGACGGCCAACGGGGTGCGGTGCGGGCCGGTGCCCGGGCCGGGTCTGCTCATGTGGGTCCCGTGCTACGGCTCGGTCCAACCGTGGATGCCGGCCGGGGAGTCGCCCACCTTCATATCCGTGTTCGTCGGCAACTGGGACACGCTGGCCCTGGCACTGCCGACGTTCGTCCCAGGCCCGTTCGTGCTCGCGGCCGACGCGTTCTACCGCAGCGAGACGGACCTGATGGAACCGACCATCTTCAAAGACGTCGTACTGCAGCCCGGCCAGACCTGGAGCGGCCGCGGTGAAACCCGATTCGAGGTGTGGACCTATGGCGCTGCCTCGCCCAGCCCAAGCCCGGTCTTGTTCCCCTCGGCCGGGCGGGTGTTCGTCCAGTACTCCGACATTGAGCTCAATAACGGCAAGGTCGTGCTGGGCGTACGCGATAGCGGGCTGCTCTTCTGCGACCTGTTCGACTCCGATTTCACCACCGTGATCGACTCGGTGACCTCCACCCTGACGGTGCCCGGCGATGCGGGCTGGCACGCCGTGGGTGTGCACGCCGACCTGGCCGCCGGACGGGTCACGTTCCGGGTTGACGACGATGAGCAGACGCGGACGGCCGGAACCCGATTGAAGCTGCCGGGGATCGCTGGCAACTGGGCCAGTACCCCCGACCTGGCCGACCTGGACATCACCGGGGACATCGACATCAGGGTGGACGTGGCCCCGACGACCTGGACGCCGGCCGCGACCCAGGTGTTTCTGAGCAAGTGGGGCGCTTCGGGTCACAGGTCGTTTCTGTTCCAGGTGACCAGCTTGGGACAGCTGGAGTTCGTCTGGTCTGCGTCCGGCTCCGCTGCGGCCGGGTTCGTCGACTCCAGCGTGGCCATCCCAGATGACCTGTTCCCTGTGCCGCACCGGTGCGTGGTCCGGGTCACGCTGGACGTCGACAATGGGGCCGCAGGCAACGACACGATCTTTTATACCGGGCCGACGCTTGACGGGCCCTGGCGCCAGCTGGGGACCACCGTGACCAACGCCGGCGTTACGTCGATCTTCTCCGGTGACCTACCGGTGGAGATCGGGAGCCACAGTCTCGGCACGCTCACCCCGCTGGCCGGCTACGTGTACGCGGCGCAGCTGCACCCCGGCATCAACGCCGTTCCGGTGGCCTCGCCGCACTTTGACAGCCAGACCCCGGGCACGGTGAGCTTCACCGACCCGGCCGGGCGGGTCTGGACAGTCAACGGGTCTATCGCCGCCATCGTGTCCGAGTTCGACCTGGCCGCCGTCCCCGTCGTGCCCACCATGATCAGGGCGGGCTGGTGGGTGCCCTCGTCGGACCTGTTCGTGCACTCCTGCCCGGCCGACACCACCTGGCGCAGCCAGGACGTTCTCGTCGAGGCGGTGCTGGACCGGTCTCGGCTGGACCTGGTCGCGGTGGCTGAACCGCTGCCGCTGGACCCGCAGCAGCTGATGACCGACCTGGCCATGTCCGAGCAGGCGACCGCCGTCTGGGACGAGAACGGCATCTTTCGCTACCGCACCCGCGACCGACTCGTCACCGGCGATGGCCTTATCGCACAACGGGCCCTCACCACCGCCGACGCCTCACTGCTGGACGTGAACATCGACGACGGCATCGACCAGGTCCGCAACATCGTTCAGGTCACCTACACGCCGATGAACCCGGTCAGCCAGACGATCTCGGTACTGATCGATGACACGCTGCGCACCCTGCCCCCGGGCGGCACCGCCTACGTGGTGTCCTTCACCGACCTGGTGGTGTCCCTGGAAAGCAGGGCGTTCCCGCTCTCGGTCACCGAGTGGGGCTTCTTCGGCCCGGGCGGCACCAGTAGTCCGCCGGTGGACCTAGAGGCATATCTGGCCATCACGATCTACAGCGACGGCAGCTCGGATGCCAGCGACCCGGCTGGCGTCCTCGCCGCCGGCTATATAGACAACGTCACGTGCACGGTCGCGCAGTGGAACGCCGGCGCCGCCCTCGTGGTCGTCACCAACACCGCGGCGGTCACGCTCTACATCGCCCACCTGTCCCTGCACGGGCGGTCGGTGCAGCAAGGCAACCAGCTCATGGTCGAGGTCCGCGACCAGCTGTCCATCGACACCCACGGTCCGCAGGGCCTGCAGATCACCCTGCCCAACTGGGTCCAAACCGCAGGCATCGCGCAGAGCCTGGCCCTGACCCTGCTGGGCGACCTGGCCCAGGCCCGGCCCAGCGTCACCGGGTTGCGGATCGTGGGCGACCCGCGCCGCCAACTGGGGGACCGGGTCGCCCTGGCCGACCCCGACGGCACGCAACTGCAGGGTGAATTCTGGTTGACCAGCATCGATGACGACGTGTCCGGATCCGGCGCGTATGTGCAAGCCGTCTCGGCCCGCGCCGCTAGCTCCGTGCTGCGCTGGGGTGAGGGACGTTGGGGATTGGAGACGTGGGGCTGATGACATACCAATGGGCGGCGGTCAACAAAGCACAGGTGGCGGACACAGACGCGATCAACGCACTTGGCGCGGCGGTCACCACGCACGACCAGGGGATGGCCCGCATGGGCTGTTCGCTGCGGCGGGTTGCAGCCCAGACGTTGCCGGACGCCGCGCCCACGGCGTTCACATGGGATACCGAGGATGCGGACACCCATGGCCTGTTCGCGTCCGGTACGGACATAACGATTCCGGCAGGCGGCGGCGGCGTGTGGGTCATTTCCGTCGTAGCTGTCTTCATAGCCGCAGCGCTGACCGGGATCGGCATGACGCAAATCAAAATCGACGGCGGCGAGCAGGCTAGGGCACCCTTTGCCGACAACGGATCGTCCGTTGGCTTAGTGATGCCACTCAGCGCTGGTCAGGTGATCACGGTGGCGGTGTATGCCGACACGGCGGCCGGTACCACCATGACGGGCGCAGTGTTCTGCTACCGGGTGGGGCTGTAAGCGATGGGCAGCTTGCTCGCGTACGCATTCCAGATCCAGCAGAGGACTTACTGGTGCGGGCCCGCCGCGGTGCGGGTGGCGCTATCGGCTCGCGGCGTGATCGTCTCCCAGCAGGACCTGGCCGCCGAGTTGGGCACCACCACGCTTGGCACCGACTCGTCCAGCGACGTCGCTCGGGTCCTCAACGTCACCCTCGGGCCCGGCGTGTACGACGCGACGTGGATCCCCGGGCAGGACGCCACCGTCGCGGAGCGCGAGGAGCTGCGCCAGCACGTGCACCGCTCGATCGACGCCGGATATGCGGTTGTGGCCAACGTGGTCGGTACGATCGCGCCCAACGACGGAGGGTCATACACCTACGCGGGCGGGCACTATGTGACGATCGTGGGCTACGACGACTCGGACAACGTGTTCGTTGCCGACGTCGCCGCCCGGCCCTACTGGGTCACCCTGGCCGCGATGGCCACCTGGATCGCCGAACGCGGCTACTCGTCCACCACCGCGGCCGCCCCTGTCCCCCCGCCGCCGGGCACCCCGCCCCCGTGGCCGACGTACATGCCGGCCGGGCACTACTACGGCCTGATCACGGGACCGGCCGCCAGCCACGGCGGCACTTACGAGATCGACCAGGCGCCGATTCTCGCGATCCAGCAGCGCCTGCAGGTGCTCGGCTATGCCCCGGGCGGGTCAGGCTGGGCGGATGGCTTGTTCGAGACCGCCACCGAGACCGCGGTCTCCGCATTCCAGCAGGCGCGGCTGGCCGAGACCACCACCCTGTTCGGGCAGGTGTGGGCCGACGACTGGGCCGCCCTGTTCGGCCCGGTCCCCGAACCCCCGCCGCCGCCCCCACCGCCCCCACCGCCGCCGCCGGTCCAGATCGCGGACACCTTCCTGGTCGTTGACCTGGCCTCCCCGTACCAGGACGGCGCCGACCTGGCGGCCTTGCGGGCCGCCGGCGTGCGGGCGGTCAACATCAAAACCAGCGAGGGCGTGGGCTACATCAACCCCCGGGCTGTCGCCTGGGGCGCGCAAGCTCGTGCAAACGCGCTGGACATCTGCACGTTCCACTGGATCGACAGTTCGGGCAGCGGCACCGAGCAGGCCCACAAGGCGTTCGAAGTGATGCAGGCGGTTGGGGCCGGCACCACCGAGGGCATGGCCCACTCGTGCGACTGCGAGGACGACGCCACCCTGGAGCAGGTCACCGCCTACATCGCCACCATGGCCGCGCTGCTGGGCCGCCCGGTCGTGTTCTACACCGGCGACTGGTGGCTGGACGATCCGGCGCGACGGTGGAACGTGGCGGCCCTGACGCCCTATCTGTGGGCGGCGCCCAACGAGGGCTACCTGAGCGAGTACCCCGGCGATGACTCGCCGGCGTGGCGGGCGGGCTACGGCGGCTACGTGTCCCTGGCCGCGATGCAGTTCGCGGTCGGGCCGCTGGCCGGCGCGCCGGGCAACGTTTCCAAGACCCGCATGCGCAACGCGGTGTGGGCGGTCCTGACCGCACCGACGCCGCCCCCCCCGCCGCCGCCGGCGGGTCCGCCGCCGCCGTCGCTGGCCGAGATCGCCGCCGCGGTGGCCCTGGTCGTGCGCAGCGAGCTGGACCGCACCGGCCTGCAAGGAAGGACGCCGTGAGAACCGAACACTTCCTACTGCTCACCGGGCTGATCGGGCTGGCCACCGCGATGGTCCCGCTCTACCGCGAGATCCGGCGCACCCGCACCGAGCTGCGCGGCAGCATCGCCGACGTGCACGTGATCGTCAACCGCCAGCGCAGCGACATGCAGCGCTACCAGGCCGCGCTGGTGGAGGCGCTGCGCGAGGCCGGCGTGGCCGTCCCGGCCGATGAGTCCCTGCAACCAAAGGAGCCGCCGTCATGAACCTCGCCGAATGGAGCGCGCTGGTCGGTGCCCTCATGCCCGCCCTGATCGCCGTGGTCAACCAGCCCCACTGGCCGCCTTGGGCCCGGGCGGTCATGACCGTCCTGTCCTGCATCGTCGCCGGGGGCATCACCGCCGCGGTCGAGGGCCGCTTCACCGGCGTGGGCCTGGTCGAGTCGGTGGGCGTGGTCCTCGTCGCCGCCCTGGCCGCTTACCGGTGGTGGTGGAAACCGTCGGGCATCGCCGACACGATCGAGACCAGGACGACCCCGGGCATTCGAGGAGCCACACGGTGACCGTCCGCGCCGCCCACTGGATCGTCGGAGACAGCCACCACATGCAGTACCCATGCGGAGCGCATCGTCGGGGCTTGAGCCAAGTCATCACCGGGACACGCTCACGCACCGGCGTGACCTGCGTGGGATGTCTGCGGTCCCGGATCTTCCAAGCCGCATGCGATGCAGCTGGCGGCCGGGGTGTGGATGGCGCTGCGGCTGCGTGACCTGGGCCTCCGGTTCGTTCGCTTGACGGCTGGCGCCCACGGATGGTTATCTCTTGCGGCGCGGCTGGCGCATGGTGGCACGGGAGATCCGTGAACGGCTAACCGTAGACATGAGGATGTGGACGGGTAGGCACGAAACAAAGCCAGACGCGCACCCGCATGGCACCGGTGGGAATTATCCTTTTCCGTTAGCGCGGCAGGGACGACTCTGCGACACATCGGTGCCATGCACCAACTCTGGGCCTTTCCGGAATCACAAACGTCGATGTCCAATGTGGACAAAAAAAGGGGCGCCAACGCCGGCATCACTGCCGGGGCTGGCGCCCCTTTCTCCCTACGACTTGACCCGTGGATTCATCGCATCCAACGCGCTCGTACGACGCAGCTCACGCTGCGCCTCACGGAACGCGAGGGCCTGCGGCGACTCGATCGCGTCCACCGCCTTGACCAACTCAGCAGCGCTGGCGGCCACCTCGGCTACCCGCATCGGCTGGGACTTCATCGCCCGGATCCGGGCACCGAGCTCAACCATCCCGACCGCGGCTACCGCCATGAGGCCATCCACGGTGGCTGGCCAGATGTGGGCGTTGGTGGCCGACTCGCCATGGTCCGCGACAGCGGCCACCATGTGCCAGTACGACAACCAGCCCGCAGCGCCAGCCACCGCGAGGGTGGCCGCAACACGTGTAAACGCGCCGAGCTTCTGGCCGGTGGGGATCCGGGTGAGCAGTTCCAGCGTCAACAGGAGACCCAAGGGCGGCCAGCCTGCGATGCCTTTGTTGATCAGGGTGTGGGCGTCAAGCTGGTTGACCGCGATCGAGACGGCAACCCCAACGAACACGATGGAGGCAACGAACCACCGGGTCTTGCGGTAGTCGCGCAGCTGCTTTTCAGCCTCTGTACGTTCTTGCATGGGTGGTCTCCCTCCACCAGGCACCCTCGGACGGGGTGCGGGGTGCGGACGCGCCATTGAAGGCGACGGGGGAGAATGCCTGCCCGCTTGCCACGGACCCGTAAGGCGAATCGCCTCACGCTCGACGCGGCGGGGTGTTTCAGGACGGTCTGCGGGGCGATGTGTGCAGGTCCAGGCCGAGGACCGCGCATACGACCAGGATGCCCCGCAGCTCTACCCGTCCAGTGGTCAACATGTTGACCAGCGCGGTGTGGCTGATGCCCGCCGCTGCGGCCAACTCGGCACGACTCAGACCACACCAGCGGCGGGCGGTGTCGATCTCGGTCATGAGCCCCGGCATCGGGTCGATCGGGCTCCGGGGCACGGCAGCGAACACTACACCACACGGGGCGGGGGTTCACAACCCCCGCCCCGTGTTGTTACTCGTCTGCCTTGTCAGTGACCACGAGCAGCCACCGACCGCCCAGCCACGCGTAGGGCTTGGCTGGGTCCGGCGGCGGCGTGCACGTGTAGACCGGGCCGAGCCGGGCCACGTCCCGACCAGCCAACGCCTGCAGCCGACTGACCTCTGCGGCAGCTGCGCCCTCGTCCGGGTAGCTGCCCGAGACCACATACGCGCCCTGGGCGGTGAGGACCTCTACTGTGTACCTCATGTCGGTCTCCCTCCGACTTGGTGGGCCAGGGTGGGCCCGGGCGGTGCTGGGTCCGGTTGGGGAACGGGACCCAGCACCACCCCCACCCACCAGGGCCTACGCGCGGCAGCCTCTGGAAAGGCACAGGATCGCGTCCAGCCGTTTCGGCATCAACTGCCGCGACCAGCCGGCCACGTACCGGCCGCACGCCGTCCATTCGGTCTGCCCGTCCATGAGCTTGTGCTGCAGGCAGGGCCGCCCTGCAGCGGACCGGGCGATCACATAGACGTTTTTCAAGGGCATTGTCGGTTTCTCCCTCCGACGTACCCGGACCGGGCCGGCCCGGGTTGGGTGAATGGCGGGGCCACGACAGCCCGGCCACCCGTTACCTTCCTGTAAGCGCCGTTCCCTAGCAAGCACGAGGTGCAGTGGCTTGACTACGCCGACTGGACCGTGCCCGTGAGGGGATAGGGGCTGTGCACGCCGCCGATCAGCCGGTCCGCGTACTCCGCGTGGTCCCAGGCCATCCGGCCGTTGCGCTCGCGCCCGCGGATCTCGCGGTCGCACTGCTCGCACCTCGCGGTCAGGGTGTGCGCCATGACGGGTCTCCCTCCGTCCAGCCCGGCCCCTGGTAGGGCCGGGTCCAGTGAGCGGCGGGGCCACGACAGCCCCGCCCCTCCCGCTGTCATTCGGCCGGCTGGTACTCGACGCCGCCGGAGACGTACACCCGCATGGGGCCCAGGCAGAACAGGCCATAGGCGCCGAGGTTGACGAGCTTCGCGGAGATCCGCCACTCTTCCTCGGTCGCCAGCCGGACGAGCTCGCCGGTCTCGGCGTTGACGATCCAACCGTGCTTGATTCGCAGCATTGTCGGTCTCCCTCCGACGTGCCCGCGCCTGCTGCGCGAGCTGAGCGGTCAGCGGGCCCACGACAGGCCCGCCGGCCCCGGTCTCAGTAGTCCTCCGGCCCCCACGCCTCACCGGCGTCCATCGGCGACCAGTCGGCCGGTGCGTGCACCGGGTAGCGCTCGTTGAGCTGGTCCTCCAGCTCCAGGCGCCGATCCCAGTGGAACTCACACCGCGGGAACGCCTGGCCGGTACCGCTCAACGGCATCCGGTACTCGATCATTCCCGCGCAACCCTCCGACCCATCGCCCGCATTGATGCACTCGTCGGGCTCTACCTCGTCCATGTCGGTCTCCCTCCGACGTGCCCTGGCCCTGCTGGCCGGGGCCCAGCGACCGGCCGGGCCACGACAGCCCGGCCGGTCCTTTGTAGATCACACTGCGTCGCAATCGCACAGTGTCGTGAAACGGGTTGGTCGGCGCAGCATCTTCCACGAAGGATGGCGCTTAACGACGCGCCACCCTTTGGGAACGGGCAGCCCGAGCGGCACGGTCTGCTCCAGGTGTTCGCGCTCTCGCGCAGCCCCGCAGTCGGGGCAGCGCTCATCGACCCACACGCTCATGTCGGTCTCCCTCCGACGTTGCTCGGCCCCGCTGGCCGAGCTGAGTGCCCCGCCGCCGTGTCGAACGGCGCGCTTCCCCTTCGGGGCCCTACGGTGTTGGTCGGGGGATGGGAGTGTCGTCAGCATTCCCATCCCCCCTATCCGTCTGTCAGGCAGCGCTAGCTACGTCGTGTAAACGCGGCGCCGCACGTGTCACAGTGAGCCTTGAAATCATCAGAGGCGGTGCGGACCTTGACCGGGCGCTCGCACTCGCACTCCCACAGCCGCAGGCGCGACCCCGACCCCTTCCCCCGGCTCGTACCACCCTTGGTGCCGACCCCGGCCGAGCACGGCTTGGGAAGCACGATGTGCAGCCCCGAGCCGCCCCGCATGAACGCGGGCGAGCCGTCCCCGATCTCCGCCGCGAGGGCGTGGACCCGGAAACGCAGTGCTGGGGCGAACATCGCCAGGCGGTACACCTGGCCCGCGGCCTCGGGCTTCACTGTGAACCCGAGCGAAACCGCGGCTTCCTTCCATGCGCTGCCGTGGCCGGACCCCCATCCGGCGAGCACGTGCGCGAGTTCGTGGAGCGTGGTGCCAGCGAGCTGGACAAACGACTCCTGTGCCGACGCGGCGACCTCGATCACATCGACCCGACCGACGCCGTTCTCCCACGCGTCGTAGTGGCAGACGCCTCGGTAGGAGCCGTCGCCGATCCCGTAGAGCAGTTTCGCGTGACGCAGTCGCGCGGCTTGCTCTGCCGTGATGGTTCCCTCTGCCTCGGCGTGCGCGATGACGGCGTCGCGAGCCGACTGGAGGAACCTCTCGTGCGTCGTGGTGTGAGCTGGTGCAGACATGGCCTGCTCCCTTCCCTTTGTAGGGTGGGCGGCCCCTGATGGCCGCCCTAGCGGCAGGCGGGGCCACGACAGCCCCGCCGGCCTTTCAGTCCTCGCTGCTGTGCCGCCCGCAGACCGGCGTGAGGATCCACTCGATCGCCGTTCCGTCGCAGCGCGTACCGCGGGCCCGTGTGCAGCCGCACCCGAGCTTGGTGCTCGTCACTGGTGCGATGTCTGTCACGTGGTTACGGCCGTTGCATGTGTGGAGGAGCTGCATTGTCGGTCTCCCTCCGACGTGTCCGTCCCTAGTGGACGGACTGAGCAGCCGGCGGGCCCATGACAGGCCGGCCGGCCTGACCGGTCAGCCGTTGGGCCGCATCCTCCAGATGGGCGCCTGGGCTGGCCAGTCGAAGGTGATCTCGTCGGGCACGACCGCGGCCATGCTGGCGTAGGCCAGGCCGTGGATGCGGACGACGTCGTTGTGCGCGCCGGTCCGTTCCACGTCCAGAACCTCGATGCACTTGGTGGCGTCGTAGCTCATGACGGTGTCGCCCTCGGCGACCTCCGCTGACTTGATCCACATGTCGGTCTCCCTCCGACGTGTCCGTCCCTAGTGGACGGACTGAGTGAACGGCGGGGGCTCACGCCGCCCGCCGCCCCTTTCGGATCAGATCTCCACTGACGACGTGGTCTGGCGGATCAGCCGGTACCGAGTGGTCGGGCTGGTCGCCCGCAGCGCCTGGAGGCGTTCGCGGCCCGCGTCCTCGGTGTCGTAGCCGACCCGCGGCAGCGAGAACATGCCCTCCGGCAGTTCCGCGGTGTTCGCCCAGTACTCGTAGCCAGTGACCCACGCCTGCACGACGTAGATGGTGGTCAGGTCCATGTCGGTCTCCCTCCGACGGACGGTCCCTTGTAGACCGTCAAAGCGAGCGGCGGGGGGTTCGACCCCCCCGCCGCCCTGAGTTCACGCAGCGATTACCTCGCCTGCCACCACGGTCTCAATCGCGTCGAGGAGAAGCTCTTTCGCCGAGCAGTAGGACTCGAACGCGGTCTGCGTCCGGGTCCGGTCCAGCTCGATGACGGTCGCCTCAACCTTGGCGAGCAGGATCGTGAGTGCCTCGCGGGTGCTGAGTTTGCCCATGTGGGTCTCCCTCCCACAGGACCGTCCGGAGTGGACGGTCGGAGTGGACTCTGCGGGTGCTGCCCCCGCCGCTGGTCTCACGCCCTGGTGCTCGATCGGGCTGCCTACACGTCCGGCTGGGAAAGTCCATGGGCCCCCGGGGCGCAGCTGGGATGGCTGCGGCCGCGCCGGGGGCGGGTTGTGTTCCTGAGGCTTCAAGAGGGGCCGAGGCGCCCGACTCTCACGGGCCCTGGCCTGTCTTGCGGTCTCATGAGCGCGTCTCTTAGGTCGGCAGGCTTTCACTGCAGCGCGGCCCTCGCGGGCACTCCTCCGTGGATTTGCTGTGGACCGTCGTCGGGCTTGCACCGACCGCGGCGATTCTCGCTCGGCCCCTCATGGAGCCTCAGGCGTTTTGGATCTTTGTGTTCCGCGGGCGGTCCCATCTAGGTTTCTCAGTTCCGGCGGTCCGGGGGCTTTGACTTCGGGTTCCGTTTCCTCGCGGTGGGCGACTGCTGTGCCCGCTTCCCTGGTCTTCCCCGTCCGGTTTCCCGTCTCGGAGTGGCTGGGCGCCTTTGGAGTTGTCCGGCCCTCGCGGGCCCTTCTCGTTCCCTTGCACCCCAAGTGTAACACACGCGCGTGTAAACGCAAACACACGCGCGTGTTACTCCAGGGCCGCAGTCCTGACCAGGGCATACGTCCAAGTGACGCCCGCGCGTTTCCGCAGGTCAGGGGCTGTCAAGGGAACGAACCGGACGACTTTTCAGGTTGTCCGGTTATGCGGCGTGATGTTCGCCACATCCGCCGGACATGGCGAGGGCCGGCACCCCACGGAATGGGTGCCGGCCCTCTTTGGACGCCACGGGGCTACGGTCCCGCGCGTCGGTCTTCCGTGGAGCGGATCAGTTCAACCAGGCGACGGGCGACGTCTTCGGGCAGCGGCGGGGCCGCCTTCACAGCGGCGGCGATCCTGGCCTCGACGCGGGCGACGGCCAGGTCGTTGCGGGGATGGCAAGCCGCTGGCGGGCCAGCGCGGCTCTCATGATGCGGGCGGCCCGGGCCAGCTTCTCCGGGTTGTCGATAGCACGCTCGGCGTGCCACACCGGCGGCGGCTTCGGTCGCGGCCGCGCGCGGGCCGCTCTGGGTGGGAGGCCCGGCCGCCCCTTTGCCTGCCCGGGTCACGACCCGCCACCGTCCACAGAGGACGCGGCGTGGCGGGCGCTGGCGCGGGCGCGGCGGGCCCCCAGCGCAGGGCGCAGGATCCCCGCGAGGCGGTCAAGCTGCTCGGCGGTGAGCGTCGCCTTGCTCTCGTCGAGCATGCGCAGGTGGTAGTCAGCGGTCCCGCGGACGGCGGCGGGCCTCTCGTCGGTCCGGGTCATGACCGGCCACCGTCGGGTGGAAGCAAAAGCACCGCCAGCCGGGCCCGCTGGGCCTCGGTCAGTGGCGGTGCGGCGGCGACAAGATCCCGGATGTACGCGTTGCGCAGCTCGCGCCTCATGCGCTGGCCTTCCGGTCATCGACGAATGTCCAGGTCTGGCCGCCGTCGGTGCTCACGGCGGCCGAGTCCCGACGGTTCTGCCAGAGCGGCGAGGCGGAGATCGCTGAGCGGTCTTCCCACTCCTCGGGGTCGGATGTGAGCGGCGAGAGGGTTCGGAATTGCAGCAGGGCATGCAGCTGCTCGACCGCGATCATGGCTGTGCCGCCGGAGTGGCCGCCATATGAGGCGAACGCGGCGACGGCGGCGACGATGCTGGCGGCGTAAGCGGGTGATTCTTCGGTTTGGCCGGATAGTTCTAGCTCGCGCCGGGCGTGGTCTACGAGGTTGCTCATGCGCTCCCTTTCGTTGGGATCGGTGTGGGGCCTTGCGGTCGTCCGATGTGGACGGCACTGAGCTGAGCGGATGACTATTTCAGCCGCCAGCCGCCACCACGCGTCGCCGGCGGCCCCTTCATCCACAATGGTCCGTGCCGGCCGCAGGATCGCGGCGAGGCGGATCAGCTGGTCATCCGTCAAGGGCGGCGCGGCATCGACCACCCGCTTGAGGGCTGCCTCGGTGCGCGCGGCGGCCTCGGCCTGGCGGGCCTGGGTCACATGGTTGATGTCTGCACCGACAAGCCGCCACCCGACGCCCGTACCGGAGCCGGAGGGCCCGGTGCCCCCGGTGCCGGGGTGCGTCATAGCGGCCCGCCCGGCAGGTCAGGTTCTTCGTCGAGGCCGTAGAGCCACGACCGCGTCGGGACGTCCCCCGGCACCGGGAAGCGCCGCATGACCGCCCGCCACTCTCGCTCCGACAACTCGACCCGGTGACACCACATCGTGATCAGCACGGTGGCCTGGGCCCGGTCCAGGTCGGCCCCGAACGCGATCAGCGCGCGCCACGCCTCGACCACGATCGGGTGTGCGTCCCACCCGTCGCCGAGGACCGGCATCGACGCGGCCTGGGCTTCGGCGACGCTGGCCCGCCGGATGGCCCACCCTGGATCGTCCTGGCGGCTCATGAGTGCTTCTCCCGCAGGTGGCCCTTGAGTAGCACATCCCGCACGGTGTCAACGTCTGCCTGGCTGCATCCCAGGCGGGTCGCCATGACCCGCACCATCAGCATCTGCTCGTCGGTGCTGGAGGCCGCCATGATCACGGACCGGTGGAGCTTCCGCTGCCGTTCGGTCAGGTCGCCGGGTTCCTTCACCGGGGCCCCCAATAGGCCATGATGAGGGCGATCACGAGGGCGAGAATCACGGCCATGGCCACCGCCCCGAATCCGAGCGTGAGGATCAGGGCGGCTCGCGTGCGGGTCACGACCGGCGACCGAAATGGTCGATCACGGCGTTGCGCTCGGCTCGGTTGAGCTCGGCCGTGCGGGACCACAGGTTCAGTAGCGCAATGGCCTGCCAGTGGTCTTTCAGAGGGACCGCGAACGCCTCCATCGCGGTGATGGCGGTCTGGACGAGATCCTCTGGGCATGGGTCGGTCGACTCGTGTTCTAGCTGCTGGGACGGTTGAATGGCCATGGGTCAGGACTCGCTTCCTGATCAAGGGCCCGGTCGTTCGCCGCCAGCGTCCGACCGGGCCCGTCCTTGTGGAATGCACCCCACCGTACGCGGGGCGTGGCCCACTGTCACCCCACGCGTGACTTCTATCGACACGGCGCGGGTGCACCCCTAGGATCCTGCGCATGACACACATCCCACAGCCCCCCCCGTTAGTCGACCTGTCGGGCTTCACCGTCGCCGAGCTCCTCCAGATGTCCGAGGAACAGGCCGCCCTTGACGAAGCGATCCGCCGCCACATTGCGGCCGCCGAGGAATCGGGCAACTCCGGGGAGACCGAAAGCGACGAGGACGCGGCCAAACAGGGCGTCTCCCGATTCAACTCGGCGCTCTGAGATGGCCCGGGGAAGGCGAGGCCGGGAGCGCGCCCAGCTCGGCGAGCAGATCTTGCGTGCGGTCAGCACGGTGCCCAACCACGCCATCGCCGATGAGGTCGAGCTCGACCGAATCCGCGCGACGCTGCCAGAGGGCGAGCTGCCAGAGCGACTGGGCGACGGCTGGGACGATCACCGCCGTGTCCAGGCCGGCTACCGGGCCATGGTCGCGTTCGCTGGGTCGATAGACCGGCGCTTTGCTTCCACCCTGGTCGAGCTGTGGTACTACCGCGACCGGCTCTCCGAGGAGGAGTACCGGGCGCTGCTGCGCCGGTTCCCGGTGCCCGAGGACACCGCGCCCGACTCGTGGCTGTTCCGTCTCGACGAGGAACCCGACGCGACCGCCGCCCGGTACCGCGAGCTGCCGGGCGTCTCGGTGCCCGATCCGTACGCCGGCGCACCCGGCCTGCCGTGGCAGGCCAAATGTTCCCGCGACCAGGACGTTCTCATGGCCGTCGAGGCCGAGGACGGCCTGTTCGTGGTGGCCATCCGGGGCCGAGGCTCCGTCTACCTCAACCCGATCGAGGCCCGGGCGTTGGGCCGCGCACTGGTGAAGGCGACCGGGGGCACCGGGACCTCTCTGCGCGGCGACGAAGAGGACCGCATGCGCCCAGTGGTCGAGGCCGCTGAGGCGAGCGTCGACCGGGTCCGACGCTTGTACGGGGTGCTGGAGCCTTCAATCGTGGTTGACGAAACGCTAGCGCTGGCCGCCGCGGTCGACGTCTACCGTTCGTCCGCCCCACGAGACGGTCAGGCCGCCGGCAACTCGTCAGTGGCCTCGGACGCCACCCAGGACCGGTAGTCCGTGATCGCGTTGGACACCCGGAACCGGGTCACGCCCAACGCCTGGGCAACCTCCAGGTGCGTGCGCTTGCGGGTCCCGACCATCTCGCTGGCGGCCAGGAACACGGCCTCATTGCCGGCGTGCCCGAGCACGGAGCGGGCACGCCGGTCAAGGGCGCGGATCTCGCGCGCCTGCGCCAATGGGTCCACCGTGTTGCGGATCTTCTCCAACTCGGTGATGAGTTCGTCGAGGCGGTCCAGCGCCGGTCGGCTAGTCATGGACGGGACTCACCGGCGCGTAGCACTCGCTGGACCTCGATGAGCAGCTTGGACACGGCGAAGCTGGGCCAGTCCGCGATGAGCAGCCCGACCAGGGCGAACATGGCGCCCAGGCCCAACACCCCCCCGGCCACCAGCGCGACGGCGGGCACCAGATCGAACCTCGTGTCCTTGCCTGGCCGGAGCCGGAACAGGCCGGGATTGTTCGTCAGGGCCTGGCCCATCGCGTCATCGATCTCGATCGTGAGCTGGACCGTTCGGCCGCCCTCGGCGACCGCTGCGGCCACCAGAATGCACGGCATGGCACGTTCGCCGATGTGCACCGGCACCGTCCTCCCGATCTGGCTGTCCCACGAGGACGCTGCGAAGATCGTCCCGGCTGCCGCACGTTGGGTGAAGGTGACGTTCATCCCGCCCACGGTACGGGCCGCCCCACCCGAGGGCAACACACGGCCCTGGTGTTCATGGCCGGCGTGTGTCACCCTGGGCGCCATGAACGTACCCGTAGTCACCGGCGATGGTCGGTGCGTAGCGCTGGACACCGAGGACTACCCGCGGCTGGTCCTGCTGCCCGAAGCGTGCGGCGACATCGACCCGCGGTTGTGGGAGCTGATGACTGACCAGCCATGCCGGGTTCCCGCCGCGGAGATCCGCCCGTGACCCTGAGCACTGGAAACCTGGCCCTCGACTCGGTCCTGCTGCTGGCCGGCCTCGCCCTGGCCGCCGCCGCCAGCATCTGGAGCATCGGGCCCCTGGCCAAGTGGGCGAGTAACGCCCGGGCGTCAAGGCGGCCCGAGTGAAGAGGCCCATGAGCGAGGAGGAACGCCAGGCCCGCAGATGGCGCACCGCGTGGCTGATCGCGGCCGCCATGGTCGGCGTGTCCCTTGCGACTCGGGCGCTCGGGTCCCTCATGCGGTTCGAATCCAGGTACCGGCGATGACCGACGACGGTGTCCTGATCGCCTACGGGGCCTGCATCCGGTGCCAGACCCTGTTCGCGTTCGACCCCGACACCGTCCCGTCCGTCTCGGTCCACGAGTACACCAGCACCTGCCTGCGCCCCGATGGCACGCTGATCGACCGGGACGAGGTCAACACCCACCGCGAGCCGCTGTGCCCGCCCTGCGAGCAGGTATTCCAACGGCCATACCGCCAGCACATCAGCGTCCTGTTCCCGTACGGGCTTATGCCCGAGCTGGTGCAGGGCCGCCCGTCCGGGCCCGCGGCCTGGCTGGCGCCCACAGACCCCACGGAAGGCCCCCCGACCGGGGCGGATGAGACCCCCCGGTCGGGGCGGCGGGGA
>Ga0137464_1000055_pt1 | contig 36052 bp, 53 predicted proteins | sample EasRivERMGT814_2_FD_102306 | JGI IMG/M metagenome (GOLD analysis project Ga0137464, IMG submission 102306) | Soil microbial communities from meander-bound floodplain in the East River, Colorado, USA - East River MetaG ERMGT814_2 | ecosystem: Environmental > Terrestrial > Soil > Floodplain ...
CACTAGTAGAAAAGGCCGCTCGTATAGAAAGTCTTAGCGCCGACAAGCTTAGCTTATCTGCGTTAGACTCACTAGTGATACAAATCACGCGCGTTATAGGTGAAACACTAGGTGATTCACCTGAGATGATACAAAAGGCTATACTAATAGAACAACGCATTGCATCCGAAGTGAGATTACCCTTAGATGCAATGCGTGGCATGGGGGCTAAACTAAGCGGCGACAACGATGGCGGATTAAGCGCGCCAGCAGTGCTTAATGTGATAATGCCCGCACAGGTGTCTAGTGTATCACAAGTACGGGCATTGCCTAGTGTGGAGCATGATTAAGAGTTAGCGACTATAACGCAATTGCCTTTACAGATATGTGGGCATGATTTGCATGCCTTGCAACATTTAGAAGAGTGTACGCCGTGCATGCACATTGTACACAGTTTACCGTAGTGTGTACGCGAGTATGCTTGCGACGGCGCAAACGGTTCACCGATGTCGTTGCAAATAGCTTGTGCTATTTCAGCAGCAACGCGGCGCGACATTAGTATGTGTTGCACAATCTTTCCAGTAACGCTATCAGTGCGCACTAGGCATATGGTACCGTCGCTTGCGTTAGTCTGGATGTGCAGTGTTTCAGTTAATTGAATCTTGCGAATTGCCATTATGCTACTCTCCTAATTTCCCTAGTACTACCCCGTACACTGGGGTAGGCTGCATATGACGCACAGAGTGCGTCACAGTAGTCAACTATGTCTGTGAGCAAATCGCCCACATATTCGCCGTTGATAAAGACAAGCCATAGGGTATTCATGCGATCACCATTCGCTAAACAAAGCCGGTTCGGGTATTTAGACTAGTTCGGGTTGCGAGGGTGCGGGTGCAACGTTTCGGTTGCAAGCATCACGCGCACTGTCGATGTCGGTTGCAAGGAAATGATCCGAGAAAAGCCATTCAAGTAGGCGCGTCGGCGGAGAGGCGCTAAACACGTCTTCTGGTTTTACCCAACGTTCAGCCACTACTCCGCCGCAAATCATGGCAACACACAGGTACAAGCGGGGTGATTCATCACCTTGCAATTGAACTTTGGGACGGATAACGCAAATGATACGTCCGACGTTGGGCTCTGCGCCGCCGGAATGCCATTCGATAACGTCTCCCCGTCCGACGGTCGATGCGCCGATCGGACAAGAAACGCCTGTACGCAAGCGCTTATTAGGGTATCTCACTACGTCGGTTCGCATAAGCTATCCTTTCAAAGCTAGGTGTTTTCAACGAAGACAGATATCCATTAGACGGAGCGAGTCGGTGTCTGCGTTGCTTGCCAATACGTCACATAAGCAACCAAGGTAATGCAAGCGATCTAGGCTGCGTTCATACATGCACATATTGCCAGTGCGTGAATTGTACTCTAGTGTGCCAGTGCGCCCCGTAGAGTGCCATGTTGAAACGTACACATTGATGTCGATGCGCGCCCAATGGAGGCAATCAAACTTGACAATCTGATATGTGCCGTTCGGATTCTTGATTGTTCTTGCCATATAAGCTAGCTCCACGTGCGACATTGCACTAACACAACGATACAACATACACGCATGATTGTCAAGTGTTTTATTGGGAATTAATCATTATTGTTGCGATAGTAATTGCGCGACCCCGTTTGCGCCGCGCGACACCCCCCTTATTTGCGTCAGAGAGTAGTAGCGAAAGGAGCGCTAACCAACACCCACTGTTTTTGCAAAATTTAAAACTTTAATGAAGATTAGGAGAATAGCATAAATGTAAAAAATAGATTCAATTAATTCTTCCCACAATGCCGTTATCGCTATGTTGATACATCACACTGACACACTCAGGAGTAATTACAATGGCGTGGAAATGGCTTAACGGCGCAGTAGAGCACACATTTAATTATGTTGCAGTAATGCTAGATTATAGTGTTGCAGAGGGCGGTAAAACCGTAACAAAAACAGCCGAAGTAGCTGGCTATATTGACAATATTAATCCTAGCGGAATTGCAACAGTTTACGTAGAGCACCCAATCACGGGCGCAACAGTTGCATGGGTTGGCCGCTGGGAATCATTGCGCAAGTTGCCTACACCGCCACCGCTTACGCCTGCGCAGCAAGCCGATGCGCTAATCCCCACTAGTGGCGAAGGTCTGCGTACAGTCACAGACGCAGTGCGCCGAGAGCCAATCCCCGCGCCAAGTCAACCAGTGCCCGCTGTGCCCACTACAACACCAACACCAACACCAGTAAGAGCAGTGCCAGTTAGCACACCAGTTAGCGCTGCCAGTATGCTGCCTTAAACCATCAAACCGTAGTCAGTAGCCATCGGAAGCCATCGGAAGCCATCGGAAGCCATCGGAAGCCATCGGAAGCCATCGGAAGCCATCGGAAGCCATCGGAGAGCTTTTATGCGTACTATAACCGTACTCGCCATGCTCACTATTACTTCTAGTATTAGTTGCACGCAAGGCTCTAGTCAATGGTACGAAAAAGCTAATCCGCAAACATCACTGAGTATTAATCCAATCACACATAACTTAGAATTCTTTGATAATAATGGGCGTGGAATTAACGCAGATGATATTGAATTTAAGAAAACAAAGTCAGGGGCACAGTTCAGAGCAAAGAAGTTTATAGTTACCGAGCGCAGTGTAGAAAATCGCCTTGCAGATGCGCAGCAAACACAAGCAATGGGTATTATGTTCACTGCGATTAACACTAGTATAGGAGATATGCTGCAAAAAGCATTCCTAGCTGGTGGACAATCAGTTGCAACTGCAATGGTTCCATTTGTTAATATGCACGCTAGTGATAATGCAGCGGATGCAGCTAAGTTAGAGGCTAAACTGCGCAGCTTTGATGCATTAATTGCTCGCTACTCGCAGCCCCTACTAGGACAACCTGTAGCGCAGCCGCAATTACCACTCAACTTTCAGTTTCATCCACCACAACCACAACCACAACCACAACCACAACCACAACCATCTGCGCCGTAGCGTAGGATGTTATGTGTTATGTTGCACCCATGAAAGGATTTGTATGCCGAATAGTCTTACAACCTCAGCTAGTTTAGCCGCACAAGCCGACGATGTTGCGCCGGGCGTTGGTTTGCTCTCGATTGAGCGCGTAGCCGGTCAACGCAAGGCCCGCGTTACTGCAACGCCGCCTACCGTTGATAGTGACGGTAGCGAATTGACGGGAGTCACTGCATTTCAGGGGCATATGGTTCCCTTGGATAGCAATGACCCCGTTATTGTGAATTTGGACGAAGCCGCCGCGGCAATGGTGCCGGGCGCACAAGTAGTCAATATTCCGTTGTCGCCGAATGGCTCACCGGTATTTGTTGACTACGTAATTGCGTTCAATACGCCGTATTCGGTGATTGGACACTTTACCGATGACGTAGTTGCACCGGTCTAACTATAGAGAGACCACAATGCCAAACAGTTTAGCAATCAGTGCGTCAATGCCGGCGCAGCCGAAACCCGGCGGGACTAGTGCAGCAGAGCGGCGATTTCTTAGGCATATACGTTTGCATACGCTGCAAGTGCTTTGGGAAATTGAGGCTCGGCTAGGCTATTATCGCACTAAACGGCAACCCCGTCAACCACGTCCACGTCGATTAGTCTATTCTCGCTTACGCGGGCGATAAATAATGGCTCTAAAAACGTGGATAAGTCAAGCCAGTCAGGACGCCTCCGTTGCAGGTAATTGGAACGGGGGCGTTCCTGTTGGCGGGGATGATATATTAATTCCTGCTGGTACAGCTAGCATTACTAGCGGGACTGACCCAGCCGTTACGTTAGTTAATGGTGAAGTCCAAGATGGTTATACAGGTTCACTAGGAACACCGGCAGATGCATTTGATTATGCATTTAGTGGCGTATTTAGTATATACGGTTCACCACAAAGCAAATATTGGTTAACTGCTGGCACAGCAAACGTAGCTGGTTTATATATAAACCCCGCTACTTCACAAGCTGAGATTACACTTTTAGCTGGCTTATTTGTTAATACTGTAATAAAAGCTGGTACTGTTAGAACTAGTGCTACGCACACCCTATTAGAAAACGCAGCTAGAAATAACTTACAACAGAATAGCTCTCTAGAACTTCTTGGTGGCACAACAACTTTACTGCGCAACATAGCTGGTAATTTGCTTGCACAAACTACTGGCGCGGTGATTACTACACTAGATGTGTTAAATCACTTCGCACTTATCACAGCGGCATCGTTAGGAGCAATTAATTTATATGGTGGTAAAATAGACTACCGCACTGTTGTCGGCACGCCAGTAATTAACATCTATGCCGGGTTTTTAGCTGCTGCGCAAGATTCGCAGGCTAAGACTATAAATAAGATCATTTTGCACACTGAGGCTGCAAAAGCACTTGTAGGCCCAACTGTAACGGTGACAAATGGCATTGTTGATCCGCTCGGCGTTGTGCGGTCTATTTATAGTGGCTCTAGTGGCGATAGTTTTAGTGGCCTCTAATGGCTGCTGTTATGGCCGCCCCTTACGGCTAGAGCCTAGTGTTGATAAGCATTTTTCTAGTACCATAACTAATTGGTTAGGAGACACAAGTGGAAACTCTGAGCCTAGAGCAAATACTATTAGCGAGTTCCCTGCCTATTAAAGATAGAAAACTTAGCATAGCTGCACAACAAGCTATGCTATTGCCAAGTGGGGTTGTCAATTATAATAGTTTGTTAATTTACGGCGGGGCTGTTGGGGCAAAATCTGGATCGCATATCTATAACTTAAAGCACAATCGTACACTTAACTGCAATGCAACTACTCTCGGTGGTGGCTCTAGTGGTTTTCACATTGGTTCGCCAAATGGGCTATCGCCGGAACGCGCTTATGTTGTTAAAGATGTTATTTTAAGTAACTCACAAATACTTTGCAATGACGATGATAACTTAAGCGCTGTTGATGTATTTAATCTCACAATTAAAGGTTGCTTAATTGCTGGCGGCTTTAATACACCTAGTAGTGATCCTGATGCTGATCCAGATAGATTATACCCAAATGCAAAAGGCTTGTTACTTATACATTGTAAAAAGGTGCGCTTAGACGGTAATACGTTTATCGCATCGGGGCGTTTACCCGACTTGTCTGATTGCGAAGAAGTTGTAATTCAAAACTGTAAAATGTATCGCTTTACTAATGTATCTAGTATTTGGTCAAAATCTCAAATTACTATTAATAATTGCGAATTAATAGACTTGTTGCCATGCACAGAGCCGTTCTTTAAAGCGAACGGGTGTAAAATAACCACTGGTATAAATTTCTACAACGGAGAAGTAAGCAATGCGTGGCTACAACAAAGCGACGTTCTGCCTGTTACTTAGCTTAACAACCACTACCGCAATTGCGGCAAATCGTTTCGCCAATAACACTGTAATAGCAACAGGCACCGCCGGTGCTATTGGCACTACCACAACTATTGATTTAACGGCTGCTTCTTTTAGTGGTAGCTTCGTAGAAGTAGACGCCGTATTTGCTGGTATAGTGACTACCGGCGGTACTGGTGCAGACGCGCGGACAGTCGCGCATAAGATAACAGCAATTAATGGTTTGCATGTTGCTACAGTTACGCCAGCATTTGCAAATGCCTCAGCAGCAAATTGGACTTATATTATAACTTATGGCAGTGACGTAAACACATCTCTTTCCCAAACAAAAAGTTCTGGCACAACTGGTCCATCGCTAAGCTTATATCAAGTATTATATACTGCTTGTTCTACTGGGGATGTACTTAATGTATGCGCAAGTGGTGCCACATACGATGGTCTAAACGACGCCGGTATGGCTAACTTCGCCACAATTGATATTCATCGTGCTGGTGTTAATATTACTTATCAGGGTTATACAACAACTGTGGGAGATTTAGCCACTAGCGGTACTCGTGTAACTGATAGCGTAGCTGCTAATTTTCCGTTGATACAATCAAGCACTGGTAATCAAACCATTCTCACCGATCCTGGCGTTGCCAGTGCTACTAGTATTACGTTTAAGAACTTGCGCGTCGCTTCTGGTATAACTCCATTATATGTAGTAAACGCAGCATCACCAGCAGTTACTATAACTTGGCAAGAATGCAAAATTGGTAGCACTGCGCAAGATAGCGACACAATAACGTATTATGATAGCAGCGCTTCGGGAGTAACTAAGTCTCATGTATTTTTAGATTCACTATTATATAGTGAAAGTACGTTGCTTTATCTCGTCAATGGAAAGTTTAGTGCCACAGATTGTAACTTTACAGGTGATTTGAGTAATCTATCAAACTATTATGGTATTTTTATTAGCACCGAAAATAGTAACACTGTTCAAATAATGCGGGCAGAAATTGTTGACTCTAGTTTTAATATTAATGGCGGGAATAGTGTTTCTAATTGCATTTTACGAACTTTTGGGCTGTCACAAACCAATTTGTTTCGTATAGCCAATTGCACTGCTGAATACACCCTAGAGGGTGGTCAATTTTTACTTGCGGCAGATAGTTTGCACAACGTTTTAATTGAAAATTGCACATTTAACTGCAACACAATAACCTCTGCTAATCAAATTATCGCTCTTGGGCAGGACACGTCGGCGGTTACTACACCATCGCATTCAAGAGCAAGTGTAATCACTAGCGCAGCACAAGGCGCAGCCGGTACTGGTAATGCGACTGCCGGTGCAAGTACATTAGTATTAGCTACTGGTAGCAGTGCTACGGACAATTTTTATAGCGGTGCATATATTCGTTTACCTACTACACTACAAGTTCACAAGATAGACTCTTATGTTGGCGCTACTAGAACAGCTACAATTTGGGGCATTTGGGTAAGTAACGCAACTGCGCCAGAGTATAGTATAGTTCGATTTGATAGAATACCCAATAACATAGTCATACGCAACAATACGTTTAGATTCACTGGTGATGATAGTCATGCTATTCTAGTCGGCCCCGGTAGTAATGGCGCAACTATATATGGGAATACTGTTTATGACGCTGACAATGCTTTTGTTATTAAAGGTGAAGGCTGTTATGTAGCATATAACTATGCTTATAGCGGCAACCCGTTTATTTTAAAAGGTGCTAATAATTGCTTTGTAGATCACAATACTTTTGTATGTAATAGCGAATCTGGGTTTACGCAACCAGCTTTTCAGTTAAGAGATATGAGTCCGAAGAGCGATAACTTAGAAGGCGCTGATTACTCTAAATGTTCGGGGCACATAGTAACCAACAACATAATTTCAGTTGATAATGGTATAGCTGTACTATGCTTATGGACAGACAATACTGGCAGCGGCTCTTGGACTGATCTATTTGACGAAGATAATGATGCTAACTTTTACGATGGTGTAGTTGGCCCCGGCAGGCAGCCTAATTATTTTAACAACAATTTGTATTATCGCGGGGATGGTGGTGATATAGCTCAACTAGACGGTACAACTTGTGCTAATTTAGCAGCATTGAAAGCTAAATGGGCTAATGTTGAGTCTGACGGTTGGACATTTAATAGAATGTTCCCATTAAATGACGCTGCAAGTATTAGTGCAAACCCGTTATTAGTCGATCCAGCTAACGGTGATTTTCGTACATCTAGTGGATCGCCTGCTAGGCGAGCAGCAACAGACGGCACAGATATTGGAGCTAGTCAACACTACACCGTTGGCGGTGGTGGTGGTTCTGGTGGTGGCGGTTATTATTAAGGGTTAGAGCAGATGCGCAATCTTAAAGGATCGCTAGTTTATTTTGGTATGCACGCTTTCTGTATTGGTATTATTGTACTTGTCGTGTATAAGGTAGCTTATGCACAGCCGCCAATTGTGCCAATGGCAGCTATGCTTACCGCTGCGCCAACTGCTGTTGTTGGTATTGGGCAGCAAGCTTCGGTCAATATTTTAAATAGTGCTGCTGCTGCTGAAATTATTGCTGCTCCTGCTGCGTCTAGTACCATTATCGTGTCAGATATGACCATCTCTAATGGTAATGATACTAGTGGGCGTGTGCTAGTAACCGTTACTAGCAATGCAGTTGTAAAATGGCGTGGTTGGATGGATATTGGTGTAAACTTAAATTGGTCGTCTCCAATTAGCATGGAAACTGGGCAGGCACTAACAGTAACAGTTAGCAGCGCCACGCACGATACATGGGTTTGGGTTAATTATGCGGTGAACCGTGGCTAGCAGTGTTGTAACACAAGTACCGAATCTACCGCTTAGGCAAACAAGCGGGTTGTTGCTAATTACAGATCAAAACACAGAGCCTCTTGGGGATGATTCTTTTACTATAGTAGTAAAAGATTCTACTGGGGCTGATATAGTTGTTTCGGTCGATGATCTAGTTTTTACGGTGTATGATCCAATAACTGATGCAGTAGTGCTAGAAATTGGCTCTTCGGGTATATCTGTAATTAACAGTAATGTAACTATTGATTTTTCAAATATCTTAGTGCCCAGAAATGGCACTTATAGGTGGGTATTGTGGAATTTAACCGCGGCACCACAACTTAATGAAATTCTGGTAAAAGGCGCTTGGGTGATTCGTAACACTGCTGGACCGGGTTAAAGTGTTAGATAACGTAGTTATTACAACTAATGTTGGTAAAGTTATTCCACGAGTTGCTCGTGGTGATACTTTTACGCAATTATTTATTCCGATTACATCTGATGCTGCTGGCAATGTTATTATACGCATAACTGGCGAAATTGATGCTATTTTAACCAACTTTTATCCAATTGGCGATAGTGATGTAACTGCTGATTGGGATATAACTGTTTCAGATTCACTTGGAAAAGAAATTTATAAGAATAAGGCTGTTCCTGTTGATGGCGATCCTCAAATAATCAATGAGGCTATTGCCGATCTTATAGTTATAACTTGTGCTAATATGGGCAATACGAAAACTGCTCATATTGCGCTAACTTTTAGCCAAACTTCATATAAAGAGATAAAATATAACCCCGTTAGCTTAGCTGACGGCCAATTGCCTAATGCAAGTGCCACAATATATACACATAGGGATGCTTTAGGCGTAGAAATAACGTGGATTAGCTTATTCAATACAAATACTACGGCCGAAACTATTACACTATCTGTTAAAAGATTTGGTAGTGCTAGTAGATTAATTGCTAGATTTGTACTAGCCCAAAATGAATCTGGGCAACTAGTTGGCCCAATTAGTTTAAGTAATGGAGATATAATAGAAGGTGCTACTACTACGGCAGTAAAAGTTGATTACTTAATAACCGGCAATGCTCCATGTTAGCACAAAAAATATTCACTGCTCTAGGTACAGAGCGTGCTGCATCCGGTTTAGTTGCGGTTACACCAGCAGCCACAGTTAATATAGACCCCTCTATGGGCGTCTATTCTAAATGGACGATTGCGCAGAATTGTACTATTAATTTTACAACTGGTGGATATCCGGGACAAATTTTTACGCTAATTATCTTAAACGATGGTACAATTCGCACGATAACTTGGGGTACTAAAATGCGCATGCGTGCTACAACACAAGCCGGTACTGCTAATCGTACAATAGTTGCGCAATTCATATCCGATGGTGTAGATTTTTACTCTACTTTGGTGAATACTGGTGTCGTATAAGTGGGGTCAACTAGTAAATGGTCAAAAATATTACCCGTTACATGTGGGTCAAGCGGAAATTATGCAAACCAAGGCGCGTTTTATTGCTGCCATCGCTGGAACGGGCGGCGGTAAAACAGTTACAGGACCGCTATGGATTGCACAAGAAATTGAGAGAATTGGAAAAACCCGTAACTTGTCGCATGAACCCATTGTTGGTTTCGTTGTCGCGCCAACATTTGATATTCTTGCACGAGCGACTATCCCAACTCTTATACAAACATTTAAGGGCACCAAATTAGAAGGTATATATAAGCCTTCTATTAGGCAATATATACTTCCAAAAGAACTTGGCCGCTTATGGCTATTAAGTGCCGACCGCCCCGGTGGCCTAGAAGGTGGACAAATTGATTTTGCTTGGATTGATGAAGGCGGGCAGCTTAAATACGAATCATGGGTAGCTATTCGTGGGCGTCTTGGCGTTAAAATGTCTCGCGCATTAATAACTACTACGCCATATAGTAGGAATTGGTTATATTATAACTTCCTGAAGATGTTCAAAGTAGGCGACAAAATGTATTTTGTTAAGCAATGGCATAGCATAACTAATCCCGGCTATCCACTTGCTGAATATGAAGCCGCTAAGCGCGAAATGTCGCCACAAAGATTTGCAATGCGCTATGAAGCTGAGTTTATGAAACTTAGCGGATTAGTGTACCCCGACATGGACCGTTGTTTTAGACCAGCTAGAGATATTCCACAAATACCCGCAGGTGTTGGTGAACGAGTTGGTGGAATAGATTTTGGTTGGAATGATCCATTTGCCGCCGGCAGCGGTATTCTAACACCTATGGATTATACTATACCAGACACGCTTATAATCACGCGCGAGCGGTATAAGCGACAGTGCAGTATAGAAGTACATGCGAAGAACTTAGTAAAAGGAACTAGATATTATGCTGATCCGTCAGAGCCAGAACAGATTAGAAAATTACGTTTAGCTGGTATCGACGTTAAGCCGAACAAGATTAGGAGCATACAAGCTGGCATTGATTTAGTCAATGCTAGAATATACTCTGATAGATTAATAATTAGTGACGAATGCATTGCAGCAAAAGCAGAAAGCACCGAATATCAATATCCACAAGAGGAAGATCAAACTTCTGGCGAAGAGCCAATTCCGGGTTTTGAGCACGCAATGGATTATATTAGATACTGTGTTTGCGGCATAGATAGGCATAAGCTTTCAAAGCGAATGGGCGAATATTCGGAGGTTGCTTAATGCTAGAGATAATTAGCTATGTTTTGCAACTTGCAATCGCTATTGTTATATATTTAACTTATAGGAATGGTATTAGTACACATAAATTAATTAATAGCCGCCTTTCACAAATGATGCGAGTTGACGGTGAGAATAAATTTCAAGAAGGCCGTGAAGCCGGTAGATCAGAAAAATCAAGGTAAATAACATGGCAGTCGATGCTTGTGCAGGAAAAGATTATGGCAAATTAGATGGCGCATATCTAGATGGTGGAGAAGCAATATCATTTATGAAAGCTTTAATGCGCGCGCAGGGTATTCCAGACGAAATTAGCGATAAATTAGGGGTTTGTTCTATCACTCTAGAGGCTAAAATACATAACACTGTTAAATTGCATATTACTATGCACGCGAAAAAAGAGCTTTGTGATAAACTTGTCAATAATACGCTTGTGTAGATATGGAAAATAGTCGCTACGACGAATTAGAACACGACAATGGTGAAGTTCCATTAGAAGAAGATGAGGAAGAACTTACACCAGAACAAGAACGCCAACAGCGTGTAGGTGAACGATCTAAGTTTGTAAAGCGAGCATTAAAACGGCCTGAAAAACTGCCTTGGTGCCACGAAAGTAACCCGTATATTTGGACTCCTATATAAGCCATGTGGACTAAACGCGGGGATGCTAAATCTGTTGGTACTTTAGCACAGCAGCGCCGCGCGCGGCCGCGTGTTAATGATTTTGGTGGATATTCTACTGATTTCTGGCAGAAAGACCGCCCGCCAGATACAGAAGAACTAGTAAATTCATTCCGTGAAACTGCCTACGCTTGCAGCATACTGACCGCTGTGGGTGTTTCTAGTGTTGTAATTAGGCTATATTCGTCAACTCCGGCTGGCTCTAGTGGTCCTAAAGCAGCTACAGGAGAAGTAGGTGAAAAGCAATTAACCTATCTTAGACAACAAAAAGCTTTGCAAAGTCGTGTTAATAGAGGGCGACGTGTAGATGAAATTGTGGAACACCCCGCTTTGGATTTGCTAGAGCATCCTAATACTTCGCATAGTGGTACAGATTTATTAGAGTTGCTGTCTTTATATTCTGATATAATGGGCGAAGCCTATTTGAAAATAGACTTAGACCCTATTTTGAAAATTCCAATGCAGTTGTGGCCGCTACCAACGCATTTGGTGACTGTTAAATTAGATGAGAATGATAAGATAATTTATACTTTCCAAAACGGTCGCAAGAATCGAGAATACACAGAAGATGAGCTAGTAGTTTTTCTTGCGCCTAATCTACGAAACCCGTATTTAGCTGGTTTAGGTGCTTTAGAGGCGATAATCCAAACATTTAGGCTTATGGAACGTGATAACGCATATGCAAATGCGACTATGCGCAATCGCGCACGGCCAGATATTATAGCTTCGCCTGCTAGTGAGAATGACATAATTACGCCAGAAAATGCTGAAAAAACAGAGCAAATTTGGAATCGCAAGCTTCAAATGGGGGAAAATGGTAAGTTTCTAGTTAGTACAGTTCCAATGAAATTCGAGAAGTTGGCACAAAACGCACGCGAATTAGAAGCAATTGCTCGTGCTGGTCTTAATGAAGCGAGAGTGTGCAATGCTTTTAGCACGCCAATTGCACTAATTAAAGGCGACAAGATTAATAGAGCCACTCTTGACGCTGCATTAGTGCAACACGCGCGATATGCAATTGTGCCGCGTGTAAGAAGAATAGTAGAGCGATTAAATCATCGAATTTTGCCGCTGTTCGATAATAAGTTATTCTTTTGGTATGATAATCCGATACCAGAAGATGAAGAGAAGATAGCAAAAGTACGCAATTTAAATTTATTTAGTATGTATCGCACAATTAACGAAGAACGCGATAGCAATGATTTGCCTCCTGTAAAATGGGGCGATAGACCGTGGGCACAAAACGGTATGGCACAAGTTGATGAAAATAATAAAGTGCCAAACGCTGATCCTAGTCCGCAACAAGACCCAAAAAAGCCACCAAAGCCGCAAGGGACTGGGCCTTAATGTATATAGAAACAGTTGATAGGCTATTAGCTTAGAAAACTATGATATATTTTACGGTGAAGGCACTAACGAAGTTAGAGGCAAGGTAAGTCATGATAAATAAACAATTCGGTGATTGTGAAGGCCCCCTAGGCTTTCCTATGAATAGCGTTGCAGCAAAAGAATTAGACGCCGCTTTAAAAGCGGTGTCTAAAGAAGTTTCTGATTTAGTTAGCACTAACATAGAAGGAAATAAAGCTCCCGGCTATTGCCGATTAAGCAAAGGCACTGTAACTGAATTCGACGAAGGCGAACGCAGTGATATTTCTTTCATCACTACAGAAGTAGTGGATAGAGATAAAGAAGTTGTTTTAAGTAGTGGTTTAGATTTTGGCACTTTCAAAAAGAATCCTGTAGTTGGCTATGGGCATAATTACTCAAATCCGCCAGTTGGTCGCGCTGCTTGGTGGCGCAAAGTTGCTGGTGATAGTTTTGCTAAAACTGGTTGGATAGCAAAGACCGAGTATGCAAAGCGCCCTAATGATTGGGTAGGCCCGTGGATGCCGGATGGTATTTGGTCGCTAGTAAAAGATGGTTTTTTGCCCGGCAAATCAATTGGTATGCTCGTACAAGAAATTAAGAGGCCAGAACCAGCAGAGATTGAAAAGCGAGCCGAATTGGCTCATGCGCGCTTTATAATTACAAAAGCTATGATGGTTGAGTATTCCGTTGTAGGCGTACAAGCAAATCAAATGGCAGTTGTGCAAAGCGTTGCTAAGAATAAAGGCTTATTCACAGCGGATTTCTTAGCTGAATTAGGTTTACAATTTCCTGATTTAGCTAAATCAATTATAGACCCTCCTAGCCTTCCGTCGATCAAAGATTGTCTAACTTTGGCTGATGTTCCTAGGTTAGTTGAGCAGAAGCTAAAAAGAATTAACATCAGCGCAATGATAAAAGAAGATTTCGACGCTCTGCGTGGTCGTGTGTAATCTGAGTAGCTAGATAGATGGCTTATACCCACTCTATTAGAGGCTAACAGATTTAATCCCATAAATAAAAGGTGAAATATGAAGTGGTGGAAACTGTTGCTTGCGTATGACGGTAAAGCAGTTGGTACTGTTTTGCAACTTACAGAAGAGCAGTCAAAAGCTTTACAAGCAGCGAAGATTATCGGTGAAAAAGAGGAGCCTGACCCTGTAGAATCTGAGCTTCAAAAAGCAATTAAAGAGCTGCGCGGCGAAATTACAACCGAGATGAAAGGGTTGTTTGCCAATCTGCGTGAGGGTCTAAAGGCCACTAGTGCAGATATTCGCGTTATTAAAGACAACGCGATGGATAATCCCGAAAATAAATTTGGCTACGGCAACTGGGGTAATTGGGCAGCCGACGTTAAACTTTTCAATAGGTCTAATCAGCGAACTGAAAAGCTTACCAAATATCTTAAATTCATGGAAGAAAAATTAGCTGCTACTGATAAAGCAGCTTCGGGGCAAAATGAATTAGTTGGCGCTGATGGTGGCGTTTTAGTGCCGACTATTATGTCCACGGAAATTTTCAAGAAAGCATTTCCAGAGCAATCAGTAATGTCGCTCTGCGATAATCGCACCATTTCTAGCAACGCCATTGAGTTTAATTACATTATTCAGAATAGCCGCGCAGACGGTTCGCGTCATGGCGGCTTGCTTGCGTATTGGATTGCAGAAGCGCAGGCGTATATTAGTTCTAAGATGCAATTCAATCGCGTCGGTTTTCGGCTAGAGAAAATTGCCGCGTTGGTATTTGTTACCGACGAATTAATGGCCGACGCTGGCTTTGCTCTTGAACAAGAAATTGTTCAAGGTTGTGGCGACGCTATTAAATTCTTAGTGAATGACGCAATCGTAGAAGGTGATGGCCTTAAGAAGCCTAAAGGCTGGACTCAAAGCGCGTGTGCAATTTCTGTTGCGCGTGGGCTGGCTAATCGCATCTTAGCAAATGATATTCTTAAGATGTGGGAACGATGTCCGTCTTGGCTGCGATCACAAGCGTATTGGTTTATTAATCAAGACGCGGAAAAAGAATTGGATAAGTTATTCCTCCCGGCTACAAATGTTGCTGGTACTGAAAACGTCGGTGGCTGGCCGATGTTTTTGCCTGCCGCTGGTTTTCCCAATGGTGGCTTAGTTGGCACTTCACCGGGCACGCTAAAAGGTCGTCCAGTAATTCCCTGTGAGTATGCGAGTACACTTGGCACAGCAAATGATTTAATGCTAATCGTGCCGAGTCAGTACCGTACCGTATCGCAGAATAGCGGTATTACTGGTGCAACTTCAATTCACTTGCGTTTCGATTACGGTGAGCAGGCATTTCGTTTTGAATATCGTGTTGACGGACAAAGCATGTGGCCGCAAGCGATGACACCATATAAAGGCACAAATACTGTGTCGCCGATTATTCTTCTTGCTGGACCGTAAATCAGCGTAGTACGCATTTGGGTAAGAAAATACTGCCCCTTCGGGGGCATGGAGAATAAAAATGGTTGATCCAAATCGACAACTTAGCGATCAAATTTATGTAATGCTTGGTATTACCGGGGTTCTTAATGGCGCTACACCAGTGGATTCTGCTTGTGTAGATGCAAAAGCACCGCGCAAGATATTAGCAGTTTTCGCTCTTGGCGATGTTGCTGCCGGTATTACTTGCTCAATTATCAAAGCAAGTGATACTTCTGGAACCGGCGCAGTGGTAATTAAGACTGCTACAATTCTTGCTGCTCATGCAACTAATAATGACCAAGCGCAAGTGCTTATTAATTTAGATCAAGCGGAGTTAGACACAGCAAAGCCATTTCTAGGCTTGCGAATTGTAGCGGATGGGGCTGAAACTGGCCGGTATTCCGCAGTGTTGTACGGTGCTTTTGCTCGTGAAACACCGCTTAGCTCGCTTGACCATGCTAAAGTTTTGCAGATTGTTGTGTAGCGCGCCTGTGGAGCGGGGTCGCAAGTTGTAGTGCCAGCAGCTTGCGCCCCGCATACTGTATGTATCTAGATATAAGCAAATTACAGGGGTTGACAGAATTAAGTTTAGTTGGCGTTGATATTCTTTTAGATTTAGGCGCTGCTGCGTGTGCTACTTTTGAGCGCTTAACTGGTATTAAATTTGGTAAGCAAACACATACAGAAGTGTATGATGGCAAAGGCGATAGAACTCTTTTTGTTAAGAATACACCAGTTGTTAACATAACTAGTGTAACAATAACTTATAGTGATAGCGAAACAGAAGTCTTATTAGGCAATAATTTTAGAATTAATTCTACAACTGGCAAGATAACTTTTAAACCAGATTCTCGCGGTTATTTTCCAACTGGCGAACAAAATATAAGTATCATATATGTTGCTGGCTCTGAACCCGTTGAACCAGAAGTGGAGTTAGCAACGCAAAGATTAGTTTTAGAATTTTACCGCGCATTAACAACAACTAGTGGCAATATCTTACGCGAACGCCTAGGTGAGTATTCGGTAACTTATGGCACTGTGCAGGGGCAAGTTCCCAATGATGTTATGTCGGTAATTAAGATGTTTGCGCGTCGCATTGTACTACCCTAATATGAGCATACAGAGTTTGATAGCTAAATTTGGTAGCTCAGTAACTTTTCTTAAGCGAACTGCACTACCTATTAATACAAGTACAGGCAGACAACAATGGGTTGAAACTCCGCTTGCTACTATGTTAGGTTGGTACCAAGATTGGTCTAGCGCAGTGCGAAGTGATTTCTCTGCTAGAGAAATAGTTACTAAGAGAGCTTTGTTTTGCGATGCTAATCCCGGCGTATCGGAAAATGATATCGCTGTAATAAATGGGCAGCGATATAAAATAACTCGCGTAGTCGATCAGGCTGGTGTGCATAGATTGTGGGAATTTGGAATAGAGAAGATCGAACCATGACTACCATGACTAAGCCTATTTGGATTATTATTGGCGTCTTAGTGGCACTTTGCTTTTTGTGGCTAATTTCTGAAAAACTATCCTGTAATTCAAATAAAGACGGGATAGAAATTGAAATGCGCAAATGACCGAAGCCGAAGTATTACATATGATTAAATTAGCTTTGGGCGAGCGTTTAATACGTGCTGGAGAATTTTTAACTGAGCGGATAAAAGAAAACATTGGGATACAGCCGGATCAAGTTATAGTTGAGGGACCGAATCCTAATAAGTACCCGCTTAATCCAACTAGTGTGCACGTTTGGGGATATCCGCCGTCAGCAGAGGGCGATTATCCACAAGTTGCATCGGGAGACTTGCAGAGGTCAATTAAATACCAATACGACTTTGCTACTAGCACAGTATCTATTGGTATTGACCCACTAGAACCTAAATTTGCCCATGAGCAAGAATATTGGACAGAACTTGAACTGGTTACGAATAGAACTTTTATGCTTCGTAGCGCATTGGAATCGTTGCCGGAATTAGTCGGGATTCTTGCAAATGACCCCGCTTATGCAGTTAATCCGTAGCCGAGTCTTTTCAAGACTTGGTATGGAATTCTTTTTCGGCCGAAGAGATTTATCAACTTCAAGGCCGTATATAGTTGCAACTGATATTATGATTGGATCGCCTGAATTTAATACAGAAAAAGTGCACATAGAACAAGATTTAATTCAATTGTTCATATATGCCGATACTGATGAAGATGCAAGTTCTATTTGTAAAGAACTGGAAAAAGAATTCATAGATGGTGGTGAAGTTCCTTTTGACGGCGGCAAAGTAATACAATTTAGCACTAGTGGCTTTAATATCAGCGAAGTTCCCCGCAGACATCCAACCGCTGATATTTTATGGCTTGGATTGTTCAAACTAAAAATGCTGGTGCAACGCACCGTAGCATACTAGAACTAGGAGTGATGGTATGGCCGCTGGAAGTATTGCAAGTGCACGATTAAGTGCTTCAATTGCTGTTGTTGCACAAGGAAGTATTGGGATTACTGGTCTTGTGCAGGTTAGCACTTCTGCACTTTATTCTAAGCCAATTGCAACTGGCACAGGTGCTAATCAAGCAACATTAGAATATGGTAATGATTTTCAAATTGCTGCTGGTGGCGCTGCTACAGCTAGTATTGATTTATCTGGTGCTTTGAAAGACGCACTTGGCAATGACGTATTAATGGCTAATGTGCGTGGGCTTGTAATTTTAAATCGCTCCGATGAATTTACGCATCCAACTTCAAATATTTCTATAACTGGTAATTTCATTACTGGTGCAACTCTTGGCGTAATTACTTCGCTCCTATTGCGCCCAGGCGGTGCGTGGTGTTTATTTGATCCTGTAACTGGATTTACTGTAACCGCCGGTACTGCTGATATAATCACACTTACTAATTTATCTGTGACAGAAGCGGCCGATGTTCGCGTAATGGTTCTTGGTAAGTAATCCCCTAATGGCAGGGAGCAATAGATATGGCAACTTTCAAAAGTGGCAAAGAGGGCGGCATTACAATCAGCGGTGCCGTTTTATGCGTGTCTGGCTGGAGTTATACAGAAGAAATAACCCCACTAGATACAAGTAATACTTGTAGTGGTGGATTTGAGACTGTCATTGCGGGCATGAAAAAATTAACGGGGCAATTCTCGGCCTATTGGGACGCAGATCAAATTCCAAGTCTTGATCCGCCTAATATTGTTGCTGGCGCGATAATTACTCAAATGAAGCTTTTTCATGGCCCAATTGCTGAAAATAAGTTCGCATTAATAGATGACGCGCTAATTATTAGCGTAGCAATGACTTCTGATGCTAAGGGTTTAGTGAGTTATCAAGTTTCTTTCCAATCGAATGGCCAATACACGCTGCCCGTCTAATACAAAAACACACACAGGATGAGCCAAAAATGGAGCCTATTGCGCGCTTAACGAAAACACCACAAGAATTAATTTCTACGGATGGAAAAGTTTATAAGCTCTCACCGCTAGAGCCTATAGACTTGGGGGAATTAGAAGTCTGGATAGCTGACTTGCCTATTCACAAGATGAAAAGGCAGTTAGCTATTTTGGGGGATAGCCTCTCAGTAGAGCAGCGTACAGCCATGCTGCATCGTGCTTTCGATGAAAGTAACGAGCAGAGTTCTCTAGCTAAACCTAAATCACAAGAAATCTTAGAAAGCTTAGAAGGCATCTCTAAGATATTGTATTTGTGTATGCGCAAAAATCACCCTGAAATTACAATGCAAGAAGTCTCAACTGTATGCACAATGGAAAATATGGTCGAAATTGAAAAGCACCTAGAGGCTTTGAATGCTTTAGATAAAAGTAGTGAGGATGAGAATAGCGGCCCAAAACAATAAAAGAGTATTCGGAGAATTGGGAGGTTATATTTAGATACTTAACGCATAAGTGGGGTTTTGATCCAAATGTAATTGTGCGTATGTCTTTGCCGCAAATACGCGCTTATTTAGTTGAGCATGGTGATCAACCGCAGGGTGAAAGTTACGAAGAAATTTGTCGCAAAGTAGCCGCGCATAGAGCTAGGAAAGCAGCTAAAGTATGATAAGCATATTAGACTTAGCTGTAAATATAGCTGGTAATGTAGATAAGCTTACTGGTGATCTTTCTAAAGCTTTCGGTGCAGCAGATAAATTAGAGAATAAATTAAAATCACTTCAAGGCGTGGCGCGCTCTTTTGCTAGTAATCCAATAAACATTGCGCTTAACCGTGCTGGTGGTAGCGGCGGTGGTGGTGTAACTGCTGGCAGCGGCATGAGTAAGCTGCAAGCAGAACAAGCCGCATATTGGAATGCTGAACTTAGATTTATTAGACGAGCAGAACAAGAAAGAATTAATGCGCAACGTCGCGTGTATTATGCTGCGCGTATTGTTCAAAGTGCTATACCCGGTGCTGGTTCTGGCGGCGCATCTGGTATTGGAAATGCAATCGGTAGCTTAGTAGGCTTATCAACTGGTTCTATTATTGCTGGCCCAATTGGTGCTGCAATTGGCTTAGCAATTGACATGCTAATAGGCTTCGCAAAGCGCGTTGCCAGTATTGTACTAGATATCTTAAAGACCGTCGCAAGTGGTGTCGCTAGTATAATTGGTGGTGTAATAACTTTGGCAGTTAAAACGCTAGGAAGTGCAGTTGATTTAGCAACTAGTGCATTAAGTGGCTTAGCTAACATGGTGGTTAGCGTTGCAGCCACTATAAAAGATACGCTAGTTGGCGCAGTTGATTTACTAATAGAGAAATTCCAAGAGTTCGGCACAATATCTCGAAATGTGTTTTTAGGTATTAGTGGGGCTATAGCTGGCGCTGGGTATGCTTTTGCTAGTTTTGAAAAAGAACTTATTCGCACCGCGGCTTTAACACAAGCAACAACTAGTGAGTTCGCTTTACTAAGAGATACAGCAATAGAACTTAGCAAGAAAACTATTTTCTCTGCCACTGAAATTGCGCGCGCATTTGGCTTAATGGGCCAACAGGGTCTTAAAGTAAATGAAATTCTATCTACGATGCCTCATGTAATTGATTTAGCTGTAACTTCGCATATGGACTTAGCAGAATCAAGTAGATTAGTAGTTAGTACGATGAAAGCCTTTGGTATCGAGGCTGCACATACTCAACAAACAGTTGATATCTTAACCAAAGCAGAAATTGCTTCGGCGACTACTATGGCGCTTTTAATTTCAGCGCTAAGTAAAGTTGGGCAAACTGCACGACATAGTGGCTTGTCGCTTGCGGAAACTAGCGCCGTGTTGCGCATTCTTTCGGATAGGCTCATCCGGGGAGAAGAGGCGGGCACGGCGCTCCGCAATATTCTTTTACGAATACGCACGCCAACTAAAGAAGTAACAAAAGCTTTACAAGAACTTGGCGTTAACGCATATGATTCTACTGGGCAAATGAAAGATTTTGCCACAATCATAGATGAAATTGCTGCTGGTGCTGAAAAACTAAGCGTGCAACGGCGTAACGAAGTTTTAGGTATGCTCGCGCGCACTCGCACTATTACTGCCTTGCTTGCTATTATGCAGGCTGGTGGAAATACAATACGTAAATTCACAGCAGAATTAGAAGCCTCTGGTGGCACAGCACATAGAATAGCCCAAACACAACTTGGTGCATTGACTGCGCGCATTGATGTACTTGGAAATAAATTTACCGCATGGGCTGCAACTATAGGCGAAATGCTTGCGCCAGCATTTAAAGTTGTAATTGATTTAGCTGAAAAACTAGTTGACTGGTTAGCTGCACTAGACCCTAAGCTTGTTCAAAACGTATTGCGCTGGGTTATTATACAAGGTGCAGCGTTTGGTGTAGCTTATGCGTTTACTAAGATATTAAATAACGTGATGAATTTGCTTAATCCGTTCACTCTATTAACTTCTACACTAGCTAGCATTGCGTTTTATTTATTCCAAACGAAAATAGCTGGCGCTAACCTAGGAGAGAAACTAGTCAACTTGCAGGCTATTATAGTAGCTTTCATAGAAAAAACAAAGCCCATTTGGATGGAATGGGTTAAGGCAATACTTAAAGGTATTGTTACAGTAATAGAGATGTTTAAGCGCTTTGGTGAAATACTACCAGCGCTTAGAGATATGTTCTTGATTGTTTTAGAAGATATTAAAACTAATTTCTCTTATTTGTTCACTAAGTTAATACCGCAGTATTTACAATTTTTCTTAGATAGTCTAGGTAAAGTTGTTGAATTTATACGCGCCTGGGCTAAAGAACTGTTTGAAGTGTTCAAAAAAGAGATACCTAATATACTTACTGATTTGTCTTTTCTATTTAATGAAATATTTGGAACATTGGGTAAATTGGCTGGTAAAGCTTTCTTTAAGGGCTTGAAAGCTAGTTTAAATGCGTGGTTAGATAGCCTACCTTTTGATCTTAAGAAATTGTTCCCTGTTACTGGGCTAATAGCTAAATTAATACCATCTGACATGGGTATTGGAAAAGATGTCAGCGAAGCGACTAAAGCTATAGGTGGCTATAATTGGGCAACTGGGCAGTCAACTAAATGGAATCCACCAAAGTTCGGTGGCTTTGGGCAACTACCAGAAGTTAAATTCATTTTTTCTGCCTTAGATGGGCCTATTAATAGGCTAGTTGGGGCATTCAACGCAGCTAGTGCCGCGGCTGGTGCTTTTGTAGGTAATATTGGCAAGAAAGGTTTTCAACCGCCGGCATTACCACATCAGTTTCCAGAAGATTTTAGCGGGGCAGAGAAAGAATTTAAGCGCTTTCTGCGTGAGCAAGAACAAAGCACTAGAAGCGGCGATCCTTACGATACACGAACAAATAAAGGTGCTTTTCATGCAAGGCGCTTATTACTTGGTTTTGATCGAGAAGAACAAGGCGAAGCGGATCGCGCCCGTGTACAAGCGCATATGCAAAAGCGCCGTGGTATAGGCAGAGCAATACAAGACGTAGCAGGCAAAGCGCCTAAGATAAGTTCACTTGATGAATTTTATAGTAATATTTTATTAGCTGGCGCTGGTGGTAAGGGGCGTGTTGATCCGCTACTTACAGAGAACCAAAAGCAGACTAAATTACTACAAGAGATTCGGGATAAGAAACAAGCGATTGTTGGCCCCTAGGCGGTGATAAGTGCCCGGCACACCGGTAGAACAAGTAGATGTTAGTGGGTGGCCTACCTACAATGGTATTCCCTACCTAGAGCGCCCCGGTAGTGGCTCTATGGAGTTTTCTAGGGATTTAGTTACAGCAAAACAAATTTTTCTAGTGGAGTGGTCGCGTAGATATGACTTTATACGCGAGATACTTCCGTCGGCTAGTATAGTTAACGGGCAAGTAGTTTATGTGCCACCAGTACCATTCCCAACTTTTTTAGAATGTGTTGCACAAACTTGCACAATTGATGGTTATGCTAAATACGACAACACAGATTTAGCTAATTCTATACATTATCAATTAGCGACAGTTGTTATTAATTTCTCGACTGTTGGGTTTGTAGCAGATCAAACTGCCCTAATAACCAAGCAGTTAGAATTTAGCGGCGAAATGTTTCAGCCGGGCCGCAATTCTTTTAGATTCGTATCTGATAATAAAGCAGTTGACGAGCCTCCTGGTATTTTCCTCCCACATATTCAAATTCAAATTGAAAAACATTACGTGCCTACTTTTAGTTTAGACCTAATAGTTTCACTTTTAGGTCGCATAAATTCTGTTATATTTCAAAATGTTGCTATTGGTTTAGTACGCTATGATGGCGCTTCAGCGGCACAGACAATTACTCTTAATGGCCCGCGCCCGTGGTCTTTTGTACATAAGTTTACAATTCGGACAATTAATTGGAACTTTGCTTATCGCCCCGGTGTTGGTTGGCGAGCTATTACTAGCGATGATGGCCCGCCATTTTTATCTGGCAACTTTAACTCGCTACTAGCATAATATGGCAGATAGCAAACCAATAGATTTTGTAGAGCAGCTTCATGCGGGGCAAGAGCGGCTATCTGCCTCGCAGATGAATGCAATTATAAATTATGTTCTTAATTTATCTCGCACACAGGGACAAGGTACTGGTGTAAATTCGCAAGGCGCCAATATAGCCATACCTTTTGGTTTAACACAAGCTTTGGGGGTTATACATAATTTAGGGCCGTCTGGTGAAGCAGACCGTACAGATAATACTTATTGGGTTAGATTTGCTGAAATAACAGACACAGATGTGGCTGACTTTTTTAAGCCAACTTTTGCCCCCATACTTAGTAGCGCTGGTGGCATAGTGCTTGCTACTAATATTGGCGAGCCTAGTGTAGGTAGTCGTGGTATGGTGGTTGGCGATCCTGTGCAACTTACTTTGTGGCGTAATGCTCGTGGCGCAAATCGTTGGATTTTCAGTGCTGGTATAAGTTCACCTATTCTTATTAGGATTTCAGACCCAGTTCCGATTTTTAATACTGAAAATCGTTGGACTTATACAGGCACAGAAGTTAGGCGCACAATAGCTTCGGCTGGTTCGCCTAGTATTTGGCAAGTAAAACCGGGCGGATTCGTTGGCTCTGACCTAGAAAATTGTGATGAAGCTTTTAATGATGGCGCTGATATCGAATCAAATGGAGTAGATATTAGTTTACTAACAATAGGTGATTTTGAATTCAAGCCAATACGGGGCAACCCAGTTAGGCAACTCGTAAAAATTCCAACGCTTAATTTATCGAATGGTGGTGTTACTTATACTTATGGTTTCACAAAAACAAATTGCATTGACGGCACTTGTGGGTGAAGGATGCCGTTTGCTGTAAAAAGAAAATGTTGCTGCACACCCGGAATTGCTTGCGCTTGTTGTTTACCGCCGGGTTTTAATTGCGTTGAAATGACGCAAGCTGCTTGTATAGCTTCTGGTGGCGAATGGCTAGGTCCGTGTGATATTCCGAATTATACACCTACACAGCACTGTCATGATCCAGTTACTAATCCTACTGGTGTTGTATGCTTGCCGTGTGGTTTATGCACAGGTGCAACACAGCCCGGTACGGGTGTCACTATTTCTTTTAATGGTGGAATACAACCGTGCCAATATTTAGGTTGCGCTTTTCCTCCTGTTGTTGGGCCTGATCCTTGTGTGGAAAGTCCTGTAATTTCTTTTCAACAAGCCGCTGTTATATCCGCACTTGGTAGTTCTTATTTTTGTATCGGTGGGACTAACTGCCATTGGGTCTCAGATTTTATACTAATAGATGATACAGGTTTTCCTCCGGGCATCCCGCTGTGCCCAGCGCTGAATCCTATTTTGCATAGGAATACTGTTTTTGCACAAGCTACAGTTGATATATTTAATATTAATGGTGGATTTAGATGGCACGTACAATTTAATATTTCAATTGGTATTGGCCCCGATGCTGGCCCACATACACCGGGGCCAATCTTAGTAGTTTTTGGTTATCGGGGACCAATTATTGGACAAGCTTCTCCACTTAACTGTTCAGGTGGAACTAATTTGACTATGTATTTTGGTGGCGCAATGGCTGTCGCTTGCACGCCACAACAAGCACAAGAAGGTGCACAAACTTGTGCTGTTATAAACAATGGCCCTAGATATATCTCACCTAATGGTGCTACTGCAACGGTGATGCCATAATGGCTTGTAATCCATGCCAAGAAGCTGCCAAGTTAGCCGCACAAGCTGCACATGGCATAGTAGGCAACACTAAAATAATTCTCGGCATTGGTCTATCTAATGCCGATACAAGCCATGAACGAATTAACCGGTGCACTGGTTCTAGTAAATTGCCTAGATGCCCACACTTAACAACAGGTGGTAAGTGTGATAAATGTGGCTGTCCAGTAAACAAGAAAGTGCAAGTTGAAAGCGAAACTTGCGAATATTGGTCTATGCCTCTTGAGCAACTGAAAGATTTGCGCGCCAAACATTAAAGTAATACCATAACTGATATGCTATAAAATGCCCACCTTTCCCGCTTTCTAACATTGTGATAGTTCTTTCGCCAACATCAGCTAACTCGGCTAGCTTGGCTTTACTTAATCCCGCATCTAATCTAAGTTGTTTCAAATAAGCGCCACTTGGTGGTGTCATTCAGGCACCTGTCGTAGAGGGGTTTTAACTTGCGGGCATATTGGCTGTAATGGCTGATTAAAAGTTAATTGTCTTATCCACATCTTGCCAGTAATTAATACTAGCAGCCGTTCCCATAAAGAGAATCTCCAACAAGTTACGACTTGTCCATCTTCTGATATAAACGCTGGTAATGGTAAGTATTCTGGTTGATCTTTCGCAAAAGTCGTATGCGCTTCCGGGAATTCTATTGGATACATCTAGTCAGCCTTTCGTGGTGCAAATAATTTACCAAGTAGGAAACCGTTTGGATAATGAAAGTTAAATCCTTTACTAGTTTTAATTTAGCTGGGCGCATCATCTAGAACTCCGCAAATACTTATCAACTAGTTTATCAAAACAGTCTGATTGATTTGGTGTTAGGTCTTTTTCGCGGTAATTACCATCTAGTGATTCAACAAATTCTTTCTCCCAATCATTAAGCGTGTTGGGTTCCTCAGACATTAAAACTAATAGGTCTAGTTGCTTTTGTTCTATGCGTGTCATATTTTATCCTTTAGATAGGATTCCGTTAAGCAAACATTATGCGTATAGTCTCCTATAAGTTTATCATATTCAGGAGCGCGACGCGCTTTTATTTCTCCTAGAGAGAGCTTAAAGCCAGCTTCCATAGCTGCCCTATATGCTCTGAACTTAGCTCTATTACGACTTAATGAAAAAACTATACTCGTTATACCTGCTGCATTTACTCTCCATGCTCTTACACCGGCTTTTAGGCTCATACAGCTACCTCGAATCTTATCTCGTCGTGTGGGTTGTACTCACTCAAACAAAAGTTTTCTATTTGCAAACCTTCGTCTGCCCATTGTTCATCCATGCCGCTTATCTGAATTAGTGGCGATCTTTTCGGTATTCGTTGCAGCATAGTGTAAACGCCCGGCATATGATTTTCATATATGTGGGCATCTACTAGTGTAAAAGCTAATTTGCCGGGCAGTAGATTTGCCTCACTAGCTAATAACATAGTTAGCAGCGCGTAACTTGCTATATTAAATGGCACACCTAGAACTAAATCAGCGCTGCGCATTGTTACGTGGCAGTTTAAATATCTATCCTCTACATTAAAACAAGCCGTATAGTGACACGGTGGTAGTTTACTCGTCCACGCATTAGGCGGATACCAAGCTAATAAAACTAAGCGCCGACTAGTAGGGTCTGTTTTAAGCGCTCCTCTTATGGCAGCTATTTGATCGAAACCCGGCCCCATATAGCCGTGTACTGGATAGTGTCGCCAGAAATATCCATAAGCGCTATTAACTTCTCCATCCGGCGCGGCCCACGGATTCCAAATCTTTGTGTGTTTTTGTAGTTCTCTTATATGAGTCTCGCCGCTAAGAAACCAAAGCAATTCGGCAACAACTGCTTTGAAGTTAATGCGTCTAAGTGTTACTAGTGGGAAACCGTCTAAGATATCTAGTTCAAAGTTGATATTAAACACGCTGCGCGTGTTAATACCCGTTCTGTTACGTTTTACTTTTCCTTCATAAGCAACACGCTTAAGTATCTCTTGATATACTTTCATAGAGGCTCCTATCTATTTGCGCTGTTTTCCCTTTTGTTTCGCCCCAAGACTTTTCGCCATAAGAAAAGCTGGTGTACATTGGTACTCTAAAAGCAACACTAGGAGACTCTAGCACGCTACTAATATAACTTAGTATGCGAGGGTCTTTTAGTGTTTCTTTTTCGCCATGAAATACAATATCATCGTGCACTAGTGCTTTTATAGAGATGCCTAAGTCTCTGATTGTTTTATTATATCTAGGGGCAATAGCTACTACGCGCTCTTTTAACATATCTGCTGCGCCGCTTTGGCAATATCCGTTAAAAGCTTTCCAAGCTGCGCGACCTTTTAAGTGTCGTCTGCGTTTATACGGATTACGTATATAGCCGCGTGCTAAGCAAGTGGCCCCCATTGCTTTCATTGTAGGCTTAAGTTCTGGTAGTGCTGCGTGGTAATCTTTATATACCATTTCAGCGCGAGCGGTGCATAGATTACTAAATGCGGCTAATCTATGCTTTTCTTCCAATTCACCACTTTGTATCATTGTGTCAACGCGCTTTACCATTTCAGCTATAATTGTTTTATTGGCTCGCAGCATATTAATAAGTCGCTTCATACCTGCTCCGAAACCAATACCGAAGTTTGTTGTCTTAGCTGCTTCACGTTCTACTTTAGCAGACTCAGCTACCCAATTATGAAAGTCCATGCTGGGATTATTAATATAAGATGAAATTGCAAACTCGTTCTTAATTGCGTGCATCATTATTCTGAATTCAATCTGTGAATAATCAGCCGCTAGAAAAGCACATGTATCCCCATCTGGATGTATTAAGTCTTTGCTCTTTTTATTCTGCTGCTGCATATTTGGTTCGCGGCAAGACATGCGACCAGTGCGAACTGCTTGATTATAATTGCAGCGTACAATACCATTAACTTGATATTCTAGTAGTGCATCCACAAAAGAATTTACAAATTTATAAAGCTTCTTATAATCTCCTATAATAGTTAGCAACTCTGTTAATGACCTATTATGTACTACAATAGGATGCGCTTTATATAGCTTCATAGTAGCAGCATCAAAGCTAGGAGCGCCTTTTTTGGTTTCTTTAAGTATTGGCAATTTATAGTGATTGCAAAATAGATCAAAACATTGCGGCGCTGAGTTAGGATTAAAAGTTGGTGAAGCTAACTGAGCTATTTTAGTTTCCCATATATTAAGTTGATTAAGCGCTAACAGCTTGGCTATTTTAAGTTCTTGTACATCAACTTTTAAGCCGCTGCGCTCTATGTCAAACAACACTGGTGTTATTGCTTGTTCTGTTCTAGCTACGCCGTTAACTTCTTCTGGTATGGCATATTTAATATAAGCGTGTAACTTTTTATTTGTAATAATGTCTTGACAAGCGTATTCGGCAATAGTTACTAGTGGGGCATCGCCGTAATCTTTGCTGCCGTTTAAGCTACTTTGTAAAGCTAAGTCGTATTTACTTATATCTTCGTTGAGCCATTCTTTTGAAAGCACATCTAAGCTATATTTGAATCTATCAGAATCTATTAGCTTAGCGAGCGTTAATGTGCAAATTAAAGCTAGGTGTTCAAAAGTTAACCCTTCGCAATGCGCACAGTGTGCATCAAATTTAACGCCGTGGTTAATCCAAGCTATTGCGCTATTAAAAACATCTTGCAACCACTTAAAGCCGCCAGTGACTAGTAATTCTCTAGGAATATACCAAGTACGTGTTGTATCTTTTATACTTATTGCAGCGCCGAGTATTTTGTGCCCTTTATATGGCTGCAATGCTTTTACTGCTCTATCTCCACTAGTGGTTTCAAAGTCAAGGTAAATTTCCTCTGTGCCAATTATATTAGGCAACTCGACTAGAGATTCTACTAGAATTCCGCCGTTTGAGAATTCAATCATGACCCACACAACTTATCTACAAAGTCAGTAATTAAGCTTAATACATGCACAGTTTTTTCTTCTGATAGCGCATATTTACCACTAACCCAACGACTAAGTTTTATTGGTTGCACATCTATATTGTGCGCCATTTTGCGAATACCATAAGTCTTAGTCGCTCGATTTCTGCTTGTAAGCGCTCAATTTCAGCTTGCGACGACACATAGATTATATCTGGGTTGTGCCTATACGCAATAAAGCGTTTACAATTTTCTAGCTCTACTGTACTATCTCGCACTGGTGGTGTATAGCCTTCTGGTAGTGCACTATAAAGCTTTTCATCATCTAACCAACAACGATTATCGCCTTGTTGGTCGCGGTGTTCGCGGATTGCTGCTAATAGCTTCTGTTCTAGGTTCATAGATTCAACCCTAATACTTCCATTGCTTTCTTTCTAACGTCATACACCGGGTCATAAACACTTATATATCTTATAGCTAGTTTTGCCCCGATAGATAAGTTATGCCCATTAAGTTTCTCTAGCTCATCTAAACGCATTGTATGTTGGCTAGAGAATAAACCAAGTAAATCTGCGTTAGTTAAGTTAACTGAGTTTTTGTCGTTTTGCATACTCATGTATTACCTTTTCTAGTTCAAATTCGCCCGGCCAATTGCAGTCAGCGCCACTAAATAGTTTTAGGTCGTGTGGCAATTTAGTTGCGTGATACGACGCATTGACAGTTAGAACATCGGGTAAGCTTAATAGTTCTTCCGCGTGTGCACCATAGCGGTGTTCTACTAGAGTATCACTAGGACATAATACGACTGTGAGAGCGCCTACTTTGGCCAAAGCTTTTTCTACATTGGCATATTGATGCTCTAAGTGTTCTGGTTGCTTGTTATTAGGCACCATATTGCGGTAAATGCTATATGACATATGAAAACGGTCTTGCACTATTTCGTTGTATATGCGCTTTGCATAAGTCCAATATTGTGACCATGCCGCAGTTGGGCGTGTTAAACTAGCATACGAATAGAATCGTACTCGTCCAAAGCGCTTATTAAGCTCTTTGATAAGCCTATGCGCAAAAGTTGTTTTACCCGCTAAATCACAGCCTTCTAGTATTAACATTATACCACACCCCCGTCTGTCTTATGCTTTGCCCAATTGCGCTTTTGTACTTGCGTGAATGTTTCAAATAACACACTAAACAAATCTAAGCTGCGCACCATTGCAAAAGTATTTAGCCCGCGAATAAGTGCTGCATAGGTAAGTTCTACTTCAGCTTTGGTAATTTGTCGTATGCCTTGTTCGTATTTCAAATGACAATGTGCTAACTTACCTATTAGTATGGTTAAATCTTTAAAACGAGTAAGCGGCCCCAATTCGATTGCTGCGTGTAAATTAAACTCCATTATAGTTGCATAATGATGTGCGTAAACTAGCGTATCTCCGATGGAGTCTTTTATTAATGCATCATTATTTTCTATGTGCGCATCACGTAACTCACCAATTTCTTCTACTATACCTAGCAATGGTCTATAACTTGGCGTATTTGGAAAGTTAGCTTCCACCCAAGTTTGGTATGCACTAGAAAATTCTTCCCAAGTTGTGATAGCTTTTGGCTCAGCCATTGGTTTGCTCCTGTAAGAGTTTCTGTAAAGCTAATAACTTTTCTACTTTGACTTGTTGTTGCTGTGCAATTATGCGCCGCTCCATGTCTAAGCACATTGGGTTAGTATGCGCATAACTACAAAACGTACAAAGTAAGCTGCTTATTACTGGGTCTTTACGCAGAAAATCTACTTGTTCCCATGCCGGTCTTTGTATTGCGTCAACTAGTAAATCTAAGATAAGTTCATAGAGTTCTGTTGTTGGCGCCAATAAGCGCTGTACTAACACGGCGCGCAGCGCTGCTGTGTTGTCTTTGTCTTGGCTCTTGTATTCTTCTGTTAATCTATATAGCATCTAGTATTTCGCGTTCTAATCTTATCAAGCGAGCGACGCATTCTTCTTTTGTATTATGGTCGCTGAATATACTTATCAAACCCCAGCGTTCATGGAAAGCTATAAATAATTCTTTTCCCTGTTGTGGTGTTATCGCGCCATCAAAGACCGCTCTATAAATTGCGCCGCTTATATCCCATTCTATTGCACGTTTGCTACTAGCAAGTACCGCGACACCGCTACTACTCCTAGCTTGTACTTTGCGACACATTCCTAAACTAAGTCTTTCGCTAGGTCGTAGTATCATATACCATTGCCTCCGCTTTAAGCATAATATCAACTGCTTGTTGTTGTGTTTCTAGAAAATAATCATTATAAGCCCTAGTACCATGTAACACAGTGCTGCTAACGCTTTGCTTAATACAATCACAAAGCGCTTTTGTAAGCTTATCCCTTAAGCGCCCATCGTTACAAGCTATTGCCCAAATAGCGCCGTCTAGAGAATAACTACCTGCAAGCGCATGATTAGCTGGGCACGCTCTAAGTGGCCCGCTAGAATATCTAGCGCCAACTACTTTAATCCAACCACGTTTTAACAAATCGCTAGGCCGCAATCCAGTTGGGTCTAATATAGGATATGGCTTTGTTAAGCAATGTGGACATTCCATCTGCTGCAAACTATGAACACAGCAAAGCGAAGAAAATTCTTTTAGGCAATACGTACATTGCCGAAAGTAGTAACCGTCAGCCATTAAGCAAGGGCACATATTAATTCGCCTCCGGCCATACGTCGCGCTTGTGCCTCAACAACATTTGCACAACTCGGTCTAATTCCATTGGAGATTTTATTCGTATTACTATGTCCATAGACGGCAATTCTCTGTATAATTTGGCTTTCACAGAAATACAAACTGCTGTAGGTTTGCCGCGGCCGTCTGGTGTTGGGCACCAACTGCCTACAGAAAAACTTTCAATTGGTGGCCCAAATATTTCGCCACTTGGGCCTTCGGGCGGCGGAAGTTTATATGGGCGCTTACTCATTAGAATTCTTTCTTACCATAGTCTCATAAAGTTTATCTAATTGTCGCTGAATAGGGCCAAGTTTGAAACTAAAATAGACAGCTAAAATAAGCATGATTAGTACTTCGTCTTGTTCCATGTTAATCCTCTTTGCATTATGACTAAGCGCGTCAAAATTCCTCAATATGACTTGGCCTAGCGTTTGCTAATTGCTCTGAAAGGCTAAGCTCTTTCAGTAAGCTAATAAACTCGCCAGACTTGCGATAGCCGCGCGCGTTCACTTCTTTATTTATTGCGTGCTTTACAACTAGATAAGAGCATAACGCCGCAGCTTCATCTTGGTTGCCGATCCAATCGCGTATATCAAACAGAGTAAATTCACTTGTGTTAAGTAAACGGGTGACAAATTCTTTTGGGTGCGAAGTATTACACAAGCGAGCTTTTATTTTCTCAGGGTCTTTTAGTTCGCTGTGCGCTTTAATAGCCTGTGTGAAATCTAAGTAACCGAACAAGTTAGACCCGTATATGTTAACTATTAAATTATAAATGTATTCTACATGCTCTTTGCGAACAATAACGCTTTGCATATCTGGCGTGCATGAGAATAATCTACACGCTAACGCGGTCGCTAGGCGGGCTAGCTTATACCTCATGCTGCCTTTATCTACTAGCGGTAATTCTTCTGAGAATTGTTCGCATAGCCTAACTGCACAGTTATTAATAATTTTTATATCTTCAAAGATAACTTGTTCCGGTAGCCGTGTCCATGCCCAAAGTACTAGCCTATGGCACAAGTCTGAGCGGTGCTTATGCTCTACTAGAGGCTTATTGCTAATAATCGCATTAAGTTCACCGACGTTTATTTGTTGGCTAGATACTAGCAGCGAGAAATCAAATCTACGAATATCTTCTAGCGAGCCTATTAGCTCTTTGATTGCTTCGATGCCAAACGTGTAATCGCTTAATGGTGCTTCGCGGCGGGGATTGCTTAGCGCAATTAAGCGAGTACGCGCATTAGTGCGCCGCTTTTCTATCTTAGGTATTTCAGCTATTCCGCTAGATCGCATATCAGTAAGTTTGCTGATAATTTCAACGCTAGCGCCTTTAAGTTCCTCTAGAATAACTAAGCGCCTATCATGTGTCGGTATTACACCCCAAGATATTAACCATTTAGTGCCGCTATGTATGCAGCCTCCTAGTAGGCCCGCTACAGTCGCGTTTTTGCACTCTACCCGCTCGCCTAGGCCGTAGTGTTCTTGCAGCCTAGTAGTTGTTTCGCTTTTCCCCTGTGAGGAATCACCTAAAACTAATACCTCTAGCCAACCTTTTATTAGTTTATCATCAAAGTTTATATTCAGCACACTATGATAAGCTAGGTCAACTATTAAGTGCAGATGCCGTCGTAGGTATATGTGTGTGACGTTGCTTTCTAAATCTAAGTATAACTCTGTTAGTTTAGCTTCTATCCCAACCACACTAGATGCGGCTGGTTGAAATACTTTAAGCTCTTCTAGTTCTTCTAGTGTCGGTGCAAAACTACTCAATGTATCTTGTCGTTCTTCGGTTTCTTTTACTAGAAAGACGCTCTGTTGGTTTTTAGGGTGTGGGTAACTTCGCCCTATTAGCCGATAAGTTTCATTTAAGCTAACACCCTTGTTAACTATAAATGCTGGTAGCATAGTAAAGTTATTTTCGTTCATATCTAAACTAGGTGTTAGCCTAACTTCGTCAACTTTATACCAACTTAAAGGTTTGAATTTTACACTTTTACAATTAGGCATCTTAAGTGCACTTAGTGTAGCTGGTCGCATTTTATGTTGTGCGGCGCCTACCATAGATAAAATAGCTGGCGAATCTTCTGGCACGCACATTATAACGCTTTCAGCTACAGGCTTGCGAAAGATAGGGCAAGCAAAACAATATGGCGCGTTGCGTTTGCAAGTGCATAAAACATCTTTTGGTACTGCATATGCTGTATCAACTTGTGCCGTAATAACTGCGTCCGTTTGCACTAACTTAGCCACATTAGAAGTTAACTGTGTTAGTGGAATTACTAGTGGTTCACTAGGCGTATCAATTCCATCAACGCTACCTATTGGCTCCCATTTAGGCGCGCTGTTAATTAACTCTATGAAGTCACTGGGTTTGTTTCCGAGTGCCCAGTAGTTGCTAATGTCCCCTGTAGGGTAATCTTTCTGTGATAGGGGTAGTCTGATATATTTGCATATACTTGCAACTCCCATGAGTCTAGCGGAAAGACTATTTGTGGCTTCGATCCCGGCTCCGTCAATGTCAAAACACACAAACACTTCTTTCCCTGCAAGTGCTTGATTAAACTCATCTGCCCAGCTTCCTTCGCCCGCTGTAGTGCTAATAGCGCCATACCCACTAGCATTTAATCTCTCCGCTGTTGCAATTGCCTTTATTTCGCCACCACAAATTATTATTTTATCAAAGCTAAGTTGCTCTATGGGATATAGGCGGTTTTGCCCTTTACCTTTAAGGTTCTGAAACTTGTTTCGAATTGCGCCGGGAAGATACTTACGAATATTAACACATGACCCATGCGCGTCATAAATTGGTATCGCAATGCGATTGTTAAGTGCGCCCAACCGATACTTACGTATATGCTCATCAGTTAATCCTCTTGCATACAACTCTTTAAGTAAATGTGCCGCTTTCTGTAAATCAGCTTCATAAGTTTGTATGGCTAAATTAGGTATTCCGCTAGTTAAGCCATATTCGCGTGATAGTTGTTCAGCTACTAATATACGCGGTTGCTCAGCAGCGCGAGCAATAAAGCTTATTATGTCGCCGCCAACTTTACATGCATGGCAGTTAAATAATCTAGTAACTAAGTTAATCGAACAAGATGGATTATTATCCGGATGATGATACGGGCATCTTACTAGAACCTCATCTGCGCCTGCTGACTGCGCAGTTATTTTTAGCTTTTCTAGCTCCGCTAGAACATTTATCTTGTCAAGCATTTTTTCACATAGAACACTAAGTAAACGGGCCAGAAAGCACAAAATGCGAAACAAGATAATGCAAACACAGCCTGATTTGGTCTTTGACCTAAAGCATCTTCTATATTAGTGGTCATTTTGTGCCTAGGCCAATTTAAAGCAAAGAAAATTACTGTGCCTAAGAGCCAGATACAGCCTATAGCACTTATAATATAAATCATCTATTCGACTCCTGTTCAACACAAAAGCAACGGTGCAGGTGATCCCGTGCTGTGCGATTGCGGTTTGCGTCGGCATGTCAGTTCGCTTCACCGTGGGTTACAGAACCGTGCCAATAACACCGACACGGGCTTGCTGGATGCTCTGCGTCGATCCGTGAAAGGTCGATCGAGGGCGTCAATGATAGCGTGTCGATTGTCTCGCCGGACACCGCCCATCGTGCAGGTCGTGGTCGTGCGCTCGCTGGAACCGCCGGGCCGCTAGGGTTTGAGAACCACACAAGCACTGAATGATTCTGGCATTTCGGGCATACGAACAATAGGCCCTGCGATCCATCCTTGTTTGGAAGCTGACGATACGACTCAACATCGCGATCCCCGCACTTAAGATTGCCGACGAATGTCGCCCCTAAATCAGACAGCTTCATATCAGTGCCACTTCTCCGCCTTCAAATCGACCTGTCTTTCAGTAACGCCACGGAACATCGCATATGCTCACCTTTCATAAATAGCAAACGACAAAGCTGATTCTAGCTTTTTAATTTGATTATATGCCATTGGTATTAACCAAGATAAGTTAGCTACGGCTACGCCGTCTTTAAAGTTAGCAACTAGTGTATAAATGTTAACTTGTTCATCTGTTGTGCTTTTACATTGATAGCACAAGTCAGATATAGCAAAATAGAAATGCACTTTGTATTTTAGTTGCCTACCTTGTAAAATACAAAAGCAATTCCAATTATTTGCTCCAATAGTTACACCGGTTTCTTCTTTAAACTCGCGCCGCATTGCTTGTGCTGGTGTTTCACCGGGTTTAATTTCGCCGCCAATTGCATTAAGTTTGCCCGCTTGCCATTCTGGGCGTTTCTTTTCTATTAGTACAACTTTAGTTAAGTCTGGGTCAAAAAGAAAGCCAGCACAATAAGTTTTCATACATGGCCCCTAATTTTTACTAGTATAACCGCTCTAATCGCTGGTATATTAATAAAAAGTAAAACCATATCACAGTAAGTAGGCCACCATTGTTTCACTAGTCCATGCATAC
>Ga0137464_1000068_pt1 | contig 32404 bp, 26 predicted proteins | sample EasRivERMGT814_2_FD_102306 | JGI IMG/M metagenome (GOLD analysis project Ga0137464, IMG submission 102306) | Soil microbial communities from meander-bound floodplain in the East River, Colorado, USA - East River MetaG ERMGT814_2 | ecosystem: Environmental > Terrestrial > Soil > Floodplain ...
ACGTGACCTTCGTGCACCGCCTTGTGCGCGAGCATCGGCTGACCGGCGATATCGCCGATGGCGAAGATGTGCGGAACGTTGGTGCGCATCTGCGAATCGACCGGGACGAAGCCGCGCTCGTTGATCGCGACGCCCGCTGCTTCGGCTCCGATATTCTTCCCGTTGGGTGTGCGACCGACCGAAACCAGGATCATGTCGTAGAGCTGCGGCTTGGCCGGAGCGTTCTCGCCTTCGAAAGACACCCTCAGCCCTTCTTTCAATGCTTCGACTTTCACGGTCCTCGTCTTGAGCATCACGTTGTCGAAGCGGCGCGCGTTGAACGTCTGCCATACCTTGACCAAGTCGCGGTCCGCCCCGACCATCAGGCCGTCGAGCATTTCGACGACGTCCAGACGCGCCCCCAGTGTCGAATACACCGTGCCCATTTCCAGGCCGATGATGCCGCCGCCGATCACCAGCAGGCGTTTGGGTTGCGAGCGCAGCTCCAGCGCGCCGGTGGAATCGACGATGCGCGGGTCATCGGGAATGGAAGGGAGCTTTGCCGACTGCGACCCGGCGGCGATGATGGCGTTCCTGAAGGCGACGATCTTGCGGCCTTCCCGGGTCTCCACCGCCATGTGGTTGGGGCCGACGAAGCTGCCGACGCCGGTGAGCACCGTCACCTTGCGCATTTTCGCCATGCCGGCGATGCCGCTGCTCAACTTGCCGACGACCTTGCTCTTGAAGTCGCGCAGCCTGTCCATGTCGATCGAAGGTTCTGGAAAAGTGACGCCGTGCGCCGCCATGGCGCGCGCCGCGTCCATGATGGCCGCGGTGTGCAGGAGCGACTTGGAAGGGATGCAGCCCACGTTGAGGCACACGCCGCCCAGCGCGGGGTAGCGCTCGATGAGCAGCGTGGCGAGGCCGAGATCGGCGGCGCGGAATGCGGCCGAGTAACCGCCGGGTCCGGAGCCCAGCACCAGCATGTCGCAAGCCACGTCGGCCGTTCCCTTGAACGCCGCTGTCGCAGGTATCGGGGCGGCGGGTTTCGCGGGCGTGGGTGTGGGTATGGGTGCGGCGGCGGCAGCCGAAGCGGGAGCCGGTTTGGAAGGGGCCGCGGCGGCGCCTGCGCTCTCCTCCAGCAGGAGAATCGGCGATCCTTGCGAGACCTTGTCGCCAAGCTTGACTCGCAGCTCCTTCACGACTCCCGCTTTCGGCGACGGAATTTCTATCGTCGCCTTGTCGGACTCGAGCGTGATGAGGGAGGCCTCTTTTTCCACCCTGTCACCGGGTTTCACCAGGACTTCGATGATCTCGACATCCTCGAAATCGCCGATGTCGGGAACCTTGACTTCGATCATCTGCGCCACGCCGGTCTCACAGAAGGGTGCGGCGGATGTCGGAGAGGACCGAGGCCAGATAGGTCGTGAAGCGCGCCCCGGCGGCGCCGTCGATGACGCGGTGATCGTAGGCAAGCGACAGCGGCAGCAGCAGCCGCGGAACGAACGCTCCGTCCTTGTACACCGGCCGCATCTGCGATCTCGCTACGCCGAGAATCGCGACTTCGGGCGCGTTGATGATCGGTGTGAACGCCGTTCCGCCGATGCCGCCGAGGCTGGAGATGCTGAAGGTGCCGCCGCGCATGCTGTCGGGCTTGAGCTTTTTCTCCCGCGCGAGTTTGGAGATCTCCGCCAGCTCGCGGGCAAGATCGAAGACGCCCTTGCGGTCCGCATCGCGGATCACGGGCACCACCAGTCCATCCGGCGTGTCCACTGCGACACCGATGTGGTAGTACTTCTTGACGATCAGGTTCTCACCGGTCTTGTCGAGCGATGCGTTGAAATCGGGGAACTGCCGCAGCGCATTGACCGAAGCCTTGACCAGAAAGGCGAGCATGGTGAGCTTGAAGCCCCCTTTTTCGGCCACCTGCGCGTTCTCCTTGCGGAAAGCCTCGAGCTCGGTGATGTCGGCGTCATCGTGCTGGGTAACGTGCGGAATGGAGACCCAGTTGCGGTGCAGAAAACCGCCCGAGAGTCTCCTGATGCGCGACAGGGGTTTCGTTTCGACCGGACCGAATTTCGCGAAATCCACCTGCGGCCACTCGGGCAGGTCGAAGCCGAAGCCGCCGCGCGCGACGGGTGCCGGTGTCGCTTGCGCGCCTTTCATCACGCCCTTGACGAACGCCTGCACGTCCTCCTGCGTGATGCGCCCCTTCGGGCCGGAGCCCTTCGTTTTGGCGAGGTCGACGCCCAGCTCGCGCGCGAACTTGCGCACCGATGGGCTTGCGTGCGGCGTGAATCCGGGAGCCGGTGCGGGCTCATACGGAACCGGATCGTGCTTGCCTGCCAGCGACACCACAACAGGTGGCGGCGCGGCAACGGGCAGCGGCGCAGCACGCACCGGTGCAGGAGCAGGAACCGCGGCGGGTTTCGCCACCGCGGCAGGCGCACCTTCCGTCGCCTCGAGCATCAGGAGCAAGCTGCCGGTGGACACCTTGTCGCCGACCTTGACGCGGAGATCTTTCACCGTGCCTGCCGCCGGCGATGGAATCTCCATCGTCGCCTTGTCCGACTCGACCGTGATCAGCGACTGCTCGGGCTGGATGGCGTCGCCCGGCTTCACCAGAACCTCGATGACATCGACGTTCTTGAAGTCGCCGATGTCAGGGACGAAGATCTCTCTGAGGGTTCCCATGCTTGTTTTCGTTCCGGGTCGGGAGCCGGGCACCCGCTCCCTTCCTGGCTCCTGAACGGATCAAACGGTCACCGGATCGGATTTTTCGGGATTGATGCCGTATTTCTTGATCGCATCGGCCACGACCTTGGGCTTCACTTCGCCGACATCGGCGAGCGCCTTGAGCGCCGCGATCGCAATGAAGTAGCGGTTCACCTCGAAGAAGTGGCGCAGCTTTGCGCGCGAATCCGAGCGGCCGAAACCGTCGGTCCCCAGCACGCGATAGGTGCGATCTTTGGGCATGAACGGCCGGATCTGGTCGGCGAAGGTTTTCATGTAATCGGTCGCGGCCACCACCGGACCGGCGCGCCTTTCCAGCCGCTCGGTCACGTACGGCGTGAGCGGCTTGGCCTCCGGGTGCAACAGGTTCCGGCGTTCCACGGCAAGCCCTTCGCGGCGCAGCTGCGTGAAGCTGGTCGCGCTCCAGATGTCGGCCGCGACGTTCCATTCCGCTTCTAGCAGGTCCCCTGCGGCGATGACTTCGCGCAGGATCGTGCCCGAGCCCAGGAGCTGCGCGCGGCTCTTGGATTTCGATTTCGACTCCCGCCACAAGTACATGCCCTTGAGAATGCCCTCCTCGGCGCCCGCCGGCATCGCCGGGTGCTCGTAGTTCTCGTTCATCACGGTGATGTAGTAGAACACGTCCTCCTGGTCCGCCACCATGCGGCGCAGGCCGTCCTGGATGATGACCGCGAGTTCGTAGCCGAAGGTCGGGTCGTAGGAGACGCAGTTCGGAATCACCGAGGCAAGGATGTGGCTGTGGCCGTCCTCATGCTGAAGTCCTTCGCCGTTCAGCGTGGTGCGTCCGGCCGTGCCGCCGAGCAGAAAACCGCGCGCGCGCTGGTCGCCCGCTGCCCAAGCAAGGTCGCCGATCCTTTGCATGCCGAACATCGAATAGAAAATGTAGAAGGGCACCGTTACGACGTTGGTGGTGCTGTAGGAGGTCGCCGCTGCGATCCACGAAGAGAAGGCTCCCGCCTCGTTGATGCCTTCCTCCAGGACCTGCCCGCCTTTGTCCTCGCGGTAGTACATTACTTGGTCGCGGTCCACAGGCTCGTACTTCTGTCCTTCCGAGGAATAGATACCGAGCTGCCGGAACATACCTTCCATCCCGAAGGTGCGCGCCTCGTCCGGGATGATGGGCACGACGTGCTTGCCGATGTTCTTGTCTCGCACCAGCGCGGTGAGGACGCGCACGAACGCCATCGTGGTCGAGATCTCGCGTCCCTCGGAGCCTTTAAGCACCGCCTCGAACGTCGAGAGCGGCGGCACCGCCGGCGCGTTTTCGGCCTTGCGGCGGCGCTGCGGCAGGTAGCCGCCGAGCGCCTTTCTGCGCTCCTGCAGGTACACCATCACCGGATCGTCGTCTTTAGGCCTATAGAACGGGAGCTCCTCGAGCCTGTCATCGGAAATCGGCACGTTGAAGCGGTCGCGCATCTCGCGGATCGTCGCAAGGTCAATCTTCTTCAACTGGTGAGTGGGGTTTTTCGCCTGGCCCTGCTTGCCCAGGCCATAGCCCTTGATGGTCTTGGCAAGGATCACCGTGGGCTGATCCTTGTGCTTCACTGCGGCAGCGTATGCGGCGTAGATCTTGTGCGGATCATGGCCGCCGCGGTTCAGGCGCCAGATGTCCTCGTCGGTCATGCGCGAGACCATCTCCAGGAGCTTCGGATCCTTCCCGAAGAAATGCTTGCGCACGAAGGCGCCGTCATTCGCCTTGTAATTCTGGTACTCCCCGTCGACCGTTTCCTCCATAACGCGCAGCAGCCGCGCTTCCTTGTCGCGCGCGAACAGCGGGTCCCAGTACGAACCCCAGATCAGCTTGATGACGTTCCAGCCGGCGCCGCGGAAATCGGCCTCGAGCTCCTGGATGATCTTGCCGTTGCCGCGCACCGGTCCGTCGAGCCGCTGCAGGTTGCAGTTGACGACGAAGACGAGGTTGTCGAGCTTTTCGCGCGCCGCCAGGCCGATCGCACCGAGCGATTCGGGCTCGTCCATCTCACCATCGCCGCAGAACACCCATACCTTGCGGTTCTCGGTATTGGCGAGGCCTCGCGCATGAAGGTATTTCAGAAACCGCGCCATGTAGATGCCCTGGATCGGCCCAAGGCCCATCGAGACCGTCGGGAACTGCCAGAAATCGGGCATCAGCCACGGATGCGGGTAAGAAGAAATTCCCTTGCCGTCGACCTCACGGCGGAAGTTAAGCAACTGCTCTTCGGTGAAGCGGCCTTCAAGAAACGCGCGCGCGTAGATGCCGGGCGAAGAATGGCCCTGGAAGTACACCAGGTCGCCGCCATGTCCCTGGTGCGGCGCGCGCCAGAAATGGTTGAAGCCAATGCCGAACAGCGTCCCGACCGAAGCGAAACTCGCGATGTGTCCGCCGAGCTCGTCGTCGGACTTGTTCGCCTTCACCACCATCACCATTGCGTTCCAGCGGCAAAAAGAACGGATGCGTTCCTCCAGCGCGTGATCCCCGGGCGAGCGTTCCTCCAGGTGCGGCGGGATCGTGTTCAGGTACGCCGTATTGAGCGAAAAAGGAATGTAGGCGCCCGAGCGGCGCGCCTTGTCGACCAGCTTCTCGAGTAGGTAGTGGGCGCGCTCCGGACCTTCGCGATCCAGCACCGCGTCCAGCGCGTCGAGCCATTCCTGGGTCTCCAGGCTGTCCGGATCGTTGGCGGCGGAGAACTCAGGCAGCGCGGACATGACGTTTTTTTCTCGGCGCGAAGGTATGGGCGGGAGTGTGAGACTTGCGGAGAATCGCTTGAAGCTTACCCTGTCGGCCCTACAGGATCAATTGCACCTTGTTCCATATTGTGAAAGAGTATTTCGCATTATACGAAAACGCGCACCGCGCAATCAAAGATATCGAAATCCAGCTTGGCTGAATCCAGGGCAGGAAACCGCGAATGCTAGAATGCGCGCCTTCCGTGTCCGCCTCGCCGATTCTCCCCCGTGCAGACCCGCACCATTGACGGCAACGCCCTTGCGCGCGAGTTGCGCGTAGGGCTGATACGGCGTGTCGCGGCTCTTGCCGCGAGAGGTGTACGACCTGGCATCGCAGTGGTGCAAGTCGGGGATCACCCCGCTTCGAAAATCTATGTGCGGAACAAGATCAAGGCCTGCGACGAAGCGGGACTCTATTCAGAGCACATCGAATTGCCTGTCGACGCGGATGAATCGACGCTCCTCGGGCGCATCCGGATCCTCAACAACGACACCCGCATCCACGGCATCCTCGTGCAGCTCCCTTTGCCACCAGGATTTTCGGCGGAGCGGGTCCTGGAAGCCCTGGCCCCGGCGAAGGACATTGACGGATTTCATCCGACCAACATGGGCCTGCTCGCCATCGGCAATCCGCGCTTCGTGCCCTGCACGCCCCTTGGAGTGATGAAGATCCTCGAGCACGAGGAAATCGGCGTGCAGGGCCGGCATGCCGTCGTAGTCGGCCGCAGCAATATCGTCGGCAAACCGGTGGCGCTGCTGCTCTTGCAAAAAGGCGCCACGGTCACCATCTGCAACTCCAGAACGCCGGATCTGGGCGCGATGACCCGTCAGGCGGACATTCTCGTCGTCGCCGCGGGGAAGCCCGGGCTCGTTACTGCCGCCATGGTGAAACTCGGCGCGGCCGTTATCGACGTCGGCATCAACCGGCTTGCAGACGGGAAACTCACGGGCGATGTGGATTTCCAGAGCATACTGGGAACCGCTTCGTGCATCACGCCAGTGCCCGGCGGGGTTGGGCCTATGACGGTCGCCATGCTGCTCGAGAACACGGTAATGGCCGCCGAGCGCGCCTCGGCCACCCGCGGCAGCGCCCGAGACGGCGGGGTGGAGTTCTGCGATCTCAACCGGAAAACTTAGGCGTTGAACCCGAAAATGACTGTCAATCCGCTGCTCGATTTTTCCGGCTTGCCGCGTTATGCATCGGTCCGGCCTGAGCACGTCGGGCCCGCAATCGACCAGTTGCTCGCGGAGAACCGCGCCCTGATCCTTCAGCTCACCGAGGGCACGGCTGCATCCTGGAACGAGTTCGCGGACCCGCTGGAAAACGCCAATGAACGGCTGTGGCGCGCTTGGGGCGTGGTCGCTCACCTGCACGCAGTGGACGACAACCCCGCGATCCGCGACGCCTACAATGCGAACCTGCCCAAAGTCACCCATTTCAAGACCGAACTCGCGCAGAACCTCGATCTATACGAAAAATTCAAGCTTCTGCGCGCTTCAAGTGATTTCGAGGGCTTGTCTCAGGCGCAGCGCAAGATTATCCAGAACAACCTGCGCGACTACCGTCTTGGAGGAGCGGAGTTAGCGCAGGAGGAAAAGCGTCGCTTCGCTGAAATCCAGGAGGAACTCGCCGCGCTCGAAGCAAAGTTTTCCGAGAATCTCCTCGACGCGACCAATGCGTTTTCGTTGCTGATCACCGACCGCGGGGAGCTGCTCGGGATGCCGGAGGACGTGCTGGAGGCTGCCAAAGAAGCCGCTCATAAGGATGGACAAGAAGGCTGGAAGTTCACGCTGCAGGCGCCGTCATACGGGCCGGTGATGCAATACGCGGAGAATCGCGGGCTGCGGGAAAAATTCTATAGAGCGCACGTCACGCGGGCGAGCGAATTCGGAAATCCGGAATTCGACAACACCTCGATCATCGTCCGTGAGCTTCACCTGCGAAAAGAAAAGGCGCGACTGCTTGGTTACAAAAGCTTCGCGGAGTTTTCGCTGGTGCCGAAAATGGCCGAGTCACCCGCGGCCGCGCTCGACTTCCTCAATGATCTTGCCGCGAGGGCCCTACCTCACGCACGCAGGGACTATGCTCAACTCGAGGAGTTCGCACACGCGGAGCTCCAACTGGAGGAACTCCGGGCCTGGGATGTCGCGTTCGCATCGGAAAAATTGCGTGGGAAACTCTACGCGTTTTCCGATCAGGAAGTGAAGCGGTATTTTCCCGAACCAAAGGTCCTGGAAGGCATGTTCCGGCTGGTGGAGGCTCTCTATGGCATTCGCATTCTCCCGGACGGGGCTGAAACCTGGCACCCGGAGGTGCGTTTTTTCCGGATAACCGGCTCGGACGAGAGCCTGATCGGCCAGTTCTATCTGGATCTGTACTCACGGGAAACCAAGCGCGGCGGCGCGTGGATGGACGAGGCGATCACACGACAGCGAGTCCCCGGCGGCCTCCGGACCCCGGTTGCACATCTCATCTGCAATTTTCCCGCACCGGTCGGGAACAAGCCCGCGCTATATACGCATGACGAAGCGATGACCTTGTTTCACGAATTCGGTCACGGGTTGCACCATCTGCTCTCGCGAGTCGACGATCTGGGTGTCTCCGGAATACGCGGGGTCGAATGGGACGCGGTCGAGCTGCCTTCCCAGTTCATGGAGAACTTCTGCTGGGAATGGGACGTGCTCGCCTGCATGACGGCTCACGTCGAAACTGGAGAAGCTTTACCGCGCAGCTTGTTCGACAAGATGTTGGCGGCAAGGAACTTTCAAAGCGGCATGCAGACCGTGCGCCAGATCGAATTCGCACTGGTCGACATGCACCTGCACCATGACTACGACCCGGCGGGAGCAGTGACGCCACTGCAGCTGCTCGACGAAATCAGGGCGAAAGTCGCCGTGGTCACGCCGCCGGAGTACAACCGCTTCCTCAACAACTTCTCGCACGTTTTCTCGGGAGCTTATGCGGCCGGTTACTACAGTTACAAGTGGGCCGAGGTGCTCTCCGCAGACGCCTACAGCCTGTTCGAACAGAACGGCGTGCTCGACTCCGGAACCGGTGCGCGATTCCGCGACGAGATTCTCGCAGTCGGCGGCAGCCGCCCTGCGCTCGAATCGTTCAAGGCGTTTCGCGGTCGCGAGCCGAGAATCGACGCACTGTTGCGTCACAATGGTATGATCGCGCCCTGAGGAACCTTACCGCATGCGCATACTGTTCGTCGCTGCAGCGATCCTCTCGACTGCCTGCACCGACGCTTTGGGGCAGGCCTATCGCTGGGTGGATCAGGACGGCAGGGTCCACTATACGCAGACGCCCCCGCCACCCGGTGCGAAAGGGGTACAACGAAAGAGCTTCCAACCCGGGCCGGTGGGGACCGTCGATCTGCCTTACGCCACGCAGATGGCGGCGAGGAATTTTCCCGTGACTCTCTACACCCTCCCGGATTGCGGCGCCTTCTGCGACCAGGCGCGCGCGTTGCTCGTCAAGCGCGCGGTTCCCTTCAGGGAAGTCAGCGTGGTCACTCAAAAGGACGTCGATGAAGTGAAGAGACTGTCCGGGAAAAATGATCTGCCGTTGCTGACCGTCGGCAACCAGTTGCTATCCGGATTCCAGCAAGGCCCCTATAACGAGCTGCTCGATTCAGCCGGCTATCCGTCTTCTGCGCCTCCTGCGCCGATCGAAAAGCTGCGAAAAATGGATCCCGCAACTCCGGCACCGGCTACAGCCCAGGCGCAGTCACAGCAGGGCGCGGGCGCCGGTACGGAGCCGGCGACCGATGCCGCTGCCAGATAGATCGGGGGCGTTGTCTTTCTGAGCACCGCGTCAATGAAGTTTGCGTCATGGAACGTCAATTCGCTCAAGGTACGCCTGCCTCATCTGCTCGAATGGCTGGCGCGGCAAGCCCCGCAAATCGTTTGTCTGCAAGAGATCAAGCTCGAGGACGCCAAGTTCCCGGTAGCGGAAATCGAGGCGGCGGGGTACCACTGCGTCTGGTCCGGGCAAAAAACCTATAACGGCGTCGCGATCCTGTCTCGCGCAATCCTCGCGGAAGTCGCGGCAGGAATACCTGCATTTTCCGACGACCAAAAGCGCGTGATTGCCGCAACCGTGGGGGAAGGTGCCGATGCGATCCGCGTCGTTTGCGCCTATGTTCCAAACGGGCAGACAGTCGATTCCGAGAAATATGAGTACAAGCTCAATTGGCTTGCGGCTTTCCGACGCTGGCTTGAGGAAGAGCTAAGAGAAAATCCGCGGCTCGCTGTGCTGGGCGACTACAACATCGCGCCCGCCGATGAGGACGTTTACGATCCCAAGGCCTGGGGAGATCAGATCCTGTGCAGCCCCAAAGAGCGGGAGGCCTTCCGTAAGCTTCTTGCCCTGGGATTGAAAGACAGCTTCAGGATGTTTACTCAGCCGGACAAATCCTTTACCTGGTGGGACTACCGCATGAATGGATTCAAGCGCAATCTCGGGCTGCGCATCGATCACGTCCTGCTCAGCCCCGAGCTCGCTTTGCGGTGCCGCACGTGCGCAATCGATCTTGAACCACGCCGACTGCAGCGCCCATCCGACCATGCGCCGGTGATGGCCGAACTCGAGCTTTAGTCGCTATAATCGAAGCGGCCGCGGGCGAAAAATAATTGTCTCGGACAGTCACCGGGCGTCAGGAGCAGTCGCTGCGTTCAACTTAGGAGGAAGAAATCATGGCTTTCAATAAACTGCTGCGCCAAATTTCCGGGGCGGTCCTGGCAACGTGCGCCGCGACCGGCGTATTCGCGCAGGCCGGTTATCCGACCAAACCGGTGAAAATTATCGTGCCGTTCTCTGCCGGCGGCCCCGCGGACATCTACGCACGCTTTGTCGGCGACCGTCTGCAAAAGACTCTCGGAGAACCTTTTGTAATCGAGAATCGCCCGGGCGCCGGTGCGATCATCGGCACCGACGTGGTGGCGAAATCCGCCCCCGACGGATACACGCTGCTCATGATGTCGAATACGCATACGGTAAACGAATCACTGTTCACGAAGAAGCCCTACAGTCTGATGCGGGACCTCCTGCCGATCTCGCCGATCAACTATTCCGACCTCCTTCTTGTGGTTCACCCTTCGGTACCGGCGAACAATCTGAAGGAGCTCATCGCGCTCGGCAAGGCGAAGTCCGGGGTGCTCAACTACGCTTCTTCGGGTCCGGGCACCCCCTATCACATGGCGGGCGAACTGTTCAAGGCTACGGCCGGAATCGACGTGGTGCACGTGCCGCACAAGGGAAGCGCTGAAGCGCGCACCAGCGTCCTCGCAGGCAACGTGCAGATGATGTTCGACGCAATTACCACGATGGCGCCGCTCGCGCAGGCAGGCAAGGTTCGCGCTATCGCCACCTCCGGAAAGACGCGTTCCTCAATCACGCCGGGAGTGCCGACCCTGGACGAGGCCGGCCTGCCCGGATACGACGCAGTCATCTGGCTGGGGATGATGGCCCCCAACGCGACCCCCAAACCGATCGTCGATCAACTGAATTCGGAGATCCAGAGAATCTCCAACTCGCCCGATGTGAAGGAAGTCTGGGCCAAGCAGGGGGCCGTACCCATGCACATGACGCCGGCAGAATTCGGAAAATTCATGGAGCAGGATATCCAGAAGTGGGCGAAGGTCGTGAAATTCTCGGGGGCGAAGGTCGATTAGGGCAGACACACGAAAGGACACATTTCTCGCCGAGAAACCTGGAGACCCGTGGCCGAGCGCGTCCGACTCTCCGTCAACGGTGCTGAATCCGAGCTCGATGGGGGTTCGGACACGCCGCTTCTCTACGCGCTGCGCAACGATCTTGGGCTGAAAGGCACGCGCTTCGGCTGCGGCAACGCCCAATGTGGCGCCTGCTTCGTGTTGATCGACGGCTATCCGGCACCCGCATGCGACACCCCTCTGTGGTCTGTGATCGGTAAGAACATTACCACTGTCGAAGGCCTGGTCACGGGCGGCCGCTTGCATCCTCTTCAAAACGCTTTTCTCGCCGAGCAGGCAGCCCAATGCGGCTATTGCACCAGCGGCATCCTGATTAGTGCCGCGGCGCTTTTGGCGAAAAATCCCAGGCCGACCGAAAGCGAAGTGCGCGCGGCACTCGACCGCAACCTGTGCCGCTGCGGCTCGCACAACCGCATGGTGCGCGCGGTGTTGCGCGCAGCGTCGGAAATCGCGCCATGAACACTGTTGCCGACACCCGGCTCAAGCGGTCAGGAAGTCTGGAGAAGAACCCGAGACTGTCGCAGTGGGTGCGCCTGCACCGCGACGGCACGGTTTCCATCTACAGCGGAAAGGTCGAGATAGGCCAAGGTATTCTGACGGCCCTTGCGCAGATTGCGGCGGAAGAGCTCGGGGTCGCGCCGGAACGCATTCGCATGGTTGCTGCCGATACATCGGTGAGTCCCGATGAGGGTGTCACTTCGGGCAGCCTCTCGATCCAGGATTCCGGTGCCGCGCTGCGTCGTGCCTGCGCGCAGGCCCGTGCATTGCTCGTGGAGCGTGCCGCGTCGCGTCTCGGCGTATCGCCCGGCGATCTGCGCGTAGAGGACGGTGCTGTCCGAGCGCGGGGCCGTAGCGTCAGTTTTTGGGAATGCACCGATGACGCATTGTTCGACTGCGAGGTCGACGAGGCGATCGCAGTGAGACCGCCGAGTGATTACCGGGTGGTCGGCAAAGCTGCTCAGCGACGTGACCTGCCAGACAAGATCGCCGGCCGGTCCCGCTTCATCCAGGACATGGCATTGCCCAGGATGCTCTACGGCCGCGTGGTTCGCCCGTCGCACAGCTTCGCGGGGCTCGTTTCCTTGGACGAGAGTGGGCTCAAATCGATGCAGGGACTTACTGCGATCGTACGCGAGGGCGGCTTTGTTGGAATACTCGCAGAGCGCGAGGATACGGCGATCTCCGCCCAGCAGGCCCTTCGACGGGCTGCGTCGTGGAGCGATGGCGATTCTCTCCCCCAGGACATCCATGCATGGCTCAAGGGGCACGCGGCTGAGCACCGCGTCATCAGCGAGAAAGAAGACGCCGCCGCAAAATCCCGGGCAGCGAGGAGACTCGAAGCCGACTATTCCAAACCCTACATATCGCACGCTTCGATCGGCCCGTCGTGCGCGGTCGCCCAGTTCGAGGGCGACAAACTCACGGTGTGGAGCCACAGCCAGGGAATATTCAATCTGCGCCGCGACCTGGCCATCGTCTTGGGAATGCATGAAGAGGCGATCGTGGTCCGACACGCGGAAGGTGCGGGCTGCTACGGACACAACGGCGCCGACGATGTGGCGCTTGACGCGGCGCTACTCGCGCGGGCGGTGCGCGGGCGCCCGGTCCAGGTGCAGTGGATGCGGGACGACGAATTCGCTTGGGCTCCGTGCGGGCCCGCCATGGCGTTCACGTTGCGCGCGGCACTCGACTCGCAGGGTAACATCGTCGATTGGCAGCACGAGCTCTGGAGCAACGGACACAGCAGCAGACCCGGGCGCGCGGAAAATCCGGCGCTCCTGGCGGCGTGGCACCTGGCGAAACCCTGTGAGCGGCCTTCAGCGATCAATATGCCACTGCCCGCGGGGGCGGCGGACCGCAACGCAATCCCGATATACGATTTTCCGAACCAGCGCGTCGTCAACCACTACGTACGCGAAATGCCGGTGCGAACCTCGGCGCTGCGCTCACTGGGCGCGTACGCCAACGTGTTCGCGATTGAATCCTTCATGGACGAGCTCGCTCAGGCGGCAGGAATAGACCCGATCGCCTTCCGCCTGCGGCATCTCAAAGATTCACGCGGTCGTGCGGTCATAGACGCAGCGGCGCGGCGCGCCGGATGGAGTCGCTGGAAACCCGCCGAAGGCCGCGGCCACGGTATCGGATTTGCGAGATACAAGAATCTGGGCGCCTACTGCGCTGCAGTGGCCGAAGTGGAGGTCGGCCACGACGTGCGCGTGAGCCGGTTGGTCCTCGCCGTCGACGTCGGGCTCGTCATCAACCCGGACGGCGTGATCAATCAGATCGAGGGTGGCGCAATTCAGTCGACCAGCTGGACGCTCAAGGAACAGGTGAAGCTTGGCATACGCGGCATTGCGAGCCTCAGTTGGGAGGATTATCCCATCCTCAAATTCAGCGAGGTACCGGCTGTCGAAGTCGAGCTGATCGATCGTCCCCAGCTCCCCGCTGTCGGCGCGGGGGAAGCCGCTCAGGGTCCGACCGGGGCGGCGATCGCCAACGCGGTGGCGCATGCGCTCGGATTGCGCGTGCGCGACCTCCCGCTTACACACGAACGGATTACCGCGGCGATAAGTCAGTCGATGTAGCTGTATGCCGGTAAGGTAAGAAACTCGACGTAGCGATCGTCAGTCGTGATGCGGTCGAAGAGCTTCGCGCCTTCTTCGTACCTACCTGCTTTCCACGCCTCGTCACCGAGGTAGGTTTTCACCTTGGGCAATTCTTCGGCGAGGAGCTTTCTGAAAAGCTCCTGGGTGACTTTACGGCCGTCTTGCAGCTTCCCTTTGGGAGAACGCATCCACTGCCAGATTTGAGAGCGCGAGATTTCAGCGGTGGCCGCATCCTCCATCAGATTGAATACGGGCACACAGCCGTTCCCGGCGAGCCACGCCCCCAGATATTGGATACCGACTGAGATATTGTTGCGCAGACCGGCTTCGGTGATCGGCCCTTCCGGCCGGAAATCGAGCAGGTCTCTTGCGGCGACAATGACATCCGGGCGTTGCCTGTCGTACTGGTTGGGCCGGGGCATGTGCTCATCGAATACTGCTTTGGCGATCGGCACCAGGCCGGGGTGTGCGACCCACGTTCCGTCGCAGCCGTCGGTCACTTCGCGCAGTTTGTCCTCGCGAACCTTCGCGAGCGCGGATGCGTTAGCCGCAGAATCATTCTTGATCGGGATCTGCGCCGCCATTCCACCCATCGCCGGGGCACCGCGGCGGTGGCAGGTCTTCACGAGAAGCAACGCATAGGCGCGCATGAACGGCGCGGTCATCGTAACCTGCGCGCGGTCAGCCAGGCAAAAACCAAGATTCGCGCGAAACTTCTTGATGCAGGAAAAAATGTAATCCCATCGGCCGATGTTGAGACCGGCGGAGTGCTCGCGAAGCTCCCACAGGATTTCGTCCATTTCGAACGCGGCAACTACAGTCTCGATCAGCGCAGTGGCCTTGATCGATCCCTGCGGCACGCCCAATTCCTTCTGGGCGAACTTGAAAATATCGTTCCAAAGCCGTGCTTCGAGATGGGACTCCATCTTCGGCAGGTAGAAGTACGGCCCTGTGCCGCGTGCAAGCAGCTCTGTTGCATTGTGAAAAAAATACAGCGCGAAGTCGAATATCGCGCCTGAAACAGGCTTCCCGTCCACAAGCAGATGCTTCTCATCCAGGTGCCAGCCGCGCGGGCGCGGAATCAGAACCGCCACCTTGTCTTTCATGCGGTAGGTTTTTTCCTCTTGTTCGAAACTGATGCTTCCGCGCACTGCATCGTGCAGATTTATCTGGCCTTCGACCATGTTGGCCCACGTAGGGCAGTTGGCGTCCTCGAAGTCCGCCATGAACGTGGAGGCGCCCGAGTTGAGCGCGTTGATCACCATTTTGCGGTCCGTCGGACCGGTAATCTCCACGCGGCGGTCCAGCAAATCCTTCGGCTGTGCGGCGATCGTCCATTCTTCAGCGCGAACCTGTGCGGTTTCAGGAATGAAATCGGGAAATTTTCCGGCGTCAAATTCTTTCTGGCGTGCCGCACGCCGACTGAGGAGGTCTTGGCGACGCGATTCGAAAGCGCGATGCAACTTGGCGACAAAGCCCAGGGCGGCAGCGCCAAGAATCAGTGGCGCCCCGGGCAGAGCGGGCGCACGGATATCGACTCCCGCCGGAGAGCTCTCCGTCGGGGGGGTAGCCGAAGATGCCACACTCACAGCGTTCTCCCAAGTCTTACCTGCGCCATTCTAGCTTTTGAATTCGTATCACGCAGCGATATTTCATATTGTGAGACAAGCCGGAGATCCGGCATTCAGTCGGCATCGGCAGGAATTTCCCAGCTTGAAGGATGAGAAAATCGCCGCACGCTGCTCCTCCGACTATTCTGCATCGCCTGGGGTCCCGTCTCCGATGCCCAGCTCAAAGATCTTGCGGGTAATCGTATTGCGACCTATGCCGAGCCGACCCGCTGCCTCGATGCGCCGGCCGCCGGTATGCGCGAGGGCCTTCGCGATAAGCGTCTTCTCGAAACTCTTGGACAGATTCTCCATGATATTCGTTTCGCCGCTTACCAGCCTGCGATCCGCTTCCCGTCCCAGCGCCGCGAGCCACTCGCCCGAGGGCGCCGCAGCATCCTCGCGGAGTTCCGGCGGAAAGTCACCGATCTCGATGACCTGCGTGGGTGACATTACGGTGAGCCAGTGACACACATTCTCGAGCTGACGCACGTTTCCGGCAAGATTCTGAGCCGAGAGGTAGACCATCGCCGAATCCGACAGGCGCTTGGGCTCTACACCGAGCTCCCGGGCCGATTTTGCGAGGAAGTGTCGTGCAAGCAGCGGAATATCCTCGCGGCGTTCGCGTAGCGAGGGCAGCCGCAATCGGATTACGTTCAGCCGGTGATACAGGTCCTCACGGAACAGGCCTTCGCCGACCCGTGTTTCCAAGTCCTGATTGGTCGCGGCGATGACGCGGACGCTCGCGCGAATCGGCTGATGGCCGCCGACCCGATAGAAAGTTCCGTCAGACAATACGCGCAGCAAGCGCGTTTGCAGCTCGGCCGGCATATCGCCGATTTCATCCAGAAACAGGGTGCCGTCTTCGGCCTGCTCGAAGCGACCCCGCCGCAAAGCCTGTGCCCCCGTGAAGGCGCCACGCTCGTGCCCGAAGAGCTCCGATTCCAGAAGGTCTTTTGGCATTGCCGCAGTATTTATTGCGATGAATGGCTTGTCTGCGCGCGGGCCATGGCGGTGCAGCGCTCGCGCCACGAGTTCCTTGCCCGTTCCGGACTCGCCGGTGATCAGGACTGTGGCGCTCGACTGCGATAGGCGGCCGATTGCGCGGAACACCTCCTGCATCGACTGGGCTTGGCCGAGGATATCCGGCGTGCCGGTCGACGACTCCTCGGCTTCATCCTCCCGCATGCTCTCGCCGAGTGCGCGGCGGATGAGCTCGACCGCCTGGTCAACGTCGAACGGCTTTGGCAGATATTCGAATGCACCACCCTGGAACGCCGCCACCGCCGACTCCAAATCAGAGTACGCGGTCATGATAATGACCGGAAGATCGGGGAAACGTTGCTTTACAGTTTGCAGCAGCTCCAGACCTGAGGCGCCGGGCATGCGGATATCTGAAACGAGCACCTGCGGGGCGCCGGCCGTGTCGAGCGCTTCCATGGCCTCAGTCGCCTGAGCAAAGGTTTTGAAGGGAATGCCTTCGCGAGCGAGGGCCTTCTCGAACACCCAACGGATGGAACGGTCGTCATCAATGACCCAGACTGGTCTCATCATGATCTTTCAGCGAAGCGGTAGCACGATGCGGAAGCTGGTTCTTCCCGGCTGGCTATCGCATTCCACCACCCCGTGGTGCTGCTGCACGAAAGTCTGCGCGAGCGTCAGGCCGAGCCCGGTCCCACCCTCACGGCCGGATACCAGCGGATAGAAAATCTGGTCGCGGATTTCCGCCGGCACGCCCGGTCCGTTATCGATCACTTGCAATTCTAATGCCAGCCTGCGCAAGCGCCGGGCGAGCGTTACCTGGCGGGCAACCCGGGTGCGCAGGACGATTTCGCCCCGGCCTTGAAGCCCAGCCGTGGCGGCGGCACGGACTCCCAGTATGGCTTGCGCGGCATTCCGCGCGATATTGAGCACGGCCTGGATGAGTTGCTCCGGATCGCCGCGAAACTCGGGCAGACCGACGTCGTAATCGCGTCTTACCTGTATGCCTTCCGGAAACTCGGCAAGAATAAGGCTGCGCACCCGTTCACATACCTCATGGATATTCATCGGCACCTGGTTCGGAGGGCGATGTGGAGTAAGAAGTCGGTCCATGAGAGCCTGCAGGCGGTCGGCTTCCTTGATGATCACCCGGGTGTATTCGCGCAGGCTCGGCCGGTCGAGTTCACGCTCGAGGAGTTGGGCTGAGCCGCGCAAACCTCCCAGGGGATTCTTGATTTCGTGAGCGAGGTTTCGGATCAGCTCCCGGTTGGCCCGGTGCTGGGTCATGCGTTGCTCTTCCCGTTCGATGCGTAGCCTCTGGTCGATCGGCCGCAGCTCAAGCAGCAGCACAGCCTGCGACAGCTCGACCGGCGTAGCGATGCAGTCAAGGTGCAGGGGCTCCTGGCCCGTTGGTATCAGGATCAGGTTCTGATCAGCGAAGCCACGCTCCTCGCGAATCGCCTGATGCAGCAGGCCTGCCAGCGGGCCCGGGTCGGCAAAGAGTCCCGGGTAAGGCTGGTCCAGGATGCTCTTGCGGCTCACCGCAAAAAGAGTTTCCGCGGCGGGATTGACGTACTTCACACGGAGCTCCCGGTCCAGCAGCACCACCGCGGTAGCGAGCCAGTCCAGGCCGGGAAAGGCTGCCGGATTCATGGGCTGGACCAGTTTCGGGGACCGGGGTGGCAGCAGCGCCGCGCGTATGTGCCGCGTCGCGCCAAGGGAGCGCTGGCGCCCCGCCTAAGCCAGGCTGCCTGATTCCAGGGAGCAGCGCGAGCCGCCCTTACTTGAGGCGGCCGAGCTCGCCGCGGAGCTGCTCGATGTTCTTCGTGTGCTGGCTGACCGCTTCCTGGTAGGGCTTCAATCGCTCCAGCACCCGAGCGTAATTGCGCTCGTCGCCGTCGCGAATTCCTTCCTGCTCGGCGAGCTTCTGCCGGGCGCCGGAGAGCAGTTGCTGCTCGTTTTGGAACTCCGACTCTAGAATCCTGCGGCGGTTCTCGTTGCGCGCCGAGGCAGGGTCCGATACGGCTGAAGATTGCGCGGCGCGCGCAGGAACCTGAGCCGGCACAACGGACACTTCCTTGCTCACCAAGGTGCACTTCTTGCCCACCGTGTCGCGTTTTACATTGGTGTAAGTTGGACGCCCGCTCGCGTCGGGGCACTTGTACACCTCGCTCTGAGCGTGACCACAGGGCGCCGCCAGCGCGAGGAAAACCCAGCCGATCAATCGCTTGTTCAGTGCCATGGCCCCCCCAGACCCTAGTGGGAACTTTAAGTGTAGGCCAAAACAACCCTGATTTCAAATGAAAAAAGGACGAAACCCCCGACTTGGGGCGCTCCGTCCCTCCGCGCTAGGTAAAATCCAAATCCTGACCCGGAGCCACCGGGCCTTCGAAGCATCCTTACGAGCTGTAGTACATGTCGAATTCAACCGGATGTGTCGTCATGCGGAAGCGCGTGATCTCTTCCATCTTCAAGGCGCAATAGGCGTCGAGCATATCGTCCGAGAACACGCCGCCCTTTGTGAGGAACTCGCGATCCTTGTTCATGTGATCGATCGCCATGTCGAGCGAAGAACACACATTCTGGACTTTCTTTGCCTGTGCCGGCGGCAAATCGTACAGATTCTTGTCGATGGGATCGCCCGGATGGATCTTGTTCTGTACCCCGTCAAGCCCCGCCATCAGCATGGCGGCAAACGCGAGATACGAGTTGGTAGTGGGGTCGGGGAAGCGCACTTCAACGCGGCGCGCCTTGGGATCTGTCACGAGCGGTATCCGGCACGCCGCAGATCGGTTGCGCGACGAATAGGCCAGATTGATCGGCGCTTCAAATCCAGGCACCAACCGCTTGTAAGAGTTGGTACCCGGGTTGGTGATGGCGTTCAATGCCTTGGCGTGCTTGATGATGCCGCCGATATAGTAGAGCGCGAAGTCCGAAAGACCCGAGTAGCCGTTCCCAGTGAAAAGATTCTTGCCGTCTTTCCATACGGACTGGTGAACGTGCATGCCCGACCCATTGTCACCGACTATCGGCTTGGGCATGAATGTTGCCGTCTTGCCGTATGAATGTGCGACGTTCCAGACCGTGTACTTCAGGATCTGCATCCAGTCGGCGCGCTTCACCAGGCTGTTGAACTTGGTACCGATCTCACACTGACCGGCGGCCGCCACTTCGTGGTGATGCACCTCCACCTCGACGCCCTGCTGCTCCAGCGCGAGCACCATGGCGTTGCGGATGTCTTGCAGAGTATCAGCCGGCGGTACCGGGAAATAGCCGCCTTTGACCGGAGCGCGATGGCCCATGTTGCCGCCCTCGTATTCCTCACCGGATGACCATGGCGCTTCCTCGGATTTGATCTTGCAAAAGCAGCCCGACATGTCCACATTCCAGGTCACCGAGTCGAAGATGAAGAACTCGGGCTCCGGACCGAAATAGGCGGTGTCGCCCAGGCCGGTCGATTTCATATAGGCCTCGGCGCGCTTGGCGATGGTGCGAGGGTCGCGGTCGTAACCTTTGCCGTCGGCGGGCTCAACCGCATCGCAGGTGAGATTTAGCACCGGCTCATCGGTGAAGGGATCCATACGCGCCGAGTCCGGGTCGGGCATCAGCAGCATGTCCGAGGCTTCGATGCTTTTCCAGCCCGCAATCGAAGATCCGTCGAAAAAATGTCCGCTTTCGAACTTGTCCGTGGTAAAAGCCTTGACCGGCACAGATACGTGCTGCTCCTTGCCTCGAGTGTCGGTAAAGCGCAGATCTACGAACTTGACCTCCTTCTCCTTGATCATTTTCATGACATCATTGGCAGACATTGCCATTGCGGAATCTCCTCAATTTTCTGATTGTCGGTGGGTTAGAAAGGGAAACAAAGCGCTAAATCGATGGAATCTCTGCAGATTCCATGCCATGCAGCGCAAAAAAGGCAGGCCATTGTGCCATAAGAGAGCGCTCGAAGCGATTTCAGGACTCACGCACCAAACCGGCGCGGAGCGGTCATTATGCGCACCGTGTCGGTGCGAATCAACTCCCGACCCTTTCGCCTAGAGCTAAACTATTCCCAACGCATTCTTACCAAGAATTTGACCATGTCTAATGACGCAGTTGAGGACATCCTTGCCCGAGCCAAGCTGCGGGCCGAATCGATGAATCTTCCCTACGCAGGAGCACTGCTGCCGCTTGAAGCACACGCTCTGATGCAACAGCTTCCAGGGGCAAAACTGGTCGATGTGCGCACCCAAGCGGAGTGGGACTATGTCGGACATGTTCCTGAATCGGTATTGATCGAATGGAACACCTACCCGAGCGGCCAGCGCAATCAGCGGTTTCTCGAACAGCTCCAGGCCCGGGTAACGAAGAACGAAACACCGGTAATGTTTCTATGCCGCTCCGGAGCACGCTCGCACCATGCTGCCTCGACTGCCACCCAGGGGGGCTATCCAAACTCCTACAACGTGCTCGAGGGTTTCGAAGGCGACAAGGATCCGCACGGCCATCGCGGCACTGTCGGCGGTTGGCGATTTGCGGGCTTACCCTGGGTCCAAGGCTGACCTGCGCTTATAAGCTCGATCGACTCTTCCCTTGGACTATCCCGCCGACCAATTGACGACTCCGGCGTGGGCGGTAACGAGCACCGCAGCGCCGAAAGCGATCCGGTACCAGGCGAACGGCGTGAAGTCATGCGTGGCAATGTAGCGTAGCAGCCACCGTACGCACAGGAAAGCCGAGGCGAACGCCGCAGCCGAGCCGACCACGAACATCCCCACATCGCTCGAATCGAAGAGCGCTCGGTTCTTCCAGAAATCGTATGCGCCGGCCGCCACGAGTGTCGGCACGGCGAGGAAAAAGGAAAACTCCGTCGCTGCGCGCCGCGAAAGTCCGAACAGCATCCCGCCGATGATGGTCGCCCCGGAACGCGAAGTACCGGGGATCAGCGCGAATGCCTGGGCAAAGCCGACCTTCAACGCGTCTTTCCAGGTCATCTCGTCCACGCTTTGAATCAATGCAGTGCGTGGACGTCTTTCCACCCAGAGAATGATGAACCCTCCGACGATAAACGCGAGCGCAACGGGCACGGCGTGGAACAGATAAGTCTTTATCAACTTGCCGAACGCGAGGCCTAGCACGGCTGCCGGAGTGAAAGCGACAAGGAGATTGAGCACGAAACGCTGCGCGGCACGATCGGTGGCAAGACCTGCCAGCACGCGCCCGAACCGCCCACGGTATTCCCAGACGATCGCGAGCATCGCGCCGGTCTGGATCACGATCTCGAATACTTTTGCCTTCTCATCACTGAAGCCGAGCAGGTCGCCGACCAGGATCAGGTGTCCGGTCGACGAGATCGGCAGAAACTCGGTCAGGCCCTCCACGACACCGAGGACGAAAGCCTTTGCGAGCAACGCGAATTCCACGGCGTCTCCAGAAAATAAAAGGCGGCAGAAACTGCCGCCTTGAAATTCTAACGGAAACCGTCAGAAGCGGTAATCAGCCTGGTTCATCGCGTGACTTCGATCTTGCCTTTCATGTTCGGATGCAGGCCACAGATGTAATCGTAGCTGCCTGCGTCGTTGAACACGATCGCCGTGCTCTGTCCCTTGAGAAGGATAGGGGTGCGAAGCGTCGTCTGCCCCTGCACAGTCACCTGGTGGGGCGAGTCGTCGGCGTTGGTCCAGGTAATCGTATCGCCGACTTTTACCGCGGATTTTTCCGGCCCGAACAGGAATTCGGCTATGCCGACAATGCCAGGGCCTGACCGCTTCGCCACGGACGCTCCTGGCGCGGTGCCGGAAAGACTCGCGAGAGACATGACGAAGTCCTGCTTCTCGTGAGGCTTGTGGCACTGGAAACAGGCCGTGAGGTTCGCTTTCGGGTTCGCCTTCTTGTCCGTGGTGAACGCTTGATACTCCCACTCTCCGTTTCTCAGCTCGGAAGGATATTCGGCGCCCCAGCCCGTGCGCTTTTCCATGACGGTGTAGGCGACCAGCGTGTCCTTGACAAAGCGGCCGTCGGGACCTTTGATCGGATTGCCCTTGTCGTCCGTCTTCGCCCGATATTGCACCAGGGTGAGTACGGCACCGCTCGGAACAGCTTGCCCCTTGCGTACGGCTTCCACCACCCCGGGACTGGCGTAGAGCTCACGGAACTGCTTGATATCGTAGCGATCCACGGTCGCATACAGTGTCCCCTTCTCGAAGCCCTCGGGAAACGCAACCTTGTCGCCCCCTGCGCGTGCCTGCACCGCGAGCGTGGCGAGCGCCGCCACGACCGATACTGAAACGATAGACTTGCCGATTATCATGGTGTTCTCCTCTGTAGTTTTGGGATGCTGCCAACAGCGTCGGAAGTGGGACCCGGGCGATGACTGGATGAACAGCAAAGCCCGGCTGAATATTCCCGTCCGGTTCCGCGAGAAAGGCAGCCGGCAACAACTTCAGGCCTTCTGATAGACCTCCGCGCCTTTCCTGACGAACTCCACCGCCTTCTGTTCCATGCCCTTCTTTAACGCATCCTGCTCTGAAAGACCGTGTTTCTCCGCGTACTCGCGCACATCTTGGGTGATCTTCATCGAGCAGAAATGCGGGCCGCACATCGCGCAAAAGTGAGCGAGCTTCGCACCTTCCTGCGGCAACGTTTCGTCGTGGAAGGCCTTCGCCTTGTCCGGATCGAGTCCGAGGTTGAACTGGTCCTCCCAGCGGAATTCGAAGCGCGCCTTTGAGAGCGCGTTGTCGCGGATCTGAGCACCTGGATGCCCTTTCGCCAAGTCGGCGGCGTGCGCGGCGATCTTGTAGGCGATGATGCCGTCCTTGACGTCGTCCTTGTCGGGAAGCCCGAGGTGCTCCTTGGGCGTTACGTAGCACAACATGGCGGTGCCGTACCAGCCGATCATGGCCGCACCGATGGCGCTGGTGATGTGATCGTAACCGGGCGCGATGTCGGTCGTGAGCGGCCCCAGAGTATAGAAAGGCGCTTCCTTGCAGTACTTCAGTTGCAGATCCATATTCTCCTTGATGAGATGCATCGGCACGTGGCCAGGCCCCTCGATCATCACCTGGCAGTCGTGCTTCCAAGCGATGTCAGTGAGCTCGCCCAGAGTCTTGAGTTCAGCGATCTGCGCTTCATCGTTGGCATCGTAGATCGAGCCGGGTCGAAGGCCGTCGCCTAACGAGTAGCTGACGTCGTAGGCAGCCATGATCTCGCAGATCTCCTCGAAATGGGTATAGAGGAAGCTCTCTTTATGGTGTGCGAGGCACCACTTGGCCATGATCGAACCTCCGCGCGAGACGATGCCCGTCATGCGCTTCGCGGTGAGCGGAATGAACGGCAATCGCACGCCCGCGTGGATGGTGAAGTAATCCACGCCCTGCTCGGCCTGCTCGATCAGCGTGTCGCGGAAGATTTCCCAAGTAAGATCCTCGGCTTTCCCGTCCACCTTCTCGAGAGCTTGGTAGATCGGCACCGTGCCAATGGGGACGGGCGAGTTGCGGACGATCCATTCTCGTGTCTCGTGAATGTGCTTGCCGGTGGAGAGGTCCATCACCGTGTCGCCACCCCAGCGGATTGCCCAGGTCATCTTCTCGACTTCCTCGGCGATGCCCGAAGTCACCGCCGAATTGCCGATGTTGGCGTTGATCTTCACCAGGAAGTTGCGGCCGATGATCATCGGCTCGGTTTCCGGGTGATTGACGTTCGCCGGAATGATGGCGCGGCCGCGCGCCACTTCCTCGCGGACAAACTCGGGCGTGATGGTTCTCGGGATCGCGGCTCCGAAATCCTGGCCCGGATGTTGACGCGTAACGAGGTCGGATAAAGCGTCACGGCGCTGATTCTCGCGGACGGCGACGAATTCCATCTCAGGCGTAACCATGCCCTTTCTCGCGTAGTGCATCTGCGTCACGTTCCTTCCGGCGCTGGCGCGGCGCGGCTTCCGCTTCAGGTTGAAGCGCATATCCGCGAGCTTTGTATCGTTCAGGCGCTCATGGCCGTATCTCGAGGTCGGGCCGGAAAGCTCTTCGGTGTCGCCGCGCTCCTCGATCCATTTGGTGCGGAGAGCAAGAAGACCCTGTCGAACGTCGATCCTCGCTTGGGGATCGGTGTACGGGCCGGAGGTGTCGTAGACGAAGATCGGTGGGTTTTTCTCCGCGCCGAACGAGGCCGGCGTGTCGGACTGAACAATCGCGCGCATCGGCACAAGAAGGTCGCGGCGCGAGCCCTCGACGTACACCTTGCGCGAGTTCGGCATCGATTTGACCGCCGCTTCATCGACGCGCGCTGTCTGGGCAATAAACTTTGGATTGGCGTTCATGGCGCTCCTCTCACGCACAGACCGCAGGGGAGCGAAGTGACCAGCCGTTCAACGCTTCCCTGCGGCGGCATTATCCGCATCAGGTTCGAAGGGTTTGCTCTCACCCGTCCAGGCAAGTTCGCTTGGTCAGGACCCCTACGTTGCTCGAAGGGAACTTACTCCAAGCGGTGGGGGTTGGCAAGCGTATCACCTCAACCGCGGGGGCGTATTGCGAATGTCAGCCAGATACAGTTGCGCTCGCCTTCACGGCTGTAGCCCGCGTCCCTGGCAAGCGATCTAATTAGTTTCAGGCCGAGACCACCCACCGGCTGCCGAGCGATGAGAGCCGCGGTATCCATGGGGCGATATTCGCCGAAAGGATTGTGCGGCGGGGCTGCGTCCTCGTAGCGCAAGGTAAACCCCGTATCGCAGGGTTCAAATGCGATCCACACCGGGGAATCGCTTTCCTCGCGATATCCGTGGGTGACCGTATTCGTGAATAGTTCCTCGACGATAAGGAGGAGCTTCAGGCAATCTTCACGACCTATCCCGGCCGTGGTACACGCGCCCTCGACAAAGGTCCGGATCTCAGCCATGGAGTCCATCCTGGCCGGAAACCGGGCAAGCGGGGCGTTAGCCATTGACGGGATGAGCCGGAAGAAGGCCGTTTGGGCTATTATAAAAACGAAGCGTCCTCGCGGGCGCTGGCCGCCTCCGGAATTGCAAAGCGGACCAATTATTGGGGGGTTATTATGCAGTCAACTCGTCTAATCGTCATTCGTCGATTTCTATTTCTCCTTGTATGCGCGTGCAGCATCGCACCCGTTGCAGGCCGGGCAGATGACATAGCCCAGTTTAGGGTCGCCAGAGGCTCGGTGTATCTCGAGCGCAGCGGCCAGCGCCTCCCGGCACGCGTGGGAACGCACCTGCAGGCGACCGACACTGTAGTGACCGGAGCGGACGGGTCGGCCGGTATTGCCTTCATCGACAATTCGCTTCTGTCAGTCGGCCCCAACAGCGTGCTTGCCATCGAGCGATACGCGTTCAATTCGACTACGCACGAAGGTGCTTTCGAGTCCTCTCTCCGCAAGGGAACTCTGTCGGTGGTGTCGGGGAAAATAGCCAAGCAGTCTCCCGATGCAATGAAAGTGAAGACTCCTTCTTCGATACTCGGGGTGCGCGGAACAGAGTTCCTCGTTCGCTCCAGCGACTGAGCCCAAAGGGACCTGATGCGCCGGCACTGCGCTGCGCTCATCGCGGCACTGGTCCTGGGCGGCTGCGCCACGCCGAGCCAGGACTTGGTTGTGCTGTTGCCGGACAAGGAGGGCAAGGTCGGAACAGTCGTTATCCAAGGCCAGAAGGGCAATGCTGTGCTCAACACCGCGTACGCCAAAGCCCGGACGACACCCGATGGTGGTGTGCAACGCGGTACCGCAACTCAGAGCGAAGTAAGGGAAGTCTTTGGCAGTGCGCTCGCTGCCCAGCCGCCGCGCCCGATCTCCTTTACCCTCTATTTCGAGAGCGGCAACGACGAATTTACCGAGCAATCGAAGCAGGAAGTAAAGGGTTTGCTTGCCGAGATGGCGCGCAGAAAGGCGCCGGACATTACCGTTATTGGCCACACCGATCTGGTCGGCCCGGATCCATCCAACGACGCGCTTTCTCTTCAGCGAGCCGAGCGCGTGAAGTCGATCCTGGCGGGAATGGGCATCCCCGCTGATCGGATCCTGACTGCTGGCCGCGGCAGACGCGAGCCTTTGATCCCCACGGCCGAAGGGGTTTCCGAGCCGCGGAATCGGCGCGTAGAAATCAACGTGCGCTAGGGTCCGTTCCAGCGCAGCACCAGGAGCGTGAGGTCGTCCGCAGCTTCGGCACCGCCGACAAATTGCGCGACGTCGGCACGGATCACATTGACGAGCGCCGCCGGATTTTCGGCGTTCCGCCCCTGCTCAAGGGCTTGACGCAACCGACCTGCCCCGTAGAGCTCGCCGGCCGGATTCATTGCCTCGGTCACTCCATCGGACACAACACACACAATCCCTCCTCGGCTCATCCGATGCTCGGCGGCGACGTAGGAAAATCCGTCAAGCACGCATAACGGCGGCCCACCGCCTTCCTCAAGTCGGGCAATCTCGCCATGAGGAGCCAGAACAAAAGGCGGTTCGTGCCCCGCGCTGCAATATTCCAGTCGACCGCTCAGCACGTCGAGTATTCCTGCAAAAACAGTCACGAACAAAGACTCGGGATTTTCTCGCGAGATTTCCGCGTTGGCCTCTCGGAGCAATTCATCGATCCGACGCCCGCGCCGAAGGGCGGTGCTTTTGCAAAGAGCTTTGCTGACCGCCATGAAGATACTGGCAGGCAAGCCTTTACCGGAAACATCGCCTACGAGAAAGAATAGGTGTTCTGCGTCGAGCATGAAGAAGTCGTAGAGGTCCCCTCCTACTTCGCGTGCGGGCTCCATGGCGGCGAAAATCTCGAAGCGATGCTCTGCACGGAAAATCAACTCGGGTTTCGGGAGGCTGCCGATCTGGATGCGTCGCGCCGCGTCGAGCTCGCCCGCGATGCGGGCTGCCGCTTCGCGCTCGTGCTGCAGGCGCTCCTGCAGCAATTTTCGCTGGGCGTTGGCCTCGGCGAGCGTCTCGACAAGCATCGCGGCGAACAGGAAGGCAATGGCGGCGCCGGGAACCGAAGCGTCGAGCAGAAGCCCCGCCACCCGGTATGCTCCGAATCCGGCTGCACCCAGCGCGATCAGTAACAAAGCGAGCAGGACCGTCGAACGTCCCGCGGAGAGCCGGGGTATGAAGCAGACAACGATCAAGCCCGCGACGAAAAAGACCGATCCTTCAACCCAGGCTGCCCATCGCGGGCGCATCAACAGTGCGCCGTCATAGACGTTCTCAAGCACCTGCGCGTGAATCTCGATGCCGGGCATGCGTTCGCCAAGCGGCGTGGTTTGGTAATCGATGAGACCAAGTCCCGTGACGCCGACCAGCACGAGCTTGCGCTCGAGTTGAGCATGGTCAGCTTGCCCGCCTAGCACATCCGCGGCCGAAATGAATCGACTTGCGTCATGAGGTGTGTAATGCACCCACAGGCGACCGTCTGATTGCGTGGGCACGGCAAGGTCCCCGATTTCCACGGCCTCGATCCCGGCCGAGCCGCTACGCACGACGAAGAGCGGCTCGCCGCTCGCCAACCGAAGCGTCTCCAGGCTCAAGGGCAGAACCGGGATCGTGCCGACGCGAGCCACCATCGGGACGCGCCGAACAACGCCTGCTTCGGTATCGGCGCTCAGCAGGCCGTGCCCTCGCGCGGCCGCATCGATTTCCGGGAGGCTGCGAAGCGTGGACGCGTAGTGACGCAGATATCCTCGCGCGTCAGCCCCTTTTTGCAAGGAGGGAGTCCATCGCGCAGCTGCGAAGACCACGCCCTCTTCCACCCCTGCTACGCCAAGCACGACCGGAGCGGCCCTGATCGACGCGGCAAGGACCGCATCATGGCGCGGCAGCCTTGCAAGACGCGCCGCCAATTGCGGGTCAGTGGCAGCCACTGAAGGCGCAAGCCGCTCCGGGGAAAGACGGTCGGGCTCCGGAAACAGTATGTCCACTCCGATTGCCGCCGGACTCGCTGCGCGAAGCTTGTCGATGAGCTGCGCGACTAGGGTGCGCGGCCACGGCCATTGACCAAACCGGTTTAGGCTCGCCTCGTCGATGGCCACGATGACCGCAGGCGCTGAGCGCCTTTCGCGCGGGGACAGCTCCTGGTAGACGTCGAGCCACGCAAGGCGCAACGCCCCGGACACCGGCATGTCTTGCCACAGGATCGGCACAAAAAGCAGGGCAAGCAAGACCAGACCGTGCCCAACCCCGCGTGAACTGAACACAGCCCTCAGACGATTTACTCCGGCACCCAACGCCGTTTCGGAATACCGGACGGCGTCTCCGGCGCGCGGCGAGCTTTCGCCGCTCAGAGCTCGATCTCCAGGCCGTCGTAGGCGACGGAGATGCGCAGGGGCTCGCCCGTTCGCGAGATCTCTTCGTAACGCAAGGTCTCCCGCCAGATCTCGGCGATGCGTTCGTCGTTGTTGGCCGGTTCGTGGTGGAAGAGCACCAGGTGTTTCACGTTGGCAAGCTGGCACAACTCGACCCCGACCACGTTGCTCGAATGGCCCCAGTCCTCTTTCACCGACACGGCCTCGGCGAGCGAGTACATGGCGTCAAAAATCACCAAATCGGCATCGGCAAAAAAAGTGGCGGCGCCTTCGACCGCATCCGGTACTTCCAGCCTGTGCTCGGAGTCGGTCGAATAGACGATGATCCGTCCGTCACGGACGAATCGATAGCCGTAGGAATCACCGGAATGGCTCTGAAGCTTCGCGGTCACGCTCCATCCGGCGACCTCATAGATCCGGCCGGGCTGGAGTGTGACGAATTCTATCGAGGCCCCGAGGCGATCAAACGGCACGGGGAAACTGGGCGGGTCCTGTTGGCGGCGCAGGGCTTCTTCGAGATGGGTGTGACAGCCGTAAATCCGAATCCTGTTTCCAGGGACATAGGCCTGCGCAAAAAACGGAAAACCCATGATGTGGTCCCAGTGAAGATGGGACAGGAACACGTGGAAGACGTTGGGCTTGGAAGGCCCGTCCCGGGCCAATACGTGGTTTCCGAAAACGCGCACGCCGCTCCCAAGATCGCACAATACGTGCTCAGCGTCACCTGCATCGAGCTGCACGCAAGGGGAATTGCCTCCGAAAGTATGCGAGACCGAAAAATCAAGTTCGGAGTCGACCCAAGCCCGCGCTTTTTCCTGCGTGTCGAGGCGCTTGCCCGAAGCCGCGACTATCGCACGGGCGAGCTTGTCCCTGATCGACGCGGAATCCAGGGAGACGGGGATCGAACCGCGCGTTCCCCAGAACGTGACCCATAGCGCCATCGATCAGGCGCCGCGGGTAGAGTCATAGGCCGCCAGCGCACCAGGCGAAACCTTGGCCAGAGCCTCGCGCACGGACCCAAAGCACTGGAAGACGAGGTTGAAGCGGCTGATATCGAAGATTTCACGTACCACGGGCTGGAGCGCCGCTACCACGATCGAGCCTCCCTGCTCACGGATTTGCTTAGCCGCCAGCATCAAGACGCGCAACCCGACGCTGCTGATGTAGTCCACCTTCGAAAAATCCAATACCAGGGGATCCCCCCCTGCGCGACAGCTGGCGACGTAGGCATCGAGCCCGGACTTCAGCCCGTCGGTGGTGCTGTTGTCGACTCGCCCGATAGGGGTAAGCACCAGCGTGTCGCCAAAACGCTCTTGGGATACGTGCATGGAACGGATAGGCCCCCGGACGGTTAAACACGCTTGCGGCGCATCGATAATTGCGCCTGTTCAAGAAATTATTGCTGTCGAGGGCTATTCTGATTCATCGCTTGGCGCCCTTCAAGTGCGACCTCCTGGGCCTGAGCGCAGATGCTCAACGAGGGGTGATGGGTCGGTTCGACGCTTTTCGGCCTGGGGCGCAAGCAAGTCAACGCTCCCGCGTGGCAAGCTGCGGACGGTCTCCTTGCGGGCCGGGCCGCCGCTGCTCCAACCAGCCCGCAAGCTCCTGACGGCCGCCGCGCACGAAAGTTGTTGACATTATTGCAGTTAAATATTTCAATGACTGACTAGTCAGTCATTGGCTATCATGAAGGCCGCCAACAAGCGCGGGAACAAATCGCGCAGGGAACGCCGCAAGGAATCCCGCCCGAGCGAACTTCTCGCCGCGGCGCTTGAACTCTTTGTCGAGCGGGGTTTCGCGGCGACTCGGCTCGACGACGTGGCGGCTCGAGCCGGAGTAAGCAAAGGGACTCTCTACCTTTATTTCACCGGGAAAGACGATCTTTTCAAGGCCGTCGTTCGGGGCGGAATCCTGCCGGCCATCGCAAAAGCAGAAGCACGGGTCGGGGAATTCACCGGCGGCGCGGGCGAGCTGTTCCGCACCATCGTGTCGGGAATGTGGAGCAATGTCGGCAGCACCTTGCTTTCCGGAATTCCTAAACTCATCATCGCAGAGTCCGGAAATTTCCCTGATCTCGCCCGTTTCTACTACGAGGAAGTCATCCTGCGGGGGCTCGCCTTGATGGCAAATATCCTGAAGCGCGGAATCCAGCAAGGTGAATTTCGCAGACTGGACGTTGAAGCGACCGCGCGCGCCATGATGGGACCGCTACTGCTCATGATGCTGTGGCGTCATTCGTTTCAGGCCCACGAGAGCGACCCCTTGAGCGCGGAACGTTATATCGACAGTTACGTTGCGCTGGTCCTGGAAGGTTTGCGTGCCCCGACTCCCGAGGGAACAGCCGTATGAAACGCTTGCAGTTGGTTTTGCTGGCTGGGGCAATTACAGGTTGCGGCAACCAGACCAGCGGCGTATTGCAGGGCTACGCGGAGGGAGAGTACCTGCGGGTTGCTTCGCCCATCGCAGGGCAGCTTGCGCGCCTCCATGTCGCGCGCGGTAAAACCGTGAAAACCGGCGAGCCTCTGTTCGCGCTCGAGCAGGAAAACGAGGCTGCCGCTCGGCGCCAGGCCGAGGAGCAGCTTCGTCAAGCCGATGCCCAGTACCGCAACCTTCTCACGGGCAAACGCCCGGAGGAAATCGAGGCGCTACGGGCCCAGCTCGCACAGGCCGAAGCGAGTCTCACGCTTTCCGAAAGCAATCTGGCACGACAAGAAGAGCTCGTGCGCGCGAAATTCGTCTCCAAGGAGGCTGCCGACACGGCACGTTCGGCTCGTGACCGCGACCAAGGGCGAGTAAGCGAACTCAAGGCCCAGCTCGCCGCTGCGAAGCTCGCCGCGCGCCCGGACGAAATCCGCGCCGCGCATGCGGCCGCCGCCGCTGCCCGAGAAGCTCTCGCGCAGGCTGAATGGAGGCTCGAGCAAAAATCCCTGCGCGCGCCGCGCGAAGGTCACGTCACCGACACGCTTTACGTGCAGGGCGAATGGGTGCCGGCGGGCTCTCCAGTCGTGGCACTTCTGCCGCCGGCGAATATCAAAGTCCGATTTTTTGTTCCGGAGAAAATCCTCGGCTCGGTCAAGACCGGACAGGCGGTCAGTGTGCGATGCGACGGATGCGAAAAACCGATCTCCGCCCATATCAGTTACATCTCCCCCCAGGCCGAATACACCCCGCCGGTCATCTACAGCAGGGAAAACCGCGCCAAGCTCGTGTTCCTGGTCGAAGCGCGGCCCGAGACAGCCGATGCGACGAAGCTCCATCCCGGTCAGCCGGTTGAGGTCACGCTTCCATGAGCACACCTCTCTCCGGGTCCCTGGCGATCGACGTCAGCGGACTATCCAAGAGCTTCGACGGCAAGCGCGTCGTGGACGACTTCGGCCTCCGCGTGCCGCGCGGCACGATTTACGGGTTTCTCGGGCCGAACGGAAGCGGCAAGACCACGACGATTCGCATGCTGTGCGGGCTGCTGACTCCGGACAGCGGCACCGGTACCTGCCTGGGCTTCGACCTGCGCAGGGAGCAGGCGGCCATCAAGCGCCGCGTGGGCTACATGACTCAGCGGTTTTCGCTCTACGAAGAACTTTCCATCGAGGAGAATCTCAATTTCATCGCGCGTGTCTACGCAGTTCCGCAGCGCAAGCAGGCCGTAGCCAGCACGCTTGCCGGCTTGGGCCTGAGCGAGCGCTCCGGCCAATTGGCCGGCACGCTGTCCGGCGGATGGAAACAGCGACTGGCGCTCGCCGCCTGCCTGATTCACCGCCCGGAG
>Ga0137464_1000070_pt1 | contig 32167 bp, 30 predicted proteins | sample EasRivERMGT814_2_FD_102306 | JGI IMG/M metagenome (GOLD analysis project Ga0137464, IMG submission 102306) | Soil microbial communities from meander-bound floodplain in the East River, Colorado, USA - East River MetaG ERMGT814_2 | ecosystem: Environmental > Terrestrial > Soil > Floodplain ...
AGAACGACTTGATCGCGGGGGTCATTCCCACCATGTTCCTGCCGGTCCACGTGGCGCTCCCGAAGATCAAGGCAGGCCAGATCAGGGTGCTCGGCGAGAGCCTGAAGGAGCGCCATCCGCTTTTTCCGGATATCCCTTCGCTGCACGAGCAGGGCGTGACCGGCTATGACGTGGACCTGTGGCTCGGCGTGTGGGCACCCCCCGGGCTGCCCGCGGACATCCTCGCGAAGTACAACACGGATATCCGCGCGATCGTCGCGCAGCCCGAAATGCGGGAGCAGCTCGCGAGCCAGGGCCTGGTGCCGAACACCGGCACGCCCGAGCAGTTCGCGAGGCTCGTGAAGGAGGATTTCGAGAAGTGGGGCAAGGTGATCCGCGACGCGAAAATCAAGGCGGACTAGATGAAGCCCATCGAAACGGTGGGAATCCTGGGCCTGGGCAAGATGGGAGGGCCGATCGCAGGACATCTCCTCGCCCGGGGCTTCAAGGTGATCGGCTACGACCCGGTCGCTCGAGCGCAAGAGCAGGCGGCGGCACGGGGAGCGCGCGGCGCGGCTTCGGCGCGCGAGCTCGCGCAGGCGAGCGAGCTCGTCATCGTTGTGGTCGGATTCGACAGCGAGGTCGAACAAGTCATCTTCGGCAAGGAGGGCGTGCTCGAAGGCGCGAGGCCGGGTCTCATCGTCGCACTCGGCTCGACGGTTGCGCCGCGTTATTCGAAGCGGCTCGCGGCGCGCCTGGCGGAGAAAAACCTCGTTCTTCTCGACATCCCGCTCGCGCGCGGGGAAGCGGCTGCGACCTCGGGCAAGCTTCTCATCTACGGCGCGGGCGACCTCGATGCCTTCGAGCGCTGCCAACCCGTTTTCGGTGCGTTCGCCTCGGACATTTTTCATCTGGGGCCGGCGGGCGCCGGACAGGTCGCGAAGATGGTGAACAACCTCATCCTCTGGGCGTGCATCGCGGTGAACGACGAAGGTCTGCGCCTGGGCCGGGCGCTGGGCGTGGACCCGGAGCGGCTGTGCGAGGCGCTGCGTCACGGCAGCGCGCAGAACTGGGCCATGGACACCCAGGCCGAGAGGAGCGGCATGCCCTGGGCGGAGAAGGACATGGGCATCGTCCTGGAGGAGGCGGATCGGGCGCGCCTCAGCCTGCCGCTCGCCGGCACGGTCAAGGAGACGATCAAGGGCCTGAAGATCCGCATGGGCCTGGGCATGCCGGAGATTCCGGAGCACCTCTAGCGCTCCGCGAGCCCGACGGCCCCTCGGCGTCCGGATCGCCGATTCGAGTTGACGCCGTCGGGCAAGCTCGGCTACTTTGGCGTAGTTTCCTGGGAAAGCTCGATCAGGGGTCCGCGGCCCCGCGGCCAGCCGGCTCAGAATCGGAGGATACATGGGTGCAACCAGCAATGTGATGTGGCAGCTGCTCGTCCAGTTCTTGATCGTGTTGTTTCTCGTCGTGGCCGTCTCCGGCCTCGCGGTGGGGGTCGGGCTGGTCGTCTCCAGCCAGAAGATCGTGCAGCTCTTTCACGGAATGAACCGGTGGGTCTCGACCCGCCACGTCCTCAAATCGGTCGAGGTGCCGCGCGACACCGACCGGCTGGCGCACCGGTACCAGCGCTGGGTCGCCGGAGGCTTTGTCCTCGGGGGTCTCATCGCGATCTTCGGACTGGCGGCCGGGGTCGACGTGCGCGCCATCAGTGCGGCGCTGACCGACAAGCGCATGATGCCCGTCGTTTCCGTTGCAGTCGACACCGTCAAGTGGTTCCTGATCGTGGGCAGCGCAGCCGGCGTCGTGATCGGCGGGATGCTGCTCTTTTATCCGAACGCGGAGATGACGATCGAGAAGTTCGCAAACCAGTGGGTGTCGTCGCGGCAAGCTATCCGGAGCGGGGACGACATGCACATGAACCTGGACGCACTGGTCGAGGCTCATCCCAAGCCCGCCGGCTGGATCATCGGCTGCACTTCGGCAGCGGCGGTGATCTGCGCGATCATCATGATGGTGCGCTACTACTGACGCGAGCAGGTTGAAGCCCAGGACGGTCGCTATACTCGAGAGCCGGCTTGGCCGGCAGCTTGCCGACCTCGTCGCAAAACACGGAGGGCGGCCGGTGCTCGCCCCGGCGCTCGCAGAGGTGCCGGACGTCGACGACGCCACGATCGGGCGGTTGCTCGGCGGGCTCGAGTCGCACCCGCCCAAAGCAGTAATTTTTCAGACCGGGGTCGGCACGCAGGCGCTCTTTGCTGCGACCGATTCACTCGGGATCACGCCGAAACTGCTCGCCTTGCTGGCGAGCTGCGTGGTGGTCGCCCGCGGGCCCAAGCCCACTGCGGCGCTCCGCTCGCGCGAAGTGCGCATCGACCGCAGCGCGAAGGAGCCCTATACCACCGTCGAGGTGCTGGAATCGCTCGAGGACCTGTCGTTCCGGGGCGAATGCGTCGTGGTGCAGCGCTACGGCGAGACCAACGTGGAGCTGGGAAAGGCGCTACGGGCGAAGGGCGCGGAAGTCGTGGAAATACCCACCTACCGCTGGGCGCTCCCTGAAGATACCGGACCGCTCGTGGGGCTGATAGCGGCGCTCGAGCGCTCCGAGGTCGATGCCGCAGTGTTCACCAGCGCGTCGCAGGCGCACAACCTGTTTGCGCTCGCACGGAAACTCGGCAGAGAAGGCCCGCTTGCCGCCAACCTCAACCGGACGCTGGTCGCCTCCATCGGTCCGGTGTGCAGCGCCGCGCTGCGGGAGCACGGCGTGAAAATCGCCCTGGAGGCGAAGCCGCCGAAACTCGGGCCGCTGGTGGCCGCGCTCGACCGGGCCCTGTCGACCTAGCGTGTTTCCCGGCGGGCGGCCCTCCTGCGCCGCCTGCTGCACCGCGCAAACTGCTACAATGCGCGACTCTCTTCCGGTTTTCCGCCTGAATGTCCCGTTCCATCCGCAATCTCGCGATCATCGCCCACGTCGATCACGGCAAAACGACGCTCGTCGACAAGCTGCTGCGCGAGGCCGGCACGTTTGCCGCGCACCAGCATCTGGTCGAACGGGTCATGGACTCCAACGACCTCGAGCGCGAGCGCGGCATCACCATCCTGGCCAAGAACACCGCGGTGGATTACGAGGGGGTGCATATCAACATCGTCGACACGCCCGGCCACGCCGACTTCGGCGGCGAAGTCGAGCGGTCGCTCTCGATGGTGGACGGCGTGCTGCTGCTGGTGGACGCGGTCGAAGGTCCGATGCCGCAGACGCGTTTCGTCACGCGCAAGGCGCTCGCCCTCGGCTTGAATCCGGTCCTGGTGGTGAACAAGATCGACCGTCCCGGCGCGCGGCCCGACTGGGTGGTGAACGCCACCTTCGACATGATCGACAAGCTCGGTGCATCGGAACAACAGCTCGACTTTCCGGTGGTCTACACCTCGGCGCTGCTCGGGACGGCAACGCTCGATCTGGCCCGCCCCGGCAGCGACATGCGGCCGCTGTTCCACACGATCATCGAGCGGGTCCCGGCGCCCCGCGGAGATCCGGACGGGCCGCTGCAGCTGCAGATCAGCAACCTCGACTACTCCAGTTATGTCGGGCGCATCGGCATCGGGCGCATCGCCCGCGGCAGGTTGAGGCCGTCGCAGGAAGTGCTGGTGTTGAGCGACGAAAAAGCGCCCGTGAAAGCCAAGGTCGGCCAGGTCATGGGTTTTCAAGGTCTGGAAAGAATCCCGATGGAAGAGGCGGTCGCCGGCGACATCGTGCTCGTGACCGGGGTGGAGGAGACCGGCATCGGCGTCACGCTCGCCGACCCCCTCCAGCCCGAGGCGCTGCCGATGCTCAAGGTGGACGAGCCCACGCTCACCATGAATTTCCAGGTCAACACCTCGCCCTTCGCGGGGCAGGAAGGCAAGTTCGTCACCAGCCGCCAGCTGAGGGAGCGTCTGCTGCGGGAGCTGCAGGGGAACGTCGCTTTGCGCGTGGAGGAGACCGCCGACGCCGACGTGTTCCGGGTCTCGGGGCGGGGCGAGCTTCATCTCACCATCCTGCTCGAGAACATGCGCCGCGAAGGCTACGAGCTGGCCGTGTCGCGGCCGCGGGTCGTGATGAAGGAAGTCGGGGGCGTCAGGCACGAGCCCTTCGAAATCCTCACCGTCGACGTCGAGGAGCAGCATCAGGGCGTGGTGATGGAAGCGCTCGGCGCCCGGCGCGGCGACCTGCTCGACATGATGCCCGACGGCCGCGGCCGCGTGCGGCTCGACTACCGGATTCCGGCGCGCGCATTGATCGGCTTCCAGTCGGAATTCCTCAATCTCACGCGCGGCAACGGCCTCGTGAGCCACGTGTTCGACGAATATGCCCCGGCGAAACCGGAGATTCCCTCGCGGCGCAACGGCGTGCTGATCTCCGGCGAGCAGGGCGAGGCGGTCGCCTATGCACTGTGGAAGCTGCAGGAACGCGGACGCATGCTGGTGAGCCCCGGGGAGCGTGTGTACGAAGGCATGGTCGTCGGCCTGCACAGCCGCGACAATGACCTCGTCGTGAACCCCATTCGCGAGAAACATCTCACCAATATCCGGGCCGCGGGCAAGGACGAGGCGATCCTGCTCACTCCGCCGATCAGGCTGACGCTGGAGCTCGCGGTGGAGTTCATCGACGACGACGAATTGATCGAGATCACGCCGCAGTCGATCCGCGTGCGCAAGCGCCATCTCTTCGAGCACGAGCGCCGGCGCGCTTCGCGCGCCGAGCCGCGTGCCGTCGCGGAAACTCCCGCCGCCGAGACGGCGGGCTAGCAGGCCGTCGAAAAGGGGGCACGCCCCCTTTAGATCCCCCGGATTTGAGGCCGCAGAAAAACGCTTCCCTCTGCGGGAAGCGTTTTCTGCAGCCTGCAACGCGGCCCTCAAGCCATCCGGTAGCGTTCCACGGCCTTCTCGTCCCAGACCACTCCGGTTCCGGGACGCGCCGGGATCACCGCCGCCCCGTCGACGATGGCAAGCGGCTCGGCGAGGATAGCGTCGGCCCACGTGAGTCGAGGAACGCTCACTTTGGCGTCTTGCCTGCAGCCTGCAGCGCGAGAATGTCGCAGACCGCGCCGTTGGCCGGCGTCGGAACTCCGGCGGTTCGCCCGAGCTGCACGACGCCGCCCGAGAGCCATTCCACTTCGAGCCGGTTGCCGCGCTCCAGGTCGTGGTGCATGGAAGAAGTCATGCCGGCCGGAAGCCCGTCGGCGAAAGCGAGTCGGCCCTCGGCATAATCGTCGGGAAGCGCGACTCCGTGCGCGCGCCCCACCGCAACCGCCTCGCGCATGATCTGGAGCAGGAACGCCCGCGTGCGCGGGTTTTCGCGGATCGGTCCGATCGTGGTGCGCATGGCGGTGGTGGTGGCGGACAGCGCCACCAGGAACACGAATTTCTCCCAGATGGCCCGGCGCACGTCGGCGGCGAGCTCCGCGTTCACGCCGGCGCGAACGAGCGCTTCGTGGAGAAACGTCGCCCGCTCGGATTTCCGGCCGTCGTACTCGCCGAGGATGATGCGCTGCATCGTGCCCGTCTGGTGGATCACGCCGGGGCGGGAGATGTGGGTGGCGACGTAGCCGACGCCGCCCATGACCGGCGGGTCGCCCAACTCGCGCCGCAGGATGTCGTCCTTGACCACTCCGTTCTGCAGCGAGAGCACGCCCGTATCGGGCCCGACGAGCGGCCTGATCTGCTTTGCCGCCGCCTCGGTGTCCCACAGCTTTACCGAAAGGATGACGATATCGACGGGACCGAGTGTCGCCGGATCGTCGGTGACGCGCACCTTCGGAACGAGGATGTCGCCCTGGGGCTCGTTCTCGATGATGAGGCCGCGCTCGCGCATCGCGGCGAAGTGCGATCCGCGGGCGATGAAGCTCACGTCGTAGCCCGCGTGCGCCAGCCGCCCCCCGAAGAAGCCGCCCACTCCGCCCGAGCCCATCATTGCGATCTTCATGGTCAGTGCGTGCGCGAATCGGCCCGAGGACCGTGGATTATACCGGCGCGCAGTGGTAACCTGCCCGCCTCTGCGAGGAGAAAGGGAAAATCATGATTCGCTTCGTTCTTCGCGCCGCCGCGGCGGCGATCGCTCTTGGAGCACTCACGCCTTTTGTCGCCGGAGCCCAGAGCTGGCCGACCAAGCCGGTGAAGTTTATCGTGCCGTTTCCGCCGGGCGGCTCGACCGACCCCATGGCGCGCATGATCGGCGCGAAGCTCACCGACTCGCTCGGGCAGCAGTTCATCGTCGAGAACAGGCCCGGCGCCGCAGGCTCGATCGGCGCGGCGCTCGTCGCCAAGTCGCCGCCCGACGGCTACACCTACATCTTTGTGTTCGACACGCACGCGGTCAACCCTTCGCTGATCCCCAATCTGCCGTTCGACACGGTGAAAGACCTCGCGCCGGTGACGCTGATCGGCACCGCGCCGATGGCGATCGCGACGGGCGCCGCGAAGCCCTACAAGAGTTTCGGCGACGTGGTCGCCGCGGCCAAGGCGAAACCGGGCACGGTGAGCATCGGCTCGGTCGGCAACGGCAGCCTCGGGCACCTGACGATGATCCTCGTGCAGCAGGCCTCCGGCATCAACCTCATTCACGTTCCCTACAAAGGCGGCGGACCGATGACGGCGGACGCGCTCGGCGGCCAGGTCGACCTCGCGATCGGCTCGGTGGCGGTGATCACCCCCCACGTAAAGGGCGGCAAGCTCCGCGCGATCGCCGTCACCGGCGACAAGCGCTCGAACGCAATGCCTGAGGTGCCCGCGCTCGCCGAACAGGGCCTCCCGGGCTTTTCCGCGCTCGCATGGTGGGCGATTTTTGCGCCTGCCGGCGTGCCCAAGCCCATCATGGACAAGTTTCACGCCGAGCTCGTGAAGGCCTTCAACCTGCCCGACGTGCGCAAGCTGCTCACCGAGCAGCTCGGCATAGACCTCGTTGTCGGTCCGCCCGAAGGGCTGCAGAAGTGGCTCGCAGACGAGATGCAGCGCTGGGGCAAAGTGGTGCGCGAGAACAACATTCGCCCCGACTGAGCGGCCGCAAGCTGCGGGCCGAGGAGGGAACGGGTGAAGGGCATTTGCGGGATCGTCTTTGCAGCGCTCATCGCACTGCCATGCGCGGCCGCCTTCGCGCAGGAGTACCCCGGGAAACCATTGCGGCTCCTGATCGGGTTTCCGACCGGCGGCAACGTCGACGTGGTGGGCCGGATCGTGGCGCAGAAGATGAGCGAGGGGTTGGGCCAGCAGGTCCTTCCGGAGAACCGGACCGGCGCGGGCTCCATCATCGCCAACGAGCACGTCGCGAAATCCGCCGCGGACGGCTACACCTTGCTCGTCGTGAGCGGCGCCTTCGTCACGCAGGCGGCGATGATGAAGAAGCTTCCTTACGACCCGATCCGGGATTTCTCCTGGATCTCCACGGTGGTGACTTACCCGCTGGTGCTGTCGGTGCGCTCCGATTCGCGCTTCAGGACCCTCGACGAGTTCATCGGCTACGTGCGGAGCAATCCCGGAAAGGTGAACTATCCCTCCCCGGGAATGGGGACGCTCTACCACCTTGCCGGCGAGATGTTCGTTTCCATGGCGGGAATCCAGATGCAGCACGTGCCCTTTCGCGGCGGCTCGGAGCCTTTGACCGAAGTGCTCTCCGGCCGCATGGAGCTGCTTATCGACGCTCTGACCAATTCGTACCCCCATATCCAGGCGGGCAAGTTCAGGCCGCTCGCGGTCAGCTCGCTTGCGCGCTCCGCTTCGCTTCCGAACGTGCCGACCGTCGCGCAGAGCGTGCCGGGCTACGAGGCGAGCTCCTTTCTCGGCATCGCCGGCCCGCCGGGATTGCCGGGCACCGTCGTCGAGCGGGCCAACCGGGAAGTGCGGCGCGTGGTCGCGCTGCCCGAGATCGCGCAACGGTTCGCCGAGTGGGGCGGCACGCCGAGCGCGAGCAGCCCGGAGGAGATGCGGCGCCACGTCGAGGCCGAAATCGAAAAATGGAAACGGGTCGTCGAGGCGCGAAAAATCGACCTGCTGTGAAGAGAGACCCGCCCCGGGCCCCGTGGCCCGGAAGGCCCGGCCCGGGCGGTGCAATGCGCCCATTTCACGACCAAAAAAGCCATATCTTCCTGGCACTTATCTTGCTTATTCATGATCTTGATTCAGTTTCCGAAGGGACTCCGTCGCGTGGCGACGGTCCCGCGTCACTTATGTCACCAGACCAACATATGCAGGCTCAATTCAGCGACGAAGGGCTCTTCGGCTCGCTCTTCGACCAGGAGGCGACCGGAATCGCCGTGACCACGCTCGGCGGGCGCTTCCTGAGGGTCAACCGCGCATTGTGCCGGATGACCGGCTACCTCGAAGAGGAGCTTCTCGAGAAGACATTCCGGGACATCACACACCCGGACGATGTCGAATCGAACGATAATTTCCGGCAGCAGCTCCTGTCGGGCGAGACCGCAAATCACACTCACGACAAGCGCTACCTTCGCAAGGACGGGAAGCTGATCCGGGTCCAGATCGTAGTCACGGTCGTCCGGGACGCTTCGGGCTCGCCGCAGTGCTGCGCGACGCTGGTTCACGACATGACCACGAACGTGCAGGCCCAGGAAGCCTTGCAGGCGAGCGAGCATCGCTTCCGCCGCATGGTCGAAATCAGCACCGACTGGTACTGGGAGCAGGACGCGGAGCTGCGTTTCGTCAGCATGCCGGGAGCCGACAAGAGCCACTTGAACGTGGAGGCCGCGCTCGGCAGAACCCGCTGGGGTCTGCCCGATCTGGGGTCTCTTCCGGACGGCGTGTGGGAGCGGCACAAGGCGATCCTCGAGCGGCGCCAGTCGTTTCACGACTTCGTTTTCCTGAGATGGAACACACTCGGCGAAATGCGCTATCTGAGCGTGAGCGGAGAGCCGGTCTTCGATCGCGAGGGCCGGTTCGCCGGATACCGGGGCATCGGCAAGGATGTCACCGAGCAGGTGCGCGCCCAGAAAGCGCTCGAGGGCAGCGAGGCGCGCTATCGCACCCTTTTCGAGATGCATCCTCATCCGATGTGGGTGGTGGACTCGAAGACTCTCGCGTTCCTGGCGATAAACGAAGCCGCCGTGACGCACTACGGCTACTCCAGAGAGGAGTTCCTCTCGATGACCGCCGACCAGATCCGCCCGCCCGAGGAAGTGCCGCAATTGACGCAGGCTTTTCAGGACCAGAGCCCCTCCTACCGGCATCGCCTGTGGCTTCACAGGAAGAAGAACGGCGAGCTGATCCACGTCGAGATCGTTTCGTTCAATCTGACATTCGACGGCCGGCTGGCGCGCTTGGGCGTGGTGACCGACATCACCGAACGCGTCAAGGCGGAGGAACGCTCGCGGCAGACCGGCGGGCGAGCCCTGTCGCTGCTGAAAAGCGGCAATGGCGCATGAAGGCCCGTCGTGCCGGAGGGCTCGGGAGCTTGCGAGGAAGCGTTCCGCGAACTAGCATTTGATCTTTCCGCCCCGAACGCGCCCACCGGCGCGGAAGGAAAGGTCGCCGCAGTGCACTGTTTCCAAATGAAGACGCTTTGTTTCTTTCTGCTGGCCCTCGTCGGGTTCGGCGCCGCGGCCCAGACGGGATATCCGGCGAAGCCCGTTCGCTTCATCGTGCCCTCCGCGGCCGGCGGCGGCACGGACATCATCGCCCGCGCCCTCGCGCAGAAGCTCTCCGAATCGCTCGGAGCGCAGTTCGTCGTGGACAATCGCCCGGGCGCCGGCCAGATGATCGGCATCGAGATGGCCGCGAAATCCTCCGCCGACGGGCACACGATCCTGATGGCCGCGAGCACGCTCGCGATCAATCCGATCATGTACAAGAAGGTGCCCTACGATCCGCTGCGGGATTTCGCGCCGATCACGCAGGCGGCGTCGCTGCCCAACGTGCTGGTGGTGCACCCCTCGCTGCCGGTGAAATCGGTCGCGGAATTGATCGCGTACGCCAAACAGCGCCCCGGACAGCTCAATTTCGCCTCCGCCGGCATCGGCACCTCGCCGCAGATGTCGATCGAGCTCTTGAAGAGCATGGCGGGACTCGACATGGTGCATATCCCCTACAAGGGAACCAGCCCGGGCGTGGTGGACCTGCTCGCGGGGCAGGTGTCCGTCATGGCGCCGAACCTGCTCACCGCGCTGCCGCACATCAAGGCGGGCAAGCTCCGGGCGCTCGCGGTGACGAGCGCGAAAAGAAGCGAAGCCTTGCCGGATGTTCCGACGATCGCGGAATCCGGGCTTCCGGGTTACGATTCGACCCAGTGGTACGGCGTGCTCGCGCCGGCGGGAACCACGCGCGGGATCGTCGCGCGCCTGCACGACGAGATCGTGCGCGCACTGCGCACGCCGGAGGTCATGCAACGACTGGCCGCGGACGGCGCGGAGCCCGTCGGCAGCACTCCCGAGGAATTCGCCGCGTTCATCAAGTCGGAGATCGACAAGTGGGCGAAGGTCGCGAGCGCCGCGGGTATTCGCCCCGAATGAACGCAAACACCCCGGAGTCTATGATGAATACGCGCGCTTTCGGACGGCTTCTGCTTCTTGGACTGTTCGCCTTTCTGGCGGGGATGGGCTGCGGCGTGCTCGCCCAGGGCTATCCGGAGCGCCCGGTCCGGCTGATCGTGCCCCAGGCGGCAGGGAGCGCGACCGACACGGTGGCGCGCATTCTCGCCGCCGAACTGCCGAACCATCTCGGGCAGCCCGTGGTCGTCGAGAACAAGCCGGGCGGCGCGCTGACGATTGGCCTGGACATCACCGCGAAGTCCGCGCCCGACGGCTACACCATCGGCATGGGGCCGGTGGGGGCGCTCGCGATCACGCGCCACATGGTGGCGAAGCTTCCCTATGACATCGAGCGGGATTTCCAGCCGATCGCGCTTGTGACCCGCGGCCACCTGCTGCTCGCGGTCTCGCCCTCGCTCCCGGTGAACACGGTGCAGGAGCTGATCGAGTACGCGCGGAAAAACCCGGGCAAGCTCATGAACGCGTCCTCGAGCAACGGCTCGCCGGGACACGTGGGCGGCGAGCTTTTCAAATACATGACCGGCACGGAGATCGTGCACATACCCTACAAGGGCGGGGCGATGGCCATCAACGACCTGATCGCCGGTCACGTGCAGGTGATGTTCGAGAGCCTCAACTCGATCTCCACCTTTGCGCGCTCGGGCAAGGTCAAGGCGCTCGCCGTGAGCGGCCCCAGAAGGTCACCGGGCTTTCCAAACCTGCCGACGATCGCGGAGGCAGGAGTCCCGGGCTACGACGCGACGACCTGGAGCGGCGTGATCGGGCCGGCCGGGATGCCCAGACCCATCGTCGACAAGCTGAATTCCTCCATCAACAAGGCGATCGTCTCGCCGATGTTCAAGGCGAGATTCGGCGAGATCGGGGACGAGCCGGCGGGCGGCAGTCCTGAGGAGTTCGGCGAAGTGATACGCAGGGACTCGGCAAAGTGGGCCGAAGTCGTAAAACGCTCCGGCGCCAAGATCGATTGAGCATCGCGTGTAGTCCTGTCTCCGTTCGACGCGTTCATAGGTGAGAAGGTGCCTCGTGCCTGTCACAATTTGTGACAATTGGTTACTCCGGCGCGAAGGCGTGATTGTTAGCATGCGGCAGTGGGATGAAACGGAAGGGCGATCATGAATCCGATGAAAGCAGCCTTGGCGTTTGCCGCAGTCGTGCTGGGCACAATTGCAAGTGCGCCGGCGCTCGCCTGGCATCACGGCGGGAACGTGCGCTTCGGCGTGGTCATCGGTGCTCCGTTCTATCCCTGGTACTACCCTCCCTACTACTCTCCTTACTACTATCCCCCGGCCTACGCGGCGCCGGCGGCGCCGCCGACGTATATCGAGCAGGGTGGCGCGCAACCTGCGCCGGCGCAGCAATCACAGGGTTTTTGGCACTACTGCGCCGAATCCAAGACCTATTACCCGTACGTCAAGGAATGCCCCGGAGGCTGGCAGCGCGTGGCACCGCAGCCGGCGCCCGGCGGTTAGCGCGAGCCGCTTCCATCATGAATGCCTTGCGATTTTCGCTGCTGCTCATGGGAGTGCTCCTGCTGGGCGCGTGCGTGAGCATGCCCAAAGGGCCCAGCGTGATGGTGTTGCCGGGTACGGGCAAGAGCTTCGACCAGTTCCGCTACGACGACCTCGAGTGCCGCAATTTCGCCAACGTGCAGATTGGGGGAGCCTCGCCTTCGGATGCGGCCTCCGACAGCGTCGCGAAGAGCGCGGCGGTGGGCACCGTCGTAGGCGCGGCCGCAGGCGCCGCAATCGGCGGGCAAAGCGGCGCGGCAGCGGGAGCCGGCACCGGGCTGCTCGTTGGAACGGCGGCCGGGGCAGGCGCCGGGGAAGGTTCCGCGTACGAACTTCAGCGGCGTTACAACTACGCTTTCGTGCAATGCATGTATGCAAAAGGCCACAAGGTTCCCGTTTCCGGCCGGTTCACCTCCGCGGCCCCGGCCGGCCTCAGCTACGCACCGCCGCCTCCACCGCCGCCACCTGGGACGCCGCCCCCTCCGCCTCCGCGGTAAGTGAGGGAGTGAACGCAAGACATCCGACGGCCGTATTCATCGCCGCGGCGACATTCACGGGAAGTACGGAAAGATCCTGACGGGGCGGGCATCAAGCCGGAGTAGAGCGCCCGCGACCGGATTTCAGCCGGTGGCCGCCATCGCTCCGGCGTTGTCGCGCAGCAGTTTGGAGAAGTCCTCCGCGGGCTGCGGTTTGCGGTACAAGTATCCTTGGTACTCGTGGCATCCGTGCTCGGTGAGAAAATCGAGCTGCTCCTGGGTCTCCACCCCTTCCGCGATCACCTTCAGCCTCAGGCTGTGCGCCATCGCGATGATCGCCTGCGTGATCGCAACGTCGTCCGGATCCTGCGGGATGTCCTTGATGAACGAGCGGTCGATCTTGATGCAGTCGAAGGGGAACCGCTTGATCGACGCGAGTGACGAATAACCCGTGCCGAAGTCGTCGATCGCGAGGCGGATGCCCATCGACTTGATCCCGTCGAGTATTTTCTTCGAGCTCTTGGTGTCCCGCATGAACATGCTCTCGGTGATTTCGAGTTCGAGGCAATTCGGTTTGAGCGCGCTTTCGCTCAGGGCCCGCTCGATCTCGCGCAGCAGGTGCTTGTCCTCGAACTGCCGCGCCGACAGGTTCACCGATACGGTCAGCGGGGTCGGAACGCGGCCCTGGAGGGTCTGGTTTTGAGCGCATGCGATTCTGAGCACCCAGGCTCCGATCGGAACGATCAGCCCCGAGTCTTCGGCGTGCCCGATGAACTCCAGGGGAGGTAGCAATCCGAGCTCGGGATGCTGCCACCGGATCAGCGCCTCCATGCCCGTGATCCGGCCGGTATTGATCTCGACCTTGGGCTCGTAGTGGAGGATGAATTCGTTTCGCTCGAGTGCCCCTTGCAGCCGGGTCTCTTTGGCGATCCTGTCGGACAGATGAACGTTCATTTCCCCTGAATAGAACAGATAGTTGTTTTTGCCCTGTTCCTTGGCGCGGTAGGTGGCGATGTCGGCGTTCTTCAACAAGCTCGCCAAGTCCGCACCGTCGTTCGGATACAGGCTGATTCCGATGCTCGCGCTCAGGTGGCAGGTCTCGCCTTCGAGCAGAAACGGCCAGCGCAGCGCATGGAGGATTTTCTGGGCCACGCTGATGACGTCGCCGGGCACGGCGAAGTCCTCGATGAGCGCGACGAATTCGTCGCCGCCGAAACGGGCGATGGTGTCGCTTTCCCTCAGGCACATTCTGAGGCGCCCGGCGGCCTCCTGGAGCAGCCGGTCGCCGAAAGGGTGGCCGAGCGTATCGTTGATGAACTTGAAACGATCGAGATCGAGGAACAGCAAGGCCATCGATTTGTGATAGCGCTGCGCGTTGTTGAGCGCGTGGGCGAAGCGCTGGTTGAACATGTAGCGGTTGGGCAACCCGGTCAGGGTGTCGTGCGTCGCGACGTACAGCAGGTTCTCCTCGGCCTGCTTGCGGGCCATGAACTGGCCGATCTGGCTGCCGATCACGCGCACCATCTGCAGCAGCGACGGATCGGGATTGCGAATCTCGCGGCTGAAGAATTCCAGTACGGCGAGGGTCACGTTACCCGCCAGGATCGGAAAGGCGAACGCGCCGTGCAGCCCCGCCCTGGCGGCGAGCTGCGCCCGCTGAAAAGTTTCGTCGCGGCTCACGTCGGGTATCCAGTGCGGGGTGCCGCTCACCCACACCTGCCGGACCAGACCCTGGTGGGTCGGCTGGAACGTCATCCGGCGTACCTCGGCGATGAAGTCCGCGAACGCCTTGTCGGGAATGCTCCAGGTCTCCACGCAGCCGATGGCCTTCTTGCGCTCGTCCATGCTCCAGCGCGCCCCGCAGTCCCAGTTGAGCGTCTCGCAGATGGTCTGGACGATTTTCGGGATGGCCTCGGCGAGCGTTTCCGATTCGGCAAGCACGCGCGTCACGGCGTGTTCCATCCTCTCGCGCTGCTCGGCGCGCTTGCGCTCGGAGATGTCGCGCGAGACCACGACAACTTTCGACACCTTGCCCGCGGCGTCACGGATGACGCGACCTTCCGATTCGATGTAGTGGATGCCGCCGTCCTTGAGCAGGAAGCGGAATTCGGTGCGCTGCCCGACTCCAGTCCTGACGGTCTCGTGGAAGATCGCCTTGACGCGCTCGCGATCGTCGGGGTGGATCTCCCTGAAGGAGTCCGAATCCGGCTGGATCTCGTCGTTCTTGAAGACGGTCCGGTAGGACGGGCTGTTGTAGATGCGCCGGCCTTCGGTGTCGACCATGGCGACCAGATCGCCGACATTTTCGGCGATCAGGCGAAACCGCTCTTCGCTCTCGCGCAGCTTTTCCTCGGCGCGCCGGTGCTCGGTCACGTCGCGAAAGCTCCAGACCCTGCCTATCGTCTGCCCCTCGACGAGCTGGGGCCTGGAATAGCGCTCGAAGATGCGGTCGTCCTTGAACTCGATCGTGTCGAAACTCTCCAGGCCGGGATGCGAGTAAAGCTCCTGCACCTGCTTGCGGAACTGGTCGGGGTCCTTCAGCTGATCGAGGACGAAACTGAGCGCGTCCTCGTCGTTCCCGGAGGAAAGGACCTGCGGCGGGAGGCGCCACATCTCCGCGAACTGCTGGTTGTAGGTGGTGATCTTGCCGAGGTTGTCGACGACCAGAACGCCGTCGGCCGTGGACTCGAGCGTCGCACGGAGCAGCGACAGCGATTTCCGGTGGTCGACCTCGGCAGGTCCGAGGCTCCTGCTCTTTTTCATTTCCTTCCTTTTTCCGTCTCCGGTTGGGATTGTATCCGGATTCGGTGGTCGGGCAAGTATTTCTCGTCTCGCCTGCGGAGTAATACAATCGTCCCTGCACTGCGGTCGATTCGAACACCGCGCGCGGGTCCGGGGCGAAAACATGAAGCTGCGCAGCATCGAACTTGAAATGCCCGATCGCGAATCGGCGGTCGCGTTTTTCCGGGACACCTGGGGCCTGCTGGAGGCCGGTGAGCGAAACGGGATCTCCTATCTTCGGGGCACTGAAGGCATTCCGTACGTGGTCTCGGTTGCGCAGGCGAGCGAGCCCGCGGTGGCCGCCGTCACTTTCTCAGGCTCGAAGCCCGAGCTCGCGAGAATCCGCAAGCGCGCCGCTGCGGCAGGCTCGCCTCTCGGTCCGCTGCGCGACTTCGACGAACCCGGCGGTGGAACCGGATATCTCGTCGAAGGCCCCGAGGGCCACGTGTTCCGCTTCGTCACCGAGAAAAAGCGCGCGAAAAAGCTGCGAGCGGACCGGGACAGGCCCCTGCAGGTGACGCACGTCGTCCTGAATGCGCAGGACCGGGAAGCCTGCACGCGCTTCGCGGTGGAGGTGCTCGGCTTTCGCCTCTCCGATCGCACCGGGTTCATGAATTTCGTGCGCTGCGACCGCGTCCATCACGCGCTCGCCTACGCGCAATCGGACAATTCCCTGCTCAATCACATCGCGTTCGAAATGACCGACGTCGATGCGGTGATGCGCGGCATCGGAAGGATGAAGGACGCGGGGATAGCGACCTTCTGGGGTCCCGGGCGTCACGGGCCCGGCAACAACGTCTTCGCGTATTTCGTTGCGCCGTTCGGCGCCGCGGTGGAGTACACCTCCGAAGTCCAGCGCGTCGGCAGCTCGTACAGGACGGGAAAGCCCGAAGACTGGAAATGGCCTCCCAACCGGAACGACCACTGGGGCGTTTCGGTGCGAAACGCCGCCGCGATATCGCAGGCCGAGCGCAAATTCCGCTTCCGGCGGCTCGCCGGCTGAAGTTCTTCTTCCTCTCCCGGGCATGGCGCAGCCGACAAGGCGCGTGGTCACCGGCCACGACGCAAAAGGAAAGGCGGTCATCCTGTTCGACGGTGCGGCGCCCAACGCGAAGCTGAGAAAGGCGACCGGCCTCGTCTCGACGCTCCTGTGGGTAACGGAAGAGTCGCCCGCCGACGTGTCCGGCGACGCCGACCGCGCCGGGCGCGAGATCGGCGTCGCGCCGCCGCCGCGGGGCTCGATCTTCCGCATCGTCGACTTTCCTCCCGCCGCGGCTTTCGGCGCCGTCGACAACGCGGCCATGCTCCGCGAAATGGGAATCGGGGCCGGCCAGAGCGGCACCCGCCACGCGAGCATGCACCGCACGAAGAGCATCGACTACGCCGTGGTGATCTCAGGCGAGATCGACATGCTGCTCGACGACTCCGAAGTGCACTTGAAGGCGGGCGACGTGCTGGTGCAGCAGGGAACGAACCACGCCTGGGTGAACCGCGGCAGGGAAAACTGCCGCATCGCCTTCGTGCTCATCGATGCGGAGGATCTGCCGCAGCTTCGTCCAGCGCGATGAAGCGCTACGTCGGCCTTTCGGCGTGCGCCTTCGCGGGCAGTCCGAGCAGGCGCGCGGCGTTGCCGCCGGCGATCTTTGCGAGGTCGGCGCCGGAGACGCCGCATTCCCGCAGCCAGCCGACCGGGTCCTTCTCGCCGACCGGATAGTCGCTGCCGAGCACCAGGCGATCGGCGCCGACGCGATCGAGCAGCACCTGCAGCACCTTCGGATCGTACACGCAGGTGTCGTAGTGAAAGGAGCGCAGGAACTCGCTCGGGTTTCTGCCGCCGATGTTCTTCACCGTGTCGGGGCGATTCAAGGTGTTGCGGTCCATGCGGCCGAGGTAGTGCGGGAAATAACCGCCGCCGTGCGCGATCACCACCTTCAGCTTCGGATACTTGACCATCACGCCTTCGTAGACGAGCGAGGTGAGGCACTTCGCTTCCTCGATCGACTGGCCTGCCGAATTCCAGAGCGCATAGCGCTGGAACCAGGGATCGCGCGTGCCTTCGGGGTGGATCCATACCGCGACGTCGTGCGCCTGGATCGCTTCCCAAAAGGGGTGGAACAAGGGATCGCCCATGTAGGCGCCGCCGTATTGCGCGCCGATGTTGGCGACCTTGAGCCTGAGCTTCGTCACCGCGCGCTCCATTTCGCCGAGCGAGCGCTTCAGGTCCTGCAGCGGCAGCACGAAGCTGCCGACAAATCGGTTCGGATATTGCGCCGCCCATTCGGCGGCCTTGTCGTTGCAGCGCATGCACAGTTCGAGATCGGTCTGCGGGTCGGCCCAGGACGTGCCCTGCACCACGGCGCTCGAAGTGACGACGCTCATATCGATGCCGCGCGCGTCCATGTCCTCGATCTCGAGCTTCGGATCGAACATGCGGTGCATGAGCTGCGCGGCGCCCGGGCGCGGCGCGGGCATGGGATTCGCGCCGAAGCCGGTGAACACCGTCTTGTTGGTCGAGGCTTTGAACACGCCTTCCTCCAGCATGTGCGCGTGGAAGTCGACGACGAGCGGGAGATCATGCTTCATGCGTTAAACCTCTCCGAAAATGTCATTCTGAGCGGAGCGAAGAATCTGCTGTTGCGGCGGCAAAAGCAGATCCTTCGCTGGCGCTCAGGATGACAGCACGTCGGCTCACTCCGGCTCGATGCCGATTTCCTTCACGATCTTGGCCCACTTCGCGGTATCGGCGCGAATCGCTTCCGTCACCGCTTCGGGGGTCTCCGCCCCCTCGGTGAAGAAGCCCAGGCCGCGCAGCCGCTGCACCGCGTCCGGATCCTTGAGGATCTTGTCCATCTCGCGGTTGACCCGCAGCACGACCTCCGGCGGCGTTCCGGCCGGGGCGACGATGACAAACCAGCCGACCAGCTCGAATCCCGGAAAGGTCTCGGCGATCGCCGGCACGTCCTCGTAGCCGGGGACGCGCTTCGCGAAGCTCGCGGCGAGCGGTCGCAGCTCGCCGCTCTTGATGCGCGGCCCCGCGGCCGGCACGGCGAGGATGACGAGCTGCGTGCGGCCCGCGATCGTATCCTGGATGCCGAGCGGCATGGTCGCGTAGGGCACCGTGAGGATGTTGGTTCCCGCGACCTTGTTCAGCCACGCGGCCATCATGCCGGTGAAATTCCTCAGGCCGTCGGTGGCCCAGGCGAGCTTGCCGGGGTTCGCCTTGTCGTAGGCGACGAGTTCCGCGAGCGTCTTCACCGGGACGCTCGGATGCACGAGAACGAAGAAGGGGCCCTTGGCGATCATCGACACCGGAACGAAGTCGCGCGCCGGATCGTAGGGCAGCGACTTGAAGGTGTGCGGATTGGAAACGAGCGTCGCGGCCGTTGCGCAGAAGAAGTTGTAGCCGTCCGGGGCCGAGCGCGCCGCGGCCTGCGCCGCGATCACGTTGCCCGAGCCCGGGCGGTTGTCGACGACGATCTGCTGGCCGACCGCGCGCGACAGGCGATCGGTGACGAAGCGGCAGACGATGTCCGGCGCCGAACCGGCCGGGAACGAGACGATCATCTTGATCGGCCGCGCCGGCCAGGCCTGTCCTGAGCCTGTCGAAGCGCTCTGAGAGTACGCGTGCGGCAGGGCGCCGAGCAGCGTCAGAAAAAGCAAACCACGCAGTATTCGATTCATCGTTTCCTCCCCATGCTGTCATTCTGAGGGCGCAGCCCGAAGAATCCGCTTTTTCGGGGCACCCAAAAAGCAGATCCTTCGCTTCGCTCAGGATGACAGGCCATCGCCTGTCACTCCGGCTGCAGCCCGATGTCTTTCACGAGCTTGGCCCAGCGGACGCGCTCGTCCTTCAGGAAGCGCGCGAGGTCTTCCGGTGTTCCCGGGCCTTCGCTGATCGCGCCGAGATCGCGCAGCCTTTGCGTGACCTCGGGATCGGCGAGCACCTTGTTCGCGTCGCGGTTGAGCCGCTGAACGATGTCGGCCGAGGTTCCCGCCGGCGCAAGCAGCGCGAACCAGCCGACGTACTCGAAGCCCGGATAGGATTCGGCGAGCGTCGGCACGTTCTCCAGGCCGGGGACGCGCCTGCCGGAGCTGACGGCGAGCGGCCGGAGATCGCCGCGCTTCAGGAAGGCGGACATGGCTCCCGAGCTCACCAGCACGACCTGGGTCCGGCCCGCGATCGTGTCCTGCAAGGCCGGCGCGACGCCGTTGTACGGGACCTGGAGCAGTTTCATACCGGTGGTCAGATTGAGCATCTGGCTCATCATGCCGCCGAAGGTCTTCGCGCCTTCGTTGGCGGCGGCGAGCTTGCCCGGCTGCGCGCGGTCGAGCGCGATCAGCTCGGCGAGCGATCTTGCCGGCACCGAGGTGTTGACCGCGACGACCATGGGAGATTTTCCGATCAGGATCACCGGGACGAAATCGCGCTCCGGATCGTAGGGAAGCGACTTGAAGGTGAAGGGATTGCTCACGATCGCGGCGGTCGTCGCGAAGAAATAGTTGTAGCCGTCGGCCGGAGACTTCGCCGCGAGCTGCGCGCCGATCACGTTCTGCCCCCCGGGCCGGTTGTCCACGATCACCTGCTGCCCCCACATCTTGGAAAGGCGATCGGCGATGAGGCGCGCGGTGATGTCGGGCGACGCGCCGGCGGGCTGCGACAGGATCCATTTCACCGGCTTGTTCGGCCAATCTTGGGCGGCGGCGTGGCCGAAGCTTGCGGCCAGTGCGATAAGCGACAACGCGCGAAAAACCTGTTTCATGTTTCCTCCTCTTCAGTGTCTCTCAGCCCAACTCCACGATTTTCTGCGGAAACTTGTGCAGCTTCTCTATCACGCCCGTGTCTCCGATCAGGAAATTATCGCAGCACCAGCTGCAGGTGCGCTCGGTCACGTAGGTCGGGTGGCACACCATGTTCATGTTCTTCTGGATCGTCATGGTCTCGTCATGGCGAATCAACGGCCGCTCGACCATGTCGTAGCCCTGGCCGTGCGAGTGCAGGCGCTTTTCCTCGGGACGCTGGTTCTTCCTCATGAAGGCGTTGTACTCGGCGAAGATCTCGCTGCACTTCGCGCCGGGCTTCATCCGGTCGAGGGTGAACTTCTGCGCCTCCAGCACGAAGGCGAACTCGTCCTTCATCTCCTGCGAGGCTTGTCCCAGCACGCAGGTGCGTCCGAGCTCCGTGTAGAAGCCCCCCGGCCCGTTGTTCTCGATCAGGATCGTGAACTGGTCGCCTTCGCGCAGCACGCGGTTCTGCTGGTAGCGGTTGGCGAAGACGCCGGCGGTGCCGACCGGACCGGAGCCGGCGAGAAACAGTCCCTGCTCGCTGCCGTACTTGTGGCCGACGTGCTCGGCGACCGCGGCGACTTCCAGTTCCCTCATTCCCGGCTTGATCGAAGCGAAGGTCTGCTCCATCGCCTTGTCCTGCATCGCCGCAGTGCGCCGTATGCAATCCAGCTCCTCGGGACTCTTGATCGCCTTGATGCGATCCACCCTGTCGGAAGCGTCGACGAATCCGGCCCTCGTGAGCTTGCGTTGCAGGTAATCGCCGAGGGCGAAGGACATCGCCGCGCGCCCGAGGAGGCCGATCGTCCCGCTGGAATACTTCTCGAGCGCTTTTTCCGCGAGCTGCGCGTCGTACTCCGCCGTGTACGGACAGGAAGCGTAGGAGGGCATCCCCATGAAGCGTGCCGTGCCGCGACGCAGGGGATCGCCCTCGCGAGGAAATTCGCGCACCACGCCCATCGGCCCCTGCGCGATCACGCTCATGCGCTCGTCCTTCGGGAAAACCACCGTCACGGGGTAGCCGTTCGTCGCCGGCACGTCGGTGAAGTACTTGACGTAGCCGCCCATCCAGTCGTTGTTCGACTGCATGAGGAGCACGTCGATCTTGTCATCTGCCATCGCGGAGCGCACCGCGGCCCAGCGCCGCTCGAGCTCCGCGGTCGAGATGGGGTGGTTGATGCGTTCGTTCGCAGCCACTACTTCTCCTCTCGGATCGTCATTCTGAGGGCCCTTCGCTTCGCTCGAGGGTAAGCTCCGCTCGAAGAATCTGCTTTGACGATTCAAGAAGCAGATCCTTCGCCGCGCTCAGGATGACATGCAATCAGCGTTGTACCACATTGATCATGTCCTTCAAGTCCCCGGCGAGGTACTTACGCAGGTTGTGCTCGACTACGGGAATCGCAAAGCCCGGGTAACCGTCGAAGAACCCGCCCTGGTGCTGGGTGAGGATGACGTTCTCCATGTCCCAGAAGGGCGAATCTTCGGGCAGGGGCTCCTTGGCGAACACGTCGAGCGCGGCGCCGGCGATTTTCTTTTTCTTCAGCGCGTCCAGCAGCGCGTTCTCGTCCACCACGCCGCCGCGCGCGAGATTGATGAAGCAGCTCGAGGGCTTCATCCCCGCGAAGATTTTCGCATCGACGATGTTTTTCGTCTCGGGAGTGAACGGCGTGAGGAGCACGAAGTAGTCCCACTCCTTCACCGCCCGCTCGAGGTCCCCGCGTCCGTAGATCGCGTCGAACCCCGGAACCTCGCGCGCGGCCGAGGAGATGCCCACTACCTTCATCCCGAGCGCCTTGCACTTCGGTGCGAGCTCCGCCGCGATCGTGCCGACGCCGAAAATCCCCACGGTTTTTCCCTTGAGGAGCTTCACCGGAAAGCGATCCCATTTGTGCCGCGCCTGCTGACGCAGCGACCGCGGCAGGTCGCGCGCGAGCGAGAGCATCGCCATCAGCGCCGCTTCCGAGACTGGACCCCCGTGAAAGCCGTGCATGTTCGTGAGAAGCACGTCGCGGCGCAATCCCGGCTGGTCGGCGATTCCGTCCACGCCGGTGCCCAGGGCCTGCACCCATTTCAGGTTCTTCGCTTTCTCGAACACGTGGTTGGCGACGTGCGGGCCGAAGGTGACGAGGATCTCCGCCGCGGCGATGTAGGGATCGACCTTGCTGTGGTGGTCGACCATGTCGAGCTTGACCTCGGGAAAATGGCTCTTCACGTGGTTGAAATACTGCATGCGCACCGCTTCCGGAAGCGCGAGCACGATCAGCACGTTAGTCATGTCGGGGCGCCGAACAGCTCAGGCCACTGGCGCAGCGGCCAGCCCCGGCACCACCGCCCGGGCGAAGAGGTCCGCCGAGTGCAAGGATTCCTCGAGCGACAGGTCGCCGAAGGCGAAGCGCGCGAGGAGATAATTGACGCCGCTTTGCGCCGCCTGGTAGGCGATCGCGTCGCGCACCGTTTGCGGCGATCCGGCGATCGCCTGGCCGCTCTTCACGATTCCGTCGAAGTCCTCGGAATAGGCGATGTTCTTCGGCAACGGGACCTTGCGCCTGCGCCAGAGGCTCGAGAAATTGGCGAACCAGCGCCGGTAGGCGCGCCGCCCGATCTCCATCGCCTCGCGGTCGGTTTCGGCGATCACCATGTGCCGGTTCATTCCCATCAACGGAATGCGCTTCGGGTCCTCGCCGAGCTTCGCCCAGTGCTCGCGGTAGCGGTCGGTGATGGCGCGCACGGCCGCAGCAGGCAGGTTGGTGACGATGTTCACCCCGGTCCTCGCCGCCCATTCGGTGCTCTCCGCGTTGAACACGCCGTACCAGAGCGGCGGATGCGGCTTCTGCACCGGCTCCAGGATGAAAGGCACGTCGTCGAACTGGTAATACTCGCCCTGGAAGCTGACGCTTCGCGAGCTCAGCGCTTTCATCACGACCTGGTAGGCCTCGAGGTACATCGCCTGCGATTTCCCGGGATCGACGCCGAATGTGGCGATCTCCAGCGGAGACACGCCGCGGCCCACGCCGAGCTCGAGCCTTCCTCCGCTCAAGTGGTCGAGGGTGCAGATCTCCTCGGCGAGGCGCAAGGGGTGGTAGAGCGGCAGCGTATACACCAGGGGGCCGAGGCGAAGCCGCTGGGTGCGCTGCGCCGCGAGCGCGAGGAAAACCGAAGGCGAGGGCGACATCCCGAGCGGCGTCGAGTGGTGCTCGGCGACGTGCAGAGCGTACAGGCCGATCCGGTCGTAGGCCTCCGCGAGCCGCAGCCGGTTCTCGAAGAGATCCGCGAGCGGCTCGCCGCTAGCATCCATGTGATCGAAGACGCCGAACTGCATTGCTCGCTTTCTCCCGTCGGGACCCGACCGGGATGTTACTTCATGAGCGGGCGGGTGGGGCGGGCGGGCCATCGGGCAGGCGTACAATGCGGCGTCGGCAGTAAGCCAGGAGCACCACATGAACAAACCCGAACGCCTCACCCAGGCAGTCGCGGCGAAAGAGTTCCAGGTGGGCGGCGTGCTCATGCGGCGGCCGTTCCGCATCCGGCGCCTGGGCCATTTCGGCGTCAACGTCGCCGATCCGGAGAAGAGCAAGGATTTCTACTGCCGCCTCCTCGGCTTTCGCGTCTCCGATCCGATCGACTTCGGCCCGCGGCTCACCGAAGAGCAGCGCAAGACGGCCGGCCCCACTCAAGGGTATTTCAGCCGGCACGGCACCGATCACCATTCCTTCGTGTTTTTCCCGAAGGACGCCTACGCTGTCCTCAACCCGCATTCGCTGAAGCCCTCGGGCACGGTGAACCAGATCACCTGGCAGGTCGGGTCGCTGCAGGAAGTGTCGGACGCGTTCGACTGGTTCACCCGGCGGGGGAAACAGATCCGCCGCGCGGGCCGCGATCTGCCGGGGTCGAACTGGCATTTCTACCCGCCCGATCCCGACGGCCACACCAACGAGCTCTACTACGGCATCGAGCAGATCGGCTGGGACGGCTACTCCAAGCCGCGCGAGATGTACGGCGTGCGCTACGCCAAGCCGCCCAATTTGCCGCACCAATCCGAATACGCCGAGGTGATGCAGGCGACGAAGGAGGGCATCCCGATCGAGAAGGGCCTGCGCGCGAGCGACATGGGCGGCGAGGAGACGCACGACGTCGGCGGCATCCTGCTCGCTCGTCCGTTCAAGATCGCGAGAATCGGGCCGGTGCGCCTGTTCGTCGAGGACATGGAAACCATGGTGCGCTTCTACCGCGACGACCTGGGCCTCGCGATCACCGAGGAAGTGCACTACGGGGCCCACCGCTGCGTGTTCCTGCGCGCGAACACCGAGCACCACACCATGGCGCTCTATCCGCTCGCGCTGCGCGAGGAACTGCGCCTGCGCGCCGACACCACGCTCATGTCCTTCGGCGTGCAGCTCGGCACCTACCGGCAACTGCGCGACGCGGTGGAATTCCTCAAGGAAAACGGCGTGAGGATCAGGCTGCTCCCGCCCGAGCTGTTTCCCGGCATCGACTACTGCGCTTTTGCCATCGACCCCGACGGCTTCGCCTTCCAGCTCTACTACTACATGGAACAAATCGGCTGGGACGGCAAACCGCGGCCCGCATCCATGCGCCCGGAAATCGACAACGCAAAATGGCCGGTGTCGGTGGAGGGGCACAGCGATACGTTTATGGGAGAGCCGTTCCTCGGTCCGCTGGGATGAAACTGCCGAACGGCACGCGGGCTTTCGTTGACTCGCCAAGCTCAGAGACTACTGTTGTCATTCTGAGGGCCCTTCGCTTCGCTCGAGGGTAAACTCCGCCCGAAATCCTGACCGACCCGGCGCCTTGAATGCGCCAAGACGGTGCCACGGCGCACCACCGGGATGCTCAGCCCCGCGGTTCCTGCATTTCGCCAATCGGCGCAACAGGCCGCTGAACTCCTTGTCGGGCAAGGACTTTTCACCGCGCTCAGGCGATACTCATCGCGCTTGGCACGCTTGATGCGGAAGTCCCAGTCACACCAACAAGTCTTGGGGATTCCGCATGTCCGCCTTCTCGAATCCGTTCAATCCCGGGGTCCGTTTGGGTGCCGGCTGCGATTGCGGCAGGCATGCGAGCCAGGCCGAGCACGAGCTCGCGGTCGCCGACGAGCCGCCCTCCGGCGACGTCGAAACGCTCAACCGGCGCGTGATCGAATCGGCGGTGATGCGCGCGCTCTTTCCGCGGGACGAGACGCGGCGCCGCTTCCTGAACGCGGTGGGATCTTCGACCGCCCTGGCGGCGGTGTCTTCCTTCTTCCCGTTCGGCGCGATCGAGGCCATGGCCCAGGACAAGGGCACGCCGGAGAAGAAAGACCTCAAGATCGGCTTCATCGCCATCACGTGCGCGAGCCCGCTGATCATGGCCGACCCGCTGGGTTTCTACAGGCAGCAGGGCCTGAGCGTGCAACTGATGAAGACCGCGGGCTGGGCCCTGATCCGCGACAAGATGCTCAACAAGGAGCACGACGCGAGCCACTTTCTCTCGCCCATGCCGCTGGCGATCTCGCTCGGCACCGGCTCCGCCGCCCAGCCGATGCGCGTGGCCACGATCCAGAACATCAACGGCCAGGCCATTACTCTGCACTCGAAGCACAAGGACAAACGCGATCCCAAACAGTGGAAGGGATTCAAGTTCGCCGTGCCTTTCGACTATTCGATGCACAATTTCCTCTTGCGCTACTACGTGGCCGAGCACGGCATCGATCCGGACGCCGACATCCAGATCCGCGTGGTGCCGCCGCCGGAAATGGTGGCGAACCTGCGCGCCGGCAACATCGACGGCTTCCTCGGCCCCGACCCTTTCAACCAGCGCGCCGTCTACGACGAGGTGGGCTTCATCCACATCCTGTCCAAGGACATCTGGAACGGGCACCCCTGCTGCGCCTTCGGCGTACCCGACGCGATGATCAAGGACGCGCCGAATACTTTCGCGGCGCTGTACCGGGCCGTGCTGACCGCGGCGCGCATGGCGCGCGACCCCAAGAACCGCGAGCTGATCGCCAAGGTGATTGCGCCGCCGAACTACCTCAACCAGCCGGAGACGGTGATCGAGCAGGTCCTGACCGGCAAGTTCGCCGACGGTCTCGGCAACGTCAGGAACGTGCCCGATCGCGCCGATTTCGACCCCTTCCCCTGGCATTCGATGGCGGTGTGGATCCTGACCCAGATGAAGCGCTGGGGCTATCTCAAGGAGGACGTCGACTACAAGAGAATCGCCGAGCAGGTCTTCCTCGTGACCGACGCGAGGAAATACATGGCCCAGATCGACATGAAGGCCCCGGCGGCCAGCTACGCGAGGTTCAAGGTAATGGGCAAGGAGTTTGACGCGTCCGCACCGGACAAGTACCTGGCGAGCTTCGCCATCAGGAAGGCCTCGTAAGTGTCTCTCGGCTGGCTCAAGTCGGCGCTGCTGTCGCTCCTTTTCTTCGTCGTTCTGGTGGGCGCCTGGCATCTCGCCACCCTGCCCAAGGGCGAGCGCGCGGCGGCAACCGACGAGTACGCGAGGCTCTTGGGAAAGGGCGCGAAAAAATCGGAGGGCTTCCCCACGCCCGCGCAGATCGGCGAAACGATCGTCAAGAACCTGTCGGAGCCTTTTTACGACCGCGGCCCCAACGACAAGGGCATCGGCATCCAGCTCGCCCATTCCCTGGCCCGGGTCGGCCTCGGTTACCTCCTCGCGATCGTGCTCGCCGTGCCGCTCGGCTTCGTCATCGGCATGTCGCCGCTGGTCTACCGGGCGCTGGATCCCTTCATCCAGGTCCTCAAGCCCATCTCGCCCCTCGCCTGGATGCCGATCGCGCTCTACACCATCAAGGATTCGTCGATTTCGGGGGTGTTCGTGATCTTCATCTGCTCGGTCTGGCCGATGCTGATCAACACCGCCTACGGCGTGGCCGCGGTGCGCAGCGACTGGCTGAACGTCGCCAAGACCCTGGAAGTGAAGCCGCTGCGCCGCGCCTTCCAGGTGATCCTTCCCGCCGCCGCGCCGACCATCCTCACCGGCATGCGCATCTCGATGGGCATCGCGTGGCTCGTGATCGTCGCCGCGGAGATGCTGGTCGGCGGCACCGGCATCGGATATTTCGTCTGGAACGAGTGGAACAACCTCAACCTCGCCAACGTGATCTTCGCGATCCTCACGATCGGCGTGGTCGGCATGGCCCTCGATCTCGCGATCGGCCGGCTGCAGAAGCTGGTGACCTATGTCGAGTGACTGCGTCGAGTAGAAGCATGGCCTTTCTCGAAATCCAGGACCTGAAGAAAACCTACCCGGCGCCGGGCGGCAAGGCCGTCACGGTCTTCGAGAGCGTCAACTTCGCCATCGAGCGCGGCGAGTTCGTCTGCATCATCGGCCACTCCGGCTGCGGCAAGACCACCATTCTCAACGTGCTCGCCGGCCTCGATACCGCCAGCGACGGCGTGGTGGTGATGGACAACCGCGAGGTGGCGGGCCCGTCGCTCGAGCGCGGCGTGGTGTTTCAGGGCCATGCGCTCATGCCCTGGGCATCGGTGATGAAGAACATCGCCTTCGCCGTCAAGAGTAAATGGCCGCAGTGGAACGCCATCCAGGTCCAGACGCACTGCCAGAAATTCATCGACATGGTCGGGCTCACCGGCGCCGAGCACAAGAAGCCGGCGGAGCTCTCCGGCGGAATGAAGCAGCGCGTCGGCATCGCGCGTGCCTTCGCGATCCAGCCCAAGATGCTGCTGCTGGACGAGCCTTTCGGCGCGCTGGATGCGCTCACGCGCGGCACGATCCAGGACGAGCTCCTCGCCATCGTGCAGGCCACGCGCCAGACGGTGTTCATGATCACTCACGACGTGGACGAGGCCATCCTGCTCGCCGACAGGATCCTGCTGATGTCCAACGGCCCGCGCGCGGCGATCGCCGAAATCGTCGAGAACACCATGGCGCGCGGCCGCACCCGCCACGACATCCACCACGACCCGCAGTACTATCGCATCCGCAACCACCTGGTGGATTTCCTCATCAATCGCTCGAAGCAGGTGCAAAGCGGCGCAGCGGACCGCGTCGCGCAACCGCCGACGGTCCGGCCGGGGCTCGTCGCGCCGGGGGACGCTCCGGCGCGGGCCGCGGCAAACGTCATCAACCTCAAGCACTGAAGGAGAAGGGCATGAAACGCGAATCCGAAACCGCGCTCGCCGGCATGATGAAGCCGATGAAGCGCGAGGACGTCACCGACCTCATCGTCTTTCGCAAGATGAAAAAGGGAATCAAGTGGCCCGAGATCGCGAAAGCGGTCGGCCAGAGCAAGGAGTGGACGGCCGCCGCCTGCCTCGGCCAGATGCAGATGTCCAAAAAACAGGCGGAAGCTGTCGGCAAGCTGTTCGATCTGCCCGAGGAGGCGGTGCTGCTCCTGCAGCAGGTGCCCTACAAGGGGTCGCTGCCGACCGCGGTGCCCACCGATCCGCTGATCTATCGTTTCTACGAGCTCGTCAACGTCTACGGCTCCACCTTCAAGGCGCTGATCCACGAAGAGTTCGGCGACGGCATCATGAGCGCGATCGACTTCGACCTGGACCTCACGCGGCTCCCGCACGAGAAGGGCGACCGGGTCAAGATCGCGATGAGCGGCAAATACCTGCAGTACAAGACCTACTAGAGCCGTACGCGGAAGGCCGCGCCGGTGGTGGCGACTCTGTGCGCGCGGTGAGGGGCTGACTACTTGCCCAACCTCGGCGCCTTCTGCAGCAGATCCGCGAGGTGTTGTTTCCACAGCGCCGCATTGCCGGTCGTGCCATGGCCGCGCGTCTGGTCGCTCGCGGGAATCAGCACATAGCGGCCGTTCTTGACTCGCTTGATTTCGCGCTCGAGGATGCCAAGCTCGATCGGGTTGCGTTCGTCGTCGGCGGCGTTGATGGCAACGAGCGCCGCGCGGATGCGCTCGAGGCCCGGCGACGGGTTGTAGTCGTCCGAGGACTCCCACTGGTACAGGACGTCGTTGGCGTCGCCGCGGAAGGGCTGCGCCAGGCGCTGCGCGACGAGCGCGTCGGCCTTCTCGCGCGTGATCCCCTGCTTGTAGAGCGCCTGCGATCCGCCTGAAGTGGCGATGCCGAACTGCACCAGGAGCCTCTGCATGCCGCGCGGCTGCGCGGTGTAGTTGCCCCCGTTCCAGTCCGGGTCGTTGCGGATGGCTTCGGCGAGCAACCGGCGCAGCATCCAGTTGCGGCCCGACATCTCGGTCGGCTGGCAGGCCATGGGCACCAACGCGTCCATGAAGTCGGGGTATTTCACGCCCCAGATCCAGGTCTGCATGCCGCCCATCGAGTTGCCGAGCACCAGGCGCAGGTGCTTGATCCCCAGGCCCTCGGTCACGAGGCGGTACTGCGCGAGTACCATGTCCTCGTAGTTGTACTTCGGAAAGCGCGCGCGCAGGCCGTCGGAAGGCCGGGTCGATTTTCCGGTGCCGAGGGCGTCGGGCAGGATGATGAAGTGGCGGCTCGCATCCAGCGGCTGCCCCGGCCCGAAGAGCTCGTCCGCGAAGTCCTTCGCGAGCATGTTGGCGCCGGATCCGGCCGTTCCGTGCAGGATCAGCACCGGTTCCCCCGAGGGTGCGCCGATCGTCCTGTAGTGCAGGCGCACCTCGGGCAGCACTTCGCCCGTGTGAAAGCGGAAGTCCCGCGCCACCCAGTCGGCTTCCTTCGGGGCGGGATAGTCCGCCCGGACCGAAAGGGCAGTCAAGGCGATCAGAACGCCTGCCGCGAGCGAGAATATCCTGATGAATTTCGTGCCGAGCTCCCTCATGACGATCCTCCAATTGTGCTGACGGCGTTTACCATTATGGGCGCACATGATGCCACGGGAATGTACCGCAAGCTTCCGCGATCTCCCTCAGAACGTCCTCGTCCAATCTCCCTGAAGTCTTGAGGACATGGAAGCTGTGATCGGCGCCCTCCAGCCAGTGCATCGTCCACCGGTCGGTCAAACGATCGACCGCGCCTTCCATCAAATCGCGCCGGCAAAGCGCGTCGCGTGTGCCGTTGAAGCAAAGGACCGGCACTTTGATTTTCGCGAGGTGCGCGTCGCGCAGTTCTTCGGGCTTGCCAGCCGGATGCAGGGGGTAGGCGAGGAGCAGGAGGCCGTCGCACGGAAACCCCTTGGCCGCGAGCATCGAAGCCGCGCGTCCGCCCATCGAGCGTCCGCCGAGGATGAGGGTCTGCGGCGCGATCTCGCGGCGGGCGTGCGCGGCCACGGCGGCGATGCATTCCTTCAAGCGCGGCATCGGATCCGGGCGGCCGGATCCTTTTTGCCGGTAGAGGAAGTTGAAGCGAACGACGTCAAACCCGCGTTTGCGCAGGGCCCCGGCCAGTGCGAGCATGCCGCGATCGGCCATGTGGCCGCCTGCGCCGTGCGCGAAAACAAAGAGCGCGCCGCCAGCCGATACCAGCGCGGGCTCGAAGACAGCGGAGGTCTCTTCCGCGCCGACCTTGACCCGCCACTCACCCGCCGCGGGCGCGCTCACGGCAGGTGGATCCAAGCGAACGCGCGTTACTTCATTCGATCCTTGATCTTCGCGAGGGCCGTGCGGGCGCAGTCTTCATCGAGTGCGCCGCCGGGGGCGCCGCTCACTCCGATCGCGCCGATCGTGGCACCGCCCGCCATGATGGCCACCCCGCCGACTGCGTAGGTGACGTTGGGCAGAGGCGTCTGCGGCACGGTGGTCGGAGCGGCCTTGGCCATCCGGTCGGCGACGGCTTTGGTGCTGTCTTCCTTGCGCGAAAGCGTGAGCGAGGCCGCCGAGTAGGCCTTGTAGTAGGCGTTGTCCATCGAGTGGATCGGCGCCCCGTTGCCGCGCAGCAGGGCCTGGCGAACGCCGTCCAGATCGACGACCACCGCAACCACTTGGTAACCCTTCTGCGCGCAGATCGCAACCGTGTCGCCTACCAGCTCGTTCGCAAGCGACGCGGACAATTTCTGAGTATGGACAAGCCCCTGGGCCTGGGCGCCCGTCGCGGCAGCGCCGGCGACGAGCAAAAGCATTTGCAGTCCTGCCGAAATCCGTGACATGGGTTTCCTCCTGATAGGTTGGGGCCATCACGATACGTGAAAACCTCCTGTCGCGGAAGCGGCGTTAGAATCTCCCGGCTGCCATTGCCCGGGGCGGGTTTGACCCAAGTCAAGCACCGCCGGCGCGCGGGTCGATACCCTGTTCGCGATAGGGCAGATCGGCGAGGCGACCATGAAAAAACTCCATCGATTCGTCGAGGACAGAAAGATCGCCGGCGTCTGCGGCGGGCTCGGCGACTATTTCGATCTCGACCCGGTGTTCTTTCGCCTGTTCTTTCTCGTGTCACTCGTTTTCGGCGGGCTCGGAGCGCTCGCTTATCTGATCCTGTGGATCATGGTCCCCGAAAAGACGGGCGCGCAGGGCGAGCCCCGCCCTCTGATGCGGCTGCACCTGTCCAATTCCGATCGCAAGGTCGGGGGCGTGTGCGGCGGCCTGGGAGAACGGTTCGAAATCGATCCCGTCCTTTTCCGGGTCGCGTTCATCTTGCTCGCCCTGGTGTTCGGTCTCGGGATCCTCCTCTACGTCGTGCTGTGGCTCCTGATTCCTCGCGCCCCGGCCGTGCCCGTCGCGAACAGCTAGCTCAGCTTGCCGGCGCAATCGAGCGTGATAAACTAAAAGTCCACAACTTCGAAAGGAGGTGATCCCATGCGAGACCAACAAGGCAGGACCGGACTACCGACCTCGAACAGCGGATCAATCCGCAGACTTGGGATTTCCGCCAGCCGTTAGGCCGGCGTGCCTTACAGCAGGACGGCGCCCCGGGGAGAAATCTTCGGGGCGTTTTCGTTTCCATGGAGGGCTTTATGAGAATCGGAACGCTGGTCGTGGTTCTACTTGCCGGCTGCGCCGCCCCGGGCGGCGAGCTTGCGGAAGCGAGAGGCAGCTGGGGCGGCGCCACGTACGACGAGGTCGTGCTGCGCTGGGGAACGCCCGCCCGCAGCACGAAGCTCACGGACGGCCGCGACGTATACACATGGGTGTCCGACAGCGCGGGCTCGCGGGGAAGCTCCGCGGTCGGCTTCGGGATCGGCGGTGGCGGAGGAGGCGGAATAGGCATCGGCACCGGCGTGA
>Ga0137464_1000071_pt1 | contig 32152 bp, 52 predicted proteins | sample EasRivERMGT814_2_FD_102306 | JGI IMG/M metagenome (GOLD analysis project Ga0137464, IMG submission 102306) | Soil microbial communities from meander-bound floodplain in the East River, Colorado, USA - East River MetaG ERMGT814_2 | ecosystem: Environmental > Terrestrial > Soil > Floodplain ...
ATGCTACCGCCCGCAGGGCGCGGTATCAAAAAGGGACCCGTCAATTCAACGTGTTGAAACGCTGTCTCGTTGGCCACTCTCAGACACCGCACCTTCATACGAGCCTCCCTCACAACGTCTCCCTGTCTGCTTGACTGCGCTTGCACCGTGCACCGCTACACGGCAGGGCGCACAGTAGCACGCGACCCCGCTGCACCTGTATACCCCCCATAGGGTGCAGCCAGCTATGGCAACGGGCCAAACACGGTCGGTAGATGCCCCATGATCCAACTCATTATCGATGGTTCATTTATCTGTAGCGCTTGCGCCTCCTTGCTATTGACGAGACGTTGGTTGTCTCTATCCCATGCGAGCCAGAAGTTGGCCTTGCGCCTTGGAGCGTTAAACACCAACTTGATATTCACATACCGTGTAGTACTCGACGGCATATTGAATAGGCGTACTTGAGGCGTGGCTGCTATCTCGCTTGCCCCCACTGGAACGTTTCCAGCGTACAACGCCTTCCTTGCCTTGCGTTTCTTATGTTCCACCAATCACATCTCCCCACGAATACAACTCACAAACTCGCTGAGGGCATTATGCGGGCGCCCTGCCCATTACTGCATGGGGTATGTAATACCCCTGCATAATGGGTGGGCTGCATAATAGCCCTGTGCGCATCATACGATCCCATCCATTGCATCAATTCCTACCGCACGCAACCCTTTCTCAGTTGGCACGTACTTCGTTGTTGGACCCGCACCACGGCGCTCTACCCATTCTTCCTGCATGAATTGGTGTAGCAAGCGTGATACCGCGCTTTGCCCCTTGCCTGTAATGAGGCCTAGCTGCGTCTGCGTTGTCGCGGGGTTTTCTAGCAATGCCTGCATCGTGCGTAGCACTGCCGGGTTGATCTTTGCTACCGTGCCTTGCACGCGCTTTATCTCCGGCGCATGGCGTAGCCCACCACCTCCTTGGATGGCGAATACACTGTCTTGCATCATAGAACCAAAATTGTTTTTCACCATGCGTAGCACCACGTGCCGAGACGCATCGTCCGGCTTGATCTCGTAGTGCGCTGCCTCGTTTATCGGTACACGCATAAGGAACATTACACACCGAGCCGCATCCACTAGCGCACTTGCCCCTCGTACGCCCGATTGCGTAACGTCGATAACGCTTTGCGCTCCAGTAGTCTTTGCCGCATGGTGTAGCAGCAAAACCGCGATGCCAGTCTCGATGCACAAACGATCGAGCTGATTCATAAAATAGCTCATTGCTGCGTTGTCATTTTCGTTGACTCCATTGAACGAACTAAATGGGTCTAACACGACCAGCCGCGCTTCTTCCTCTTTGCTTATTTGTTCGATCAGATAGTCGAGCCGTTCGGTCGACATTGCGTTATTCGATTGGTCCATTTCAACCAAGCGCCAATCCTCGCCACGCGTAGGCACTATGGAGAGATTTTCGCCGATCTGCTTTAGTTGCTCATCGTTGAACATGTGCTGCGTCACTACGGTGTGCAAGCGCCTGTGTATGTCATCCCTGTCTTCTTCAGCAGTGAGGATGAGCACCTTACCCGGTGTGCCCGGTTGCATGCCTGCCCATTCAAGGCCACACGCATAGTGCGCAGCGAGCGTAAGCGTTAGGAACGATTTGCTACTACCACCCATGCCGCTGAGCATAGTGAGTTTGCCTGCCGCGATGCATGGCTCGATGATCCAATTGAGTGGTTCAGGCGTCTCGCCCAATAGGCGCGCAATGTTGCCTCTACCGAACAGGCTGTCGTCGAACACTTCCGTTGCTGTGCGCATGCGCCACCCGTTACGTCTGGCCATGTGCATGATGGTGCGTATGGTGAGCAGTGGGCGATCGCGGTTCTTATCGAATGTGTTCCACTTACGTGCGTCGCCCTCCTTGTACTTCGGGCTAGTTTGAGACCATTCAATCCACGTGTCTTCACCATCGTCCGCGTAGGTATGGCGTAGTGCCTGGCCTACGTTGATCCACGTGTGATACGAGTCTGCCGGTACGTAGGCCAACGCATCCTTTATGCGGTTGAGTGGAACGAGTGTTTGAGTCTCATTATGCGTATTATGCTCATCATTATGCGGTTCGCTTGCATAATCACTCAACCAGCTTGGTAACGATGCGGGTTTTGTTACCCACGGTGCGAGATCCCATGCGTAACTGTTCGCTCCCCCTTCGATGTGTGCTGCTGGCCACGCTACGACGAAACCACCCCCCGCACGCTTGACGTCGATCCCCTTGCCGGGGCTTCGCATGTCTCCCTTGAACACATAGTGCCATCCTCCACCCCCACTACGCTGAACAGGTGTTGCCGGTACGCGTTGTGAACCGCGTAGTTTCTTGATTAGCTTGTCGCCTCCATTGCGTGGATCGACATCTACTATGACACAACCCTTTGGCGGCATGATACCGATATGCGCGCCCGGGTAGCGGTTGAACAGTTTCTGGATAGCATCCTTGTCGAGTGTGGCATGGCGTTGCCATTGGCGCTCGATAGGGTGCTTGCCGGGTGTCTTGCAATCACTCGCTTCTGGGCACGTACACGCACCGTTGCGGAGGCCCCATACAGCAAGAACAGGGTATCCACATTCGGCGTATCGTTGTGCTGCGCGTGTGTTGCTTGAGACAGTTGCTGTTTTGCGGTCAGGTGCTGCGTTACCCACTTACTCCCCCAGAGTCAGTAAAGCCGTTTTTGGTAAGGGCGCAGGTTAGCGTATGTGGTGTGGATGCTGTTAGCATGTACGCGCTCACGATATACGCAGGCGTGCAACACGCCCGGTGCTGTACAGTGCGCACTGTCTTGCTAGGGCGGCGCGAGCATGCAACGCCTTAGTACGGCAACTCCAATGTGTGGTGCCCCTTGTGGTGGGGGGCGGCGAATGCACCGGGCTAGTTGCAGCCACTAGCCCGGTGCAACGCTCTACGGTTCCCGCTGGTACCCGTGAGACATGCGTTTCCACCCGGTATGTGCTAGGGTGCATTACCCCCTATGGGGGTAAGCGTGTAAACGCTCTTCGTTCTTTAACACCACAATTGGAGTCTCACAACATGGCCAAAGTCATTGCCAAAGCGAACGCGCCTGTACCTGACGTCGAACGTACAGCCAGCAACAAAAGCACCAGCTACAAGGCTCATAAGCTAGCGGAGCTGGTGCCGGGCGAAATGGAAGACGCCGAGTTCGACGCGCTCGTTGAAAGCATTAAGGCAGACGGTCAGCAGTTTCCCATCATACTATTCGAGGGACAGATCTTGGACGGTAGACACCGTTACCGGGCATGTACCAAGCTCGGGATTGCGGCAACGTTCAAGCTCTACACTGGCAAAGATCCTTCGGGGTTCGTGCTCGATAGCAACCTGCACCGCAGGCAGCTAAACAGCATGCAGAAGGCACTCGTAGGCGCGCGCATGCACATCAACAGCCGCGATGAAGAGGGCAAACCTTCTATCTCTCTAGAGGATTGCGCCAAACGCGTTGGAGTGGGGAAAGGCACACTGCACCTGTGCGTGCGCTTGTTTGACAGCAAGAACACGAGCCTTATCCGACGCACCGAGAAAGGGGAGACCACACGAGCGGAGGTGGATGAACTCATCTTCGATCGTACTGCCGCAGCGCAAGCCGTACCCGTAGATGCAAGTGCGGAAGGCGTTGATGACGGAGACGAAATGTTTGGAGACACCGACAACACAGCAAAGCAGAAAGGCGGAAAGGCGTCAGGCAACGTTACCAACATCGCCGACGCACGTGCGAAGCGTAATGTGCACCCGGAACGGCGCAGCACTGCCACCCCGGCACACGGCGCAGCGCAGGCTTTCAAAGCGCTTAACGAAGCGGAGCGGCGCGGGTTCGTAGAGCTAACGTGGCATTGGCTGGAACCGCTGTTGCAGGCAATGGGCAAGTTGCCCACCCCTGCCAAGGTGGTACCGGCAGCCAAACCCGTACCGGTCAAGGTGAAGGCCAAGGCCAAGGGGGCAAAACCCTCAACGGTCAAACAGCGTAAAGCTGCCTAACTGCGCGGTACCATTGCAACCCTCGGCCTAATCAGCCGGGGGTTTTTTGTTGCCCATAACCCAACCATGAGGGATTGAATGTCACAAGCACTGATTGATGCTCTCGGCGAATTGATCGACGAAAAGATTACCGAGAAACTTACCGAACTCGGAGTCATTGAAGCGGAGAAGCCGAAAGGCAAAGGTAAGGCCAAGGCAAAGCCCGAACCAGAAGAGGAAGAAGACATCCGTGACCAAGTGCTGGCCAAGATGAAAGAGTTGGTCAGCAGCGAAGGCAAGGAAGCAGCGGTCAAACTGCTGTCGAAGTTCAAGGTCAAGAAACTCCCCGACGTCCCTGATGCAAAGCTGCCGAAGCTGTTGGAGGCAGTCAACGAAGCACTTGGCACTGAGGAAGCTGGAGACGACGCAGACGAATTGTTCGGCGACTAACAGCACGCGCCCCTTTGGTTCCCGCGGGAACCGGGGGCGCACCTTAACCCGCAAAGGATGCTGCAATGGCAAACGTAGATGACACCAAAAACCTGTTCTCGTATCACAAACCCACAGGCGAACAGGCATTGCGTTACGAGCAGATACGTGATGCTGCGCGTGAGTTCGCTAACGTAGTGCTAGCCAACACCCCCGCAAGCGCTGAACAAACGCTAGCCATTCGTGACTTGCAACGTTGCGTCATGATGGCGAACTGTTCTATCGCTGTGAATGAAAAGGGTGTGCTATGAAAATGACCGAAACAGATGATAAGGCTATAGATGAGCTGATAGAAGGGATAGTAAGCGTCCTTGCAAATCGTATCGCACAAACGCACGTGTTCAGGGCTGAGAAACAAACGATCGGTGGTACACGTGCGTACCGTGCCGTACGCAATATGTCGGGAGAATGGGAAGACGCAGTAGAAGACATATGTGAAGCGATATCCGAAAAGCTAGAGGACCGGCTGTATGCCATATTGACTAACACCGTACACGCCACTAAACCGGAGAACACGATATGAGTACTAATACGTTTGATCTCGACAACGCTGTTAGCATCACAATCGGTGGTCGTACTGTTACTGGACAGGTTATCGGTATCTATACATCGCGTGACAAGGTCCACTACGATATTCAGTACCTTGACTCTACTGGCGCAATCCGTAGTTCGTACATCGAAGGTCATTTGCTCGAGCTAGTTCCCACGTCATGAACACATTTTTCTACCCCATACCTCCCGTATCACGAACGCCATACGCCGGGTCACGGTACGTTGTGCCGTGGCACCGGCGGTTAACCAGATGGTTTCGTATTTTGGTGAGACGTGTATGATAACTAACGAACGATTGGCTACATTGTTGCGCGAGTTGATCGAGGCGTGTGAAAACGGTAAGCGCGTAGATATCGTGTGCGATGAGGCTCGTGCTCTCCTCTCCGCGACAGACGCTTTAGTAGCAGCCAACACTGCCATATTGGAAACAGCAGCAACAACAGCAGCGGCGGCAGCGGCAGATCGTGTCGCCCATTGGCGAGCCCTGTATTGGGAAATCTCCGATAGGTGGGACAAGGCCGAGGATGAGCTAGAGAATCGTGTCACCATTGCCGAGTCATCGCTAGCAGCAGAGCGGGAGGCGCGCCGTGAGTGGCAGCGATTGCATGGCGCACTGGCCGACCGATACGATCTAGCCGAATCTCGCCTAGCGGAAGCAACCAAGCTCGTCAGCGACTACTTCGCCGCGCATCCGTTCGGTCGGCTAGGTGACGCTGCTCGGGCATTCCTTGGAAAATAGAGATGATTGAATACCACAAAATTCAGTCCGTTTTTCTACGTGATCCTGCCACGAAGCATCGAACGTTTCTGACGAACCAGTGGTCAATGCCGGAGTTCGGCTACCTTGCCGATCGGGCATGGCTATGGACCGAGAAGATCGACGGAACAAACGTGCGAGTTCATTGGAACGGAGAGCGCGTGCAGTTCGGCGGGCGGACAGAGGATGCGCAGATGCCGATTTTTCTGTTGAATCGGCTTGAGCAACTATTCTCTCGTCCTAGGATGGCTGCACAATTCCCCGATTCAAACGACGTGATGCTGTTTGGTGAAGGCTTTGGCGCGAAGATCCAGAAGGGAGGCGGCAACTATATACCTGATGGACAAGACTTCATTTTGTTCGACGCGTTAATTGGCGGCACTTACTTGACACGCGATAACGTCGTAGCGATCGCAGCGGAACTCAACATTCGTGTTGTACCAATAGTCGGTCGTGGTACGTTGTACGATGCAATAGTAATGGCTCACGAAGGATTCCATTCCGCTATCGGTTCCGCACAGGCGGAAGGGTTAGTTATGCGCCCGGCTGTCGAACTGTTCACTCGTCTCGGCGATCGAATCATCACAAAGGTTAAGCACAAGGACTTCGTGATAGATGCTATTCGAACCAGAACCACAAATATTATGTGATGGTCTACCTCCATTGCTACGTGTAGCCGTAGGCGTATGCAGTGGCGTACATGCGCGTGAATTGCCAGATTGGAGACGACTAGCACGAGCATTGATGAGGAAGATGACAGAAGAGCAACGTGTGTGGTTGAATGCACAGCGTTGGGATGGCTATTCGCGGACGCCTAACCCGTGGCCCCCACGCGGTACCGCTGATGCATTGGTTAAAGCCTTTGCGTGGTCAGCGCAGTCCAACCCGGTGCAGTGGCATAGATTGTACGATGCGTTAATCAAGCTAGCAGACAAACAGGAGCGATTCAATGGCTAGAGAAATAGAGTTCTTCTCGTGGTGGGGTAAAGTGAGGGAACGGTTCTTGTACCTCCTCGCCCCCGTATTCGCGTGCGTTGCTATCCTTGCAGTACACGCATGGTGGGTCAGATGACAGACATCTGCGCCCTAGTACTCGCCGTCGTCGCATTCGTTATCTCGCTCATCTCGTTCGCGCTAGCAATGATTCCGATAGTGGCCCGCTTCTTATGAACAAACAGGAGAGATTCGATGGCTAAATCTAAAGGGATAGCTGGATTTGGGATAGACACTAGATATACGTATGTTCCAAGATCGAAGAGTGGTAAGAAAAATCACTATACCAGCCCGGTCGACGTGCTTTTAGTCAAACAAGTAATCCCACGTCCAACTAGACGAAATTACCCGCCATATGACCATCCAAATGAAGCGCTGGCTATCTATATGGCTGTGTGGAATGTATTTAATAAAAAGACACACCCACAGAGATTCAAAATTATAGAGCGTATAGCCCCATGGATACCAGAAGATCATCTTCTATTTACAGGGAGGAAGATGACATCTAAAGTCATGTACAACAGACTTGATAAAGGTATTAGACAACGTGAAATGAAGAACTATATACACCTGATTAAGGGTGCAACAGCGTTCGTAGAAAAACGTATGACTGAAATAGGAATTAAGAATGGTTGAGTTCTTATCGTGGATGGGTTGGCCTGTAGCACTGATTTTCGGTGCGATTGCGTTACGCGAACACAGGCGTTTTGTTCTTTCAGAATTCAAATTGAACAAGCACCGTGAGAAAGGAAAAGTGCCGAGACCCGCTGAGTGGCCGATTAACCCCGCAGGTGTACATGCACCGGACGAATGGAGAGGATGATGCCAATTACCATCACTGCGGACAGTATTTCTGGTCTGTATCGTGTTCTTGAACATACACCACCAGAGATTTCAGTTAGGCTGATTGGATATGGTAACTATCCCGGTGGTCCTTTACAATTTCGTGTTGAGATAAAAATACCGACGCCACTAGAATACCGTATGCAACCTATGCCAGAAGTAAATCACTCACTAATCAATGTTGATCGTATTGTAGAAGACCCGCAGATGGTTGCATCACTCATCAAAGAGGCACTGATAGAAAACGTAAGGATGTGCAATGAAGCAGAAGTAAAACGTCGTGGATACAAAACATGAAAGCTATAGTCGCAGCAATCCTTATCCTCATCGGGCTATTCGCCATAGCGTACAAACACAATGACCCACCCGGTATCGCATTGGTGGTACCGTGCGAACAACCCGAACAACGTCAAGGGAATGTAACGCTATGCAAATGAGTACACGATGAGAGCACATGCTGCACTGTCACCTAGTGATAGCCATCGCTGGTTGAATTGTGCCGGTGCTATCAACGCTACTGAGGGGGAGAAAGAAAAACCCTCTAGCGTGTATGCAGCAGAAGGCACAGCAGCTCATTCACTGCTAGAAATGACGTTTCGGTTGGATTGCACGCCTGAAGAAATGATCGACGTGTGCATCCACCGCGAGAACAACGTTGAGTACTTCGTAACCGAGAGTATGGCAAGTGCTGTAGGACATGCTGCTGATTACGTGAATTCATACGTCGTGCGTAATCCTAAGACCGTTGTATATGTTGAGCATCAAGTACGTACAGGCATATTCACAAAGCGTGGTGAAGTAACAGGCACCAGTGACATCATACTTGACAATTGGCCGATCGAATTAGTTGCCGTTGACTACAAGCACGGTGCAGGTATAGCTGTCAATGTAGACAAGAACACTCAGCTACGTATCTACCTGCTAGGCGCGCGTCACGTCAGCAAACGAAGATACAAACGATACCGCAGCGTAGTGATACAGCCTCGTATGGTGCACGAAGCCGGGCCGGTGCGCCAAGAGATACTGACTAACGCCGAACTAGACGCCTTTGACGCAGCCGTACGCAAGCGCGCAGTGCTAACAGACAATCCCAAGGCACCACGTAAGGCGGGTAGTTGGTGCCGCTGGTGTGGCGTAGCGGGCCAGTGCAAGACACTTGCTGAATACAGCCTAGCAACGGCTGAGATAAGGTTTAAAGATGCCGTCTGATCCGCGAAACCTGACACCTGATGAATTGGCATGGGTACTAGAACAACTGCCTATCGTTGAATCGTGGATCAAGGCTGTCTACGCTACAACGCTTGAGCGATTGAAGAAGGGGCAAAAGGTACCAGGATACAAATTGGTATGGGGACGCTCAACCCGTATGTGGCAAGATGAAGCGAAAGCCGCCAAGGTACTAGCGCGCATTACCAAGCAAGGGCTAGACGTCATCATGCCGCGCAGCATGATCGGTATCCCAGATGCAGAGAAGCTACTGCGTAAGAAAATACTCGGACGGATACTACGGCCCGCTGAACAAAAAATGTTTGACGCGTTGATCCGTCGCAGTACACCCAATATGCACATAGCGCCAAACGCTGACCCACGCAAAGCGCTTACACGCGGTGAAGCATTCGCTCACGTCCCTAGTATGTCGAGCGCCCCCAAACGCAAGGTATAATTCGTTTCAACCAAGGTGTAAGCAGTACCCGCGGTTCCGGGCGGAACCGGCTGCTACACCTAAACTGTGAGGGCCGTATGGCAGAAAAGAAAGACAAGCCAGTATCGCTTATCACACCTACGGGGATCGCAACGTTCTCGTACGTGTGGGAGCCACATGCCTTCGAAGAAGGAGGAGGCAAGAGCTATAGCTTGATCCTCGTGTACAGCAAGAAAAAGGTAATGAAGGACAAGCTGTGGATCGCATTGCGCTCAGCAGTTGGTAAAGCTGCGATTACCAAGTTCGGCGACAAACAGGCTAAAGCGCTACTATCGAAAGGAAAGTTGGTGTTGCCTTGGCGTGACGCTGAAGACTATGAGAAATACGGTGAACCGTTTGTAGAAGGCAATATCATGCTTAAGGCTAGTACCAACGCTAAGGAAGGCGCACTGCCGCCCGGTGTAGTTGGCCCTAACGCCAAGCGCATGATGAAGCAATCTGACTTCTACTCGGGTTGCCTCGCGCGCATGGAAGTTGGTACATGGGCGTACGACAACAGCGGCAACAAGGGTGTCAAGCTGTTCCTCAACAACGTGCAGAAGCTAGAAGATGGAGAACGTCTCTCCGGCTTCAGGTCCGATCCAGAAGACGTGTTCGACGCGGTAGAAGGAGCGGATGACGAAGACAACAGCGATATTTTCTGACCCCGAAGTACGAGAACTGTTAGGCATTGCGTTAACCGCGTATGACTTCCCCACGGTTACGCAGTGGCTTCGTCTTACTAAAGATGAAGTGTTCAAATCGGAAGTCATATCTCAAGGAGTTTTAGTAATCATGGCAAAGGCAAAAACGCAAGACGCTGATGACATCCTCGGCACATCCCCCAAGGCCAAGGCACCGAAGCCCGCAGCGAAACCGGCTGCGAAGGCGGCTGCCAAGAAGGCACCGGTCAAAGTAGCGGCAAAGACAGCAAAGGCCAAGAACGGCGCGTCCGATCGCAGTGCGCGTGGCGAAGGGAAGTTCTACTTCGATCCCGACGAGCGCACCAAAGTCAAGGGTCGTCTCAAGGGTCTCAAGGCCAAGGCCAGCACGAAAGACATCGCCGCAAAACTTGGCATCCCGACGTGGCAGGTAAGGCTCGCTGCGAAGGACCTCGTCGCCGAGAAAGTGTTGAAGATGGCGAAAGAGGGCAACGTGTTCATGCTGATGCCGAAGTAGTACCGCTGGACGTCTCGAGTGCTTGTCGATATAGACTTCGAGACATACAGCGAGCTCGACGTCCGTGCCGTGGGTGCGTACCGTTACGCGGGCCACCCTAGCACGGACGTTCTTATTTGCTGCTATGCCTTTGAAGGTGAAACCAAGGTGCACACGTGGCTACCGTGGATGGACCAATCGGTACCAATAAGGCTATTCAAAGCAGTCAAGGAAGGCGCAACTCTAAGCGCGCACAACGCACAGTTCGAACGTGCCGTGTGGGAAAAAGTGCTGGTGCATAAGTACGGTGCACCCCGCACCACGGTAAGCCAGTACGATTGCACAGCCGTACGCGCTGCTACGTGCAGCCTGCCACGCAGCTTGGAACGTGCCGGGCATGCGCTTGAATTGAAGGTACTAAAGAACCCTGAAGGTAAGCGGCTCATCCAGCGGTTCTGCAAACCGCGCAAGCCATCCAAGCATGACGCGCGTACGCGTATCATGCCACTCGACGACAAAGAAGAATTCAAACGGTTCGTCGACTACTGCCAAGATGATGTAAGAGCTGAACGCGCTCTTCGTGCGAAGTTGCCAGAGCTGCATCCATTTGAACATCGACTATTCGTGCTTGACTTTGTTATCAACGAGCGCGGTATACCATTCGACATCGACTTAGTGAACAAGACCGTGCCAGTGGTGCGGGCGCTAGAACAGAAGTTGAAAATACGTACGCGCGGGCTTACGGGTGGGATCAACCCTACACAGGTTGCGAAGTTGCAGAAGTGGTTCGAAGATCAAGGCTTTGAGCTAGACAATCTGCAATCACAAACCATACAGAAGCTACTGCTAACACATAAGAAACTGCCATCGAAGATACGTACACTGCTTGAACTACGTGTCGAGGCAGGTAAAGTCAGCACCAAAAAACTGCTGGCCATGCTGCGTGTTGTCGATCCTGAGACGTATCGTGCGTATGGCACATTCCTATTCAAGGGCGCACATACCGGCCGCTGGTCTGGGAAGTTGATCCAACCACAGAATTTCATACGTGGGTTGTTACGCATAGCAACTCAGCGGATAATCTTTGAGCTACTAGAGTTCGAAGACCACACCATCTTCGAGATGCTATTCGACTGGCCACTAAGCGCCATCGCGCAGTGCATGCGTGGGTTCATACGCGCGCGCCCGGGGTATCGGCTGCTAGTGGTGGACTACGCAGCCATCGAAGCACGTGTACTAGCATGGCTAGCCAACGACTTGAAGATGTTGAAGGCGTTCTACGAAGGGCGAGACGTATACCGTCTGATGGCTGCATTCCTGTGGAAGATAACACCGGAGGCAGTATCAGATGAGCAGCGTCGTCTTGCGAAAAACCTAGTGCTAGGGTGCGGGTACGGTCTAGGTTGGAAACAGTTCATCATCTACTGCGCCAAGCAAGGTATTGAAATCAGTGAGTCGACAGCGAAGATGGCGGTAAAGGGTTATCGTGAGATGAACAGACTGGTCACTGTGCTATGGCGTGAAATAGAAGACAACGCCATAGCAGCCGTACTTAACCCCGGCAAGACATTCCGTGTACGGCACTTAACGTTCTACATAGATGGTATCTACCTGTGCATGGGGCTACCAAGCGGGCGCAGGCTGTACTACCCGTTCCCCAAGGTGCGCACAGTCGAACGGTACGGCAAGCCACAGCGCGTGCTGTCCTATCGTACCGAGTACTTTGGTAATTGGATTCGTACTGATACTTGGGGCGGTAAGCTAGTTGAAAACGGTGACCAAGCCATTGCGTGTGACTTCATGTCATATGGCATGCTCGAAGCAGAGGAGCATGACTATCCGATCATAGGTACAGTGCACGACGAACTGTGGAGTGAAAAGAAGAATGGCAAAGGGAACGTCAAAGAGTTTGCAACGGTTGTCAGTAAGGTTCCCCCTTGGGGAAAAGGTTGTCCTATCACAGCCAAAGGTTTCGAAGCGAACCGTTACAGAAAAGACTAACGCGCTTGAATCAACAATTGAAAGGTACCTATGTTCACGTGTTAAGGCACACCGTGGCAGAGCAGTTAAGCTGTATATGCGCGGTTGGCCCGATCGACTCGTTGTACTGCCACACGTACTGAAGTTCGTTGAGACTAAGCGTCCTAAGAAGGGACGATATGAACCGCTCCAAAAACACATTCATAAGTTCTTAGCTGATCTAGGACATGAAGTTCGAATCATCAAAACAAAAAATGAAGTCGATGTCTTCATCATTACGCACACCTAAGGATCTCGAGCCGTACGTATGGCGGCAGATAGAGTTCTTACTCGAACGTAAGGGTATCGGCGCTCTGTTCGTAGACATGGGGCTACGCAAGACCAGTGGCGTATTGCATGTAATCAAAGCGTTGATGCACCGCAAGCAACTAAAGAAACCAACGTTGATCGTCTCTACTATCAAAGTGGTCAAGCTGGTGTGGCGGCAAGAAGCGTCGAAGTGGCACCATACACGTAACTTCACATTCAGCCTAGTGCACGGCAACCAAGCTGAACGATTACGCGCACTCGGTGAAGAAGCTGACTTCTACCTCATAGGCGCGCATAACATCCCATGGCTAGTTGAATTGTTGAATAATAAGACCGATGTCAATAACTGGCCATTCGGCGCGTTGATAGTAGATGAATCTGACCTATTCAAATCACACAACGCCAAGCGTTTCAAACGTCTTGCCAGTGTCGCATGGTTGTTCGACCATCGTATCATCATGGCAGGTACGCCTACGCCTAACAGCATGCTCGACATATGGGCACAGATATACATCGTTGATCTAGGCAGGCGACTGGGTGATTCATTCGCACGCTTCCGTGAACGGTTCTTTGCACACAAGGGATACAAGGGTTTCACCATAGTACCTAGGCATGGTTCCGAAGAAGAGATATACCGTATCGTCGATGACGTTGTGCTACGTCTCGACAAAGAGGATTGGATCACCGTACCGAAAACGCACTACCACACGCCAACGTACGTTGAGTTACCAGCAAGTGCAATGGACGTGTATAGGCAGCACGAAGAAGAGATGTTCTTCGAATTAGATGGTGCTGAAACAGAAGCAATCAGCGCTGCGGTACTCAGCATGCAATGCCATCAAATGGCCAATGGTGCCGTATACGGGTATGACATACTTACCGGCGCTCGCACGTGGACCGCAGTGCATAACGCCAAGGCATACGCGCTAGACGCACTAGTAGAAAAGGCAGATGGGCCAGTGATGATCGCGTATTGGTTCAAGCACGATCTCGCACGCCTCAAGCGTATGTACCCACGCGCAGTAGTATTCGGTGGCAAGAACGAAGAAGAGATAGAACGGCAATGGAACGCTGGTCGCATACGAAAACTGCTGATACACCCACGTAGTGGATCACACGGATCGAACCTGCAATTCGGTGGCCGAACACTCATCTTCTTCAGCCTTACATGGTCTCGTGGACTGCACGATCAACTCGTAGCACGTATAGGTGAGGCACGTGCGCAAGGCGAAGTAGATATCCACTACATAGCGGCGAGACACACCGTAGACGAAGCTATACTACTGGCATGGAATAGGAAGTCGAATACACAACGCTCGTTTCTTAACGCATTGAGGGAGTACCGTGAACAAACACTTATTCGACTCAAGCGAACTCGATCTGCTCGTGCACTGGATAAAAGAACGTGAGTCGATCAGGATCGCGAAGGAAAGCGGGCTGCGTCGCCCGTGGACAAGAGACTCATTGCTCGACGTGTACAAGTGGTGCAATGTGCGCCGAATGGATGATCGGGTTAGCCGTTGGCTCGACGCACAGTGGTACGATCGGGATTGCGGAAACCGCACACTCATACTCGCAGCCACTGTGGCTCGTTTCATTAATTGGCCACCAGCGCTTGAAGAGTACGGTACGCCTTTCCGTTCTTGGCGTTATGGTGAGTTTGTCCAGAAGCTGACCGTTCGACACAGCGTTGGTCAGAAGGTTTTTACTGGTGCGTACATCATTAACGGTAGCGACGGCGGTTCAAAGATCGAAACCGTTGCGCGCATGGTGCAACGCTTGGCAGGTGTTATGCCCAACGCCAACGGCAAACCAATCATCTATCAAGACATCAAAGGCACGTGGCAAGCACTGCGGCACCACGCAGGCGCAGGCATGGGCAGCTTCATGGCGGGGCAAGTAGTGGCAGACATGGCAGCCGTACGCCCATCGCTATTCGCTAACGTGGCAACATGGGCACCCATAGGCCCCGGTAGCCAACGTGGTATGAACAGGCTTTTAGGAAACGACATCAACAAGCGCATAGATCAAGACCGTTTCGAAAACCTACTGGCTACGCTAATCGATACGCTAGGCCCGCGCATCAGACAGATATGGGACGACCGAAAGTTGGTAGCGATGGATATACAGAATTGCCTGTGTGAATTCGACAAGTATCGGCGGTTGCAACGACAAGAAGGCAGTGTGCGCAGCAAGTACACACCGTGGAACCATCACAAACAAAACGAGATGGAGCTATGAGCTGGATCAACATACTCATCTATAGATTCTGGCGTATCGTACCGCACCGACACAAGCCGTATGTGTATATCACAATCGACTCTCGTCCGGTATGTATACGTTGCATGAGGCAACTATGACAGACCTACTAACTAAGTTGCGTGTCCCGACAAAAGCTGAACAAGATCAGTGTCTCCACTGCCGTGTTCTAGCCTTCTTGATAGCTGATTGCAGCGGCAGAAAGATAGACCGCATAGACATAGAGTTATTGAACGCTGTTGTGAATAGCCTAGCGGAAATCACCGTAGCGCAAGACGATCCTCTGTACGTCATGATTCATATACAGTTGGCGTATACCGAAATGGTCAGTACGCTAATGGATGACAAGCCAATGGGTACAAAGCTGCACTAAGGAGAAGACACACATGACCACGCAACAAATGGCAGCCATACTTGTTGATCTGAAATCTAACGAGTGGTGGATCCGACAATCAGAACGTCTCCCCAAGCGTAGCTGTGCACAAATAGTACGTGACCGCATACATGCAGAAAAAGGAAACGTGGTCCATGGAAATTTTCGTCCCGAGCAGAAGTCGACCTGAGCGTAGCCTTACGCTTGAATGCCTCGCACCAGCCGTTAAGCATGGGCGCTTGTGGCTTGTGGTACCAGACAAACAGGCTAAGGCATACGCGCCGTTGGCCAAGCGGCACGGTGTGCTAGTGCTGCCTTGCCCGGTGGATGGCATAGCAGCCACTCGACAGTTCATAGGGAAAGCTGCAAAGGATAAGTTCCTCATGCTCGACGATGATCTACGTTTCTACTACCGGAAATCCGTTGATGATTGGCATCTGTACCCCAATACTAAACGCCACGATATCGCCATGCTACTGATGGTCGAGTCGTTGCTAGACAAGTACGCGCACGTGTGTATAGGCCCTCGCCTATTCAACGCCAAGTACTCAAGTCACGTGCCCCCTAGTGGCTCCAAACCTAACCCGGAAATGTATCCGATGTACGAAATAGGACGCCCCTTGCGCGCACTGGCGTACAGACGCGAACCATTCAACGCATGCGAGCACGGGCGCGTAGCGATCATGGAAGACTTCGACGTAACCCTTCAACTACTACGTAAAGGGTACAAGAACGTCATCCTCACATGTTACGCGCAAGATCAACCACAGACACAGTTACCCGGCGGGTGCAGTGACTACCGCACGCACACGCTACACACTGTGAATGTACTGAAACTGAAAAAGCTGCACAACGATTTCGTAACTGTAGTACGCAAAAAGAACAAGACCGGTGGTACGTTTGGAACACGCATAGAAGCAAGTATCAAATGGGAGAAAGCCTGGAATGAAGCTATAGGAGACATACTATGACACTCGATGATGTGCGTAGACAACTAGAAACTATCAGTTGCTTGGACGATGAATCGGCACATTCACTAGAAGATCGTCTGTACACAGATTTCGTAAAGTTCGTTGCTAAACGGAACGATAAGATCGGTATGATAGCGCGTAAAGTGCTGGAGTCGAAACGGATAAAGTTCGCTCGTTGGTGTGCATAACGATGAGCCCACGCGATGAAGCTGGTATCGCATTCACGCTAGACAAAATTATCACTAGCACAGACGATGCAATAAAAGTGCGGTATCACGATGAAGACATATGGATACCACTGTCGCAAGTGCATGAGATACACCGAACCGAACCACCAACCATTGTGATTACACCGTGGATCGCTCGTAAGAAAGGAATGATCGAATGAGAAATGAAACGGCATTCGTTTTGTTTGCTATGATAACGACGTGTATCATTTTCGTATTGCTGTTTGGTGGTGCGCTGTGGTTAGCAAAAGTGAAGTGCCAAAAGCAGTGGGAACACAGTGGTTACGAAACCATGTGGGGACCGATACAAGGGTGTCTTGTGAAAACAACTGATGGGCGTTGGGTACCGGCTTCCAATGTGCGTGCGCTGCCATGAACCGCCGTGGGTTCTTGCAGAGCATCATCGCTGCTGGTGCTGCACCAGCTATTGTTCGTGCTGATTCGTTAATGCGCATAGTTCAGAAGGGAACCAGCGTCATCGTTCCTGTTGGTACATACGGACGAGCATACTGGGATCCAGAAAACTACCCACATGAAACAATCGCTGGTATAGATACTGAAAGCGGTGCAATCTTTACCGAAATTGAAATCACAAGAATAGACGACTACAAACGGGTGTTCAAATACATTGAGCGATGAACTACACATTGACTAAGTTATGGAAAATGGCACGCATAACGGTTACGCAAGCAGATAACCTAGTCAAGTTGAGTACTGTAGAAACGAGACTAACCAACATGTCTATATCATTAATAGCTAGTCAAGAAGATCTAGCTAAACTCATACACCGTATGCGAGCAGCGCGTACACGTGACGCAGAGACATTCGACAGTATGCCAATGAATGTAGTGGGCATACAAGGGTTCAACATGCGTGGCTTGCAGAACGTCACATTCGCACAATTCACAGCCGTGTGGTTGTGTATCAAACAGGAGGCAAAGTGAAACCACAAGACCCACCCTTTGCAATTCAAATAGAACCGACAGAAGGATGTTCACTCGCGTGTAGCTTCTGTGCACTGCAAAGCATACGTGATAACGGTGCTGATGCACAGACAAATACACACGGTAAGAACAGCGTACCGTACCGTTTCCTGTCTATCGACATCGCTGAACGTATAGCTGGTGAAATCAGACGGCTAGGTTGGAACCCGCGCATTGAGTTCGCTATGCACGGTGAGCCAACAATGAACAGCGAGCTACCCGCCATCATCGAAGTGTTTCGTGACCGTTTGCCGGGTGCATACATGCTTCTCACCACCAATGGCAGCGGCATACAGTCGATCGGACGTATCTACGCGCTATTCTACGCTGGTCTCAACACAATCGCGTTCGACGCATACCAGCACGCACCGTGGACCGATAAAGTCGGAGTGGTGTTGTCATATTACGCAGCACAATACGGGTTACATCTGTACCGCTATCCGTCAGACAAGCGCGGCAATCCACATGCACGCCACAAGGGTGAAATTATAACGATCTTGCAAGACATCAGCTTGAACAGCAGTGGTACGCACAAACTAACGAATCAAGGCAGCAACAGCTTCGCATCACTTACTGAACCACTCAAACAGCGCTGCGCCAAGCCGTTCAGAGAACTGTCTATCAACTGGAACGGTAACGTAGCGCTGTGCTGCGACGATTGGCGTGGCGAGTACAAGATCGGCAACGTGCTAACCATGAAGTTGGATGAGATATGGCAGCACCCCCGGTTCCAAGCGGCTCGGCGTATGCTGTACCACGCTAACCGGGCCTTCGGCCCGTGCCAAGGGTGCAACGTGCGCACGTACCGAAATGGACTGTTGCCGGACAAGTTTGGGAAAGACAGTTTGCCGAAGCCGAATGAACAAACAGCGGTCACTATTAGAGGGGCTCTTTACGGTAAGGTATTCAACCTGAGGCTGAAACCATGACAACAGAAGACGACGCTCTTATTGAACGTGCATTGATGCTATTGGGTAAGGTACAGTTCAAAGGCTATACGTTCAGCGTACGCGATGCGCATGGTGGTGTGCACTTGCAAGGCATGTATGATGACGAAGACATCTACACAAAGAAGATAGAAAAACAGCACACCCGTAAGTGGCTTCTATCTCCGAAAATGACGAATAGTGAAATCGTACAGACTGCGTTCAAATTGTGTATCACATCATTCGAACACCGTTGCCGCGAAGCCTTCACGTACCGTGGCAAACGTATATTCGGGCCACACTTTGACATCGAAGAACTAGTAATTATTTGTAATGACGGTGGTGAAGAAGAGGGCGGTAGGCCACCCAGTGACCCACTAGCGAGGCACTAATGACGCTCACACTTATGCGCAAAGGCCAAGTGGTATGTGTATTCAAACGAGTACGGTACTTCGTGTTAGGTAACAACCAAGGTGTACCAGCGCTAGCACTGCACGTCGAATTGAATTGGTGGCAGAAGTTACTAGATAAGGTAATCGCATGAGCTACAACCATACAGGAGTCCACTATGGATAAGTACATGCACCCTGAAGCAGAAGCGATGTTGAAATCGTTACTGCGTAGCCCCGGCACTATGCCAGCGGAAGACGTACTACGTGCCGCTATGCGTTGGGCGTACGCAGATGCGGCTGCGTTGTGTCGTGATGCTGGTGAAGGAGCCGTACGTGGTGTACTGAGCAAATTCAAAGTTGGTGATCCGGCGTACGCTGCATTCCTTGCCTTCGCACGTATGCCCACAGTGTGCGGTAGTGCTATCGATATGCGCGCAGGTGTTTCGTTGCTACAGAAACTGCCGCACCCACTTGAAGGCATTTACAAACGTGATTAACCTACTCTATCAATCCCCTTGGCCCGTTGGTGGTAGCACTAGCTACACCGTGCACTTGGCTAAGGTGCTAGGCAAAACCGCGCGCGTGGTACGCCTAGGCAAACGCACCGAAACACAGACACGTGAAATGGGTGCGTATGGTGTGCCGTACCGTATCTATAGCTTGCAAGATCTAAAGAAACTAGACGGTCACATACTACTAACAGCCAGCAGCCCAAGCATCGATGAGAATGTTTGGGTCGAGCTTGGAAAGTTGAAACGTATGTGGGGCGTATTCCATGACCCTAATGAATTCAAAGTGTATACACACTGGAAGCATCTTAGCGAATCTCGTGTCGTCTGCATACGCGAAAATGGATTGCGTCTAATGCACGAAGCTGAATTCATTCCACACCCATACATACGTGAGAACACGAACAACAGTAGAGACGCTAAAGTTAAGAACCTAGCGATCAGTGTTGCGCGCACGAGTCCAGTTAAGAACAGCCAGATGATCATGGAAGCGAATCGTAGTTTGCCTCGAGTTCTGCGTGTGAAGCTTCTTGGTGAACCACATCGTGTATGGTTTAAGCACTTCGTTGAAAAGAAGTATCCTGAATACGTTGGGATTACCGGGTATTCACGCGATCCCGGTACGGCTGTAGCGCTGTGCGCCAATGCGATGTTGATGGTTGATCTAACGGTGTTCATCAACGATGGTGGTGGTACGCAGTATTCAATACTTGAAGCAATGGATGCAGGCGCTTTACCGATCATGCATACACATTGGACCATGTACCCCGGTAAGGCGAGACGGTTCGGCCCATCAGTGCTTAGTGTAGAAGCACTTGTAAGACTACTAAAGAGTTGGAAAACGCTACCACTGGCAGAAGCACGCCAGCGCAATTGGAAATACCTAGACACCGTGCATGCACCCGATAACGTGCGTGCTCAGTACATAGACACTATCAGGGGGTAAGACAATGCTCACGATACATGTTCGTAACGTGAATGACGCGCTGTCATTAGGCGTGATGTATTTGCGGTCTAATGGCGTAGTACGTGAATCACGTAACGGAGAAACGATTGAGATCAACGGGCCAGTAGCAACACGGTACAGCGCGCCTAACGAACGCGTACTATTCGATGATCTACGTAATGCAAACCCGTTCTTCCACTTGATGGAATCGTTGTGGATACTTGCTGGCCGAGATGATGTAGCGGCAATCAAAACATACCTACCAACCATCGGTGATTTCAGTGATAACGGTATTACGTTCCACGGCGCTTACGGTGCGCGCTTGCGCCATAACGGTATCGATCAGATACAGACAGCAATCGAGATGTTAAAGAAAGACCCAACTACCCGCCGAGTGGTGTTGCAGCTATGGGATCACATGCTTGATTTGAATCACCCATCAAAAGATATACCATGCAACGATATGATTGGGCTCAAGGTACGCGACAACGAATTGCAAATGACGGTGTTCTGCCGTAGCAACGATATGGTGTGGGGCGCATACGGTACGAACGTTGTGCAGTTCAGCATGTTGCAAGAGTTCATTGCTAGCGCTGCTGGTGTCAAGGTTGGCCCATACACACAGATCAGTGATAGCTTCCATGTGTATACGTCTCTACCGTATTGGCAAGAGGTGTCTCGACGTAAGGAAACAGATCTATTGCCTGATCTCTACACGCAGAACGTAGTCAAGCCGTACCCATTGTTCCACAACGCAAACCAAGCAGAGTTTGAAGACGACCTAGCACGTCTGTTCAACACTGGTGTGCACAAAGGGTTTCGGACATTGTTCTTCACTGACGTCGTGTACTATGTTGGCCTAGCGCATGCCAGCTACCGCGACGGTGACTTGGCTGAAGCGCTGTACTGGACCGGGCATATACGCGCCAGCGATTGGCGAACAGCGTGTAGGCAGTGGCTAGAACGCCTCATACAAAGGAGAAAGGCAGCGTGAATGAAGAACTTGATCGAGTCAAGCTTCTACGCGCGGGTGGTGGCGTGCATAGGTACCATACCGCGCGTACGCTACGTGGACAGACAAACGCGGATCATAGTTGGGGAGTGGCTATGCTGGTACTTGCCATTGAGCCAGATGCAAGCGCGCTACTACTGGCCAAGGCACTAACGCATGACGTGCCTGAGTTCATCACTGGCGATATGCCAGCTACCGTTAAGCGCGCCGAGCCACGTATGGCAGTGCTGTTCGACGAACTGGAAGCGCAAATACAACTCGACCTTGACATAGAGTATTGGGTCAACGAACACGAAGAGACGCTGCTACGCTGGTGTGACACAGCCGAATTGATCTTGTGGTGCTTCGAAGAAATCAAGCTAGGCAATACGTATGCCAAGCGCATAGCGCTTAATGGGTTGAACTACCTTGGAAGTTTCAAATCACCTAACGAACGAGCGGCAATACTGCATCGACAACTATCGGAAGAAGCCACACTACTAACTGAAGGAGTGCACGAGTATGTCTGAAGTCAACAAGTACCAACCGGGCGGTGACCACTACAAAGCAAACATCCAACATTGGGATTGGGCGCTATCGAATAACATGGGGTATCTCACAGCCGCTGCCAGCAAGTACGTTACCCGCTGGCGTAAGAAAGACGGTATCGAATCACTACGAAAAGCTGCACACTACACAGAAAAAGCACTTGAAGGATTTGCGAACAAGAACGTCGATCCTATCAGTGTTGAAGACTTCGCCGCTGCAAATGATCTGACATACACAGAGAAAAAGATTTGCGAGATGCTGGCGTTCGGTGACGCACAGTCGTTACGTTTAGCGCTAGCAATGATTGACTCACTGTGTGAGCAGCAAGACAGCGCAAACCCGCAGGCGCACGGGTACGTCAATCAAGGCTAATTCTCACCCCCGCCCGGCGGAACCGCCGGGCTACCACCCCCCGCACTCTCACGTAAGTTATTGAGAATGCTTGAGTAAATACACTCATCAAATAGTGCTTGCATTGCCCCCCATATGGGCGCACATTTCACCCTGTAGTACGGTAGTTGAGTAGGTAGTAAGGTGCAAACCCCGCACCGGCAAGCCAAGCAAAGGGGCGGGTCCACCCGGGGGCTGATACCGGGGCCAAGCGGCAGTAACGAGCAGTGCTTGGCAGGGGTGCACCACACCCCTAGTTACCAACCCCCCGCCAACGAGACAGGGTATGCAGCGCAAACACTTGCCGCGCTGTTGTGCCAGCGGGTAGCAGCGTGCGGCAAGGCTTGCGGACAATCGGCCAACCTTTGTAGCGCTGCGGGTTGGTGCTAGCGGGCCGCACCCCTAGTTAGGCCCCTAACCCCTGCCAACGGTGCGCGCAAACACTTGCCGCACGCAACGTTGCCCCGGTAGCCAACCCGGGTTGATTAGGTTCAGGTGGGACAAGGCCAACAAATGTTACGAGCAAACTACCCTAGCGCACTGGAGACAGCGCGCTAAATTGGTTCCGCTCGGAACCACGAGTGCAGCCACACCACGGCGCACCCGTAACGCAACACACATTGGAGAATCCCATGTCTAACGCCAAACAAGTTGAAGGCTTCCGGATCATCGTTCGTGGTACCGATAACGAAGGTGCGCGCAAGCGCCGTGTCGTTACTGTCCCGGCTGTTGATTACGCTGACGCCTCTGCGCAAGCCGAAGCGGCTGTGCAAGAGCGCGCTGCGCTCAAAGGCCTCAACAACCTGTACCTGACGATCCTGCCGCCCGTACCGGGCGTGCAAGTGCGGGCGTAAGGTTTTGCCCCGGGTACCTGCGCAAGCGGGTACCCCAAGCAACACCCCCCACCACAACCGGAGACATACAATGGATAAGACCATCACCATTGGTTACACCGAAGCTACCCGCAATTGGCAAATCATTTTCAAAACCAAGGAAGGCACAGACTACTGCCGTGAAACGCGTCCGTCGCATCTGCGCGAAACCGAAGTGATCGAGTGGACCAAGCGCATGTTGGTAGCGCACGATCTCGGCAGCGCACGCATCGAGCGGTGGTAGCCATGAAACTCGACAAAGACTTTCTCAACGTGGTTGCTGGCCCGATTCAATCGTGCTGGCAGTCAATCGGTTTCGACTGTGGTGAGTGCAATAACCCCGAGGCTATCGAAGCGTGCATCGACGCTAACCGCCTAGCCATGTACCCGGGCGGTGAGCACGGCAGAGCGGCTGATGCGGCGATACACGCTGCGTGCACCGCTAACGACTATGGCAAGGTGTTGCGGTTCCTTGCCAAGCATATCAAACTTGCATAAGGAGATAACACATGCTCATCGATCCCATCGTCGTGCTAGACAAGCGCGTCAACGAGTACGTTGGCCCCGGCTTGGGTACCACCCCGTACTTGATGTTCGCCAACTACTACAACACGCCTGAGGAAGCTGTGGCGTGGCTTACCAAAAACGGCTTCGCCAACGTAGTCACCACCGGCTTCGAAATCCGCAAGTCGAGCCGCATGCCATTCACCACCATTGGAGGCACCACATGGCAAACAAAGTAGCGCAGCAAGGCGGTACCGTTGCCGATGCAATCAGCATTGGATTCGGTGGATTGCAAAGCCTGCGAGACGACGTTGGTGAAGTCGTCGAGGGCGCTGAAGGTACCCCGCGCGAAAACACCGGGCGCATCCAGACACTGAGCGAAACACGGGATGCGCTCAACAACGTTGCCGACGACGAGCCGGACAACGTGCCCGAGGCATGGCAAGGCATTACGGTCACATGGCCTGAAGAAGTCAGCAAGCGCGGGCTGTCACGTGCTTCGCAGTGCGCTAACGCAGTGGCAGCACTACAGGCAGCAAGTGCAGCGCTGCAAGACGTGGTCGACGAGGGCGGATTGTCGGATGAGGACAACGAGACACTCGAGGAGATCATCGGCAAGATCACAGAGGCAGTAGATGCAGCCGAGGGGTGTGAATTCCCCGGCATGTTTGGTTAACCCCACCACACCACATAGGAGTCACACATGTACACCCCGATCCTTACCAACCCGCAACGCGCACCGATCACCATCGACCAGCTTCGCAAGCACGTTCCCGCCGTGTATGCCAAGGAGCCGAGCGCTGACGTCAGTAAGCGCTACGGCTTCATCGCGTCCTACAACGTACTCGAAGCGCTCGACAAGGCTGGCTTCGTACCCGTCGAGGCGCGCAACTACATGAGACGCGATTCCAAGCTTCTGGTGCATACCAAGCACATGCTTCGGTTCCGCCAGCGCGGTGATATCAACAAGCTGCGGCAAGTGGGCGACACCATTCCTGAAGTCATCATGCTCAACGCTCACGATCGCAGCAGCCGGTTCGAATTCTACGCTGGCCTGTTCCGCCTCTTGTGCGCCAACGGCTTGGTAGTGAGCGCGGGCGGGATCGTCAAGCCGGTCATCGTGCGCCACACCACCAACATGGTGCAGGGCGCGCTGGAGGCGGCGATGCAGCTTATCGAGCACGCCAAAAACACGTCGAAGTACATTGGCGCAATGCAGCGCTACACCATGCCGCAACCGGCACAGCTTCGGTTCGCTGCCAAGGCACTCGAGTACCGCCCGCAACGTGCAGGCGTCATCGAGCCCGCTGCACTGCTGGTACCCCGGCGCGAAGCCGACAAGGGTGACGACATGTGGCACGTCTTCAACCGAGTGCAGGAAAACCTCACCAAGGGCGAGATCGCTGGCGTCACGGCCGATGGCAGGCGCGTACGCACTGCGCCGATCCGCAGCATCAACGCGGACATGGCGATCAACGCTGGCATGTGGGAGCTTGCCATGCAGACGATCGCCAAAGCTGCGAAGAAGTAGCGTCATGCGTGAGCACCCTTGGCGCAACCCGTACGACAACGATGATGAAGAGGACACCGATGACCACACGTAGGCGTAACCAAGCACCGACGTGGACAAGCCTAGTGCTCGACTATCTGCGAGGGCTTGACGACTTCGCCACTGCACGTACGATAGCGCAGGCAGTGGGCGCGCTAGCACAGGGTAAGCATGTGTTCAGCGCGCTTAACGAACTGCGTACGTACAAGTGTGTTGATTGCATGCAACAGAACGGTCATCTCTGGTGGTACGCACTGCCACCTGAGATGGACACACGGCAGAAGGTAATCCACGAGCGCACACCAGAAGAGAAACCGCGTGCCGCCAAGAAGTGGACGTGCACGCAAAACCCAAACAAGGCGCAAGGCCACGTCGTTGGTACGAACGGTCAGTGCGCGTGGTGCGCTAAACAGGTCTACAAGGTGAAGACATGAAGACTAAACCTGAGCAGCCGTACGAAAGGGTTGGGCACTGTTGCGGATGTCGAGCACTACCGGATCAAACGTTGTACCGCGTAGCGCCCGACGTCTACCGCTGTGCCAAGTGTGCATTCACACCAACCACACGAGACTGCCCAAACTGCGGAGGCGATGGGTTCAGCATAGACGGCGAGGATTGCCACGCATGTGAAGGCAAAGGCAAGGTGACGCGATGAGCACAGTGCTTGAAACAGGTGTGTACCAAACAGCGCAGCGCTACACCGCTATCGTGTACCGCGTTGGGCGTAGCAAGGTGTACTTGATCACGATGCGCAGCGGAGCGATCGAGTTGGAAAGCATGGCGATCGACACGTTCAAGCGCGAGTTCATCCGCTACTTCCCGGGCTACCCGGTGCGGCGCGCTGTGCGCGTGTACTTGGAATCTGACTTGCGAAAGACAGACAGCGCGTTATCCACACTGCGCAGCCTGTCCCACCACTAGGCCCCCTGTACCCCCCGGGGCCACTGCCAGCTAGCACCGGCAGTGGCCCCGGGGGGCTTTTTTGCGTTTAACCCCTTGTTTTTGCTCGGGTTTTAAGTATTTGTTTTTAAAGGTAAACCTGCTACCGGCCCGCTGGCGCTCGCTGGTGGGCAATTTACCCCAAACACCTACCAAGGTACCCCCCATGCTTGGCCTGTCTGGGCGAGCCACTGCGCGAGCCACGTGCAGCCGGTTAGGGGGTGGCGGGGGCCATACACCCCCACCACCCCCGCCCGCAGCCGCTTTAGCCCACCCCGGCGGCATAGCCCCGGGTGTAGCTGGTGCCCCCCGCTGAGACACCCACACCACACCCACGCACAGAACCACTAACGAGACGGCGCTTGCAACAGTGCCCACTCGCGCACGCTTGCCTTGTCTGCATTGCACGCTGCCAGCGCATCTAGCAAGTCCAACGTGTACGTGTACATCCTGCCGTTACTTGGCAACGCCAGAGGAATTGGAATCTCGGTTGGTTGCGTCAGACTTTCCGGCGGGTACAACCGAACCGTACGTACCTCCACGAGTTGCTCGGGCGCGCTCGCGCATCCTGTCACCGAGCACAGGTGGAACAGCACCATCCCACCAATCCCCCACCACTTTATCCTTTCGCAGCGTTTCAAGATCAGCATTGAGTGTCTCCCTATCGCGCTTGATTTCGTCAAGCACCTTGCGCAGCTTGGTCAACGTGAGCTGTATCTGCTGCCGTTCCCACTCCAGCTCTTCAATGCGCTTGGCATTCGCCGCCGACATGCGGGTCGCAGCGTCACGCTGCATTTTGAACACAGCTTCATTCGCGATTGCTGTGTTGTAACTCTTCACTACTATGTAGAGCGCGATAGCCAGGCCAAGTGCCGCGATCAACTTCCACGGCACCATGCCTAGCAACGCGAGAGGAGCCACGGATCACTTCGCGAAGAAGAGAATACCGAGCGCAATATTGGCACCAACAGAAGCAGCCAGTGCCACCTCAAGCCCAACGATTGCCCATGCATAGCGATTAGGATCGCGCGCAATGCGCGCTTGCATACCCGCTTGCTCCTGCACGAGGAACGGCACTTGCTGCGCTTTGCTTTGCGCCTGCGCTAGCGCAGCTTGTACCGCCGCACTGATGGCGTCACCTACTTGTTTCTTTTCCTCTTCAGTCATTGTGCTGCCTCCAACAATTTGTTGTAGTACCCCTCACGATCCGCCCAACCTATCGGGTCGTACCGCGACAGCGGGTTCCCACGGTTAACCGCGCGCTGTGACGCGAGGAAATCACCTGCATCGGCATGAATGTTTAGGTCATGCCCCGCCTTCTTCACCACACCCCCGCGCCAAAAGATGCACGCACTACGTACCGCTTGGTCCGGCAGACATAGCTTCGTCGGGTAGTTGATGAAGTCTTCACCCATCTCTTCAGACATCCACTTGTGGTTAAGGAACCCAGTGACTTGAATCAAACCGTGCCCCTTGTAGAACGGACCGACAATGGCACCCGCCCTGTCTGCCGCATCGATAGCAGGCTTCGACGTATTGCCAAGATCCGCGCGCGTGGTGTACGCGGTACCGCTGGCATACTCAACCGTTGTCTTGAAGTGGTCCGACTCAACGATCAACGTTGCAAAGAATGCTGCCTCTCGTAGCGTGGTGTTGATTTCATACTGCTCACAGTACAGTTCAAAGTATGGCCAGCACTGCGGCAGAAACCGCCCCGGTGGGAACTGCATTGCCTTTCGAATCAACGGTTGCGTGAAGATCATTTCAGTTGCTCCAGTGGTGGTGGTGGGTACTTACCGAACGCCTTACCAATGCTGTCCACACTTGCCTTGACCACGAATACGCCAAGCACAACGCCAACGTACTCAGTAGTTAGTTTCTCACGCCAGAACAGTGCGAAGATTGACCATATGACTGTAAGCAACAGCAGGAAATACCCTAGCTTATATGGATCCTCTTCTATCCCCGGTCCAGTCTTGAAAAAATTTACAAAGTGGAACGAATTCTTTTCGTTGATTGAAGCACGGTAGAAAATCACTGCAACAGCACCGTACATGATCAGCGCAACGAACTCAACGAAATACTTGTTCATCAGTAGAAGCGTAGTCTCCAAGTCCCCCCTGTTAAAGCCGAGATACTTAGACGTGAACACTAGCAACACGAACAAGAACAGCACGCTGAGTATACGCACCGCGCACAACATCAGCTTTGACTTCATGACTCCACCTTCACCAGCTTCACCATCGCTGAAATCTCGGCACCCACACCATTGAGGAAACCTTTGCAATACACCTGATAGATGTACCCCGGCTTCGGTGCGATTTCGTTGATCCACACACGAATGGGCGTCATGATCTCCGCGTGCTTCTTGGTCATCTTCGACAGGCGTTGTTTGAGTATACGTTCAGCTGCCTCTTGCGACGATGCGTAGAAATGAATGTCCCACGGTGGTGAGTGTGGTGCGTGTGCGCCTGTAGTCATTTCTTCACCTCGATAACCGGGCAGCGGGTCGGGTTCAACCCATCCAAACGGTCTTGAATGTACCGAAGCTCGCATTGTATTACCCGCATCTGATCTTCTTGACGCTCTTGCGTTGACTGTATCTCCTTCACTATGCCAACCGCTGTTGAGAACGCTACCATCACGCCTACGATTTCCCCAACGCTTACGTTCCGTGGGATGCCGAGCTGCCACCCCAATCTCTTTTTCTTGCGTCGATCCTCTCCGTTCCATTGCTCCCCCACCGTATGCCTCCAGTTGGTTACGGGCTATCGTTGGTGATACGCACAACGTTGGTGCCATCGCCATACAACATGGCGTGCTTCGCATTCGCTACCGTGATTCCTGTTCCAGATGCACCTATCACTTGAATACTTTGCGCACCGCTGGTATTGTTGTGAAACGTCATTGGCCCAAACGCCAATGGAACTTGAAGGTTACGTGTAGCAGTCAAGCTACCGCCGGTCATACGCAGTACCTTCACGCGCATGTCAGCCGCTAGAAGAATATGCGTAGCGTCACTCGGCCATGTCTTCGACAAGAATTGCGACGAGTAGAACATGTCTACCCACGTGCGTTCATCCGTGTAGCTAGTCACTACCCCACCGGCAGCTACAGCCGAATATAGCGGTATGCGCCCGGGCGTGAACGCACTGGTGTTAGAAGACACTACGCCAGCATATGTAGCTTCGATGAAATTTGTAGCTGTATTGGTAAGAGCAACTGTGCTGTTGTTGATACTGGTCAACACTCCATTGACAAGAATGCGACCGCCATAGAATCCCCACGTAAGAGAGAATGTAGTACTGGCACGGCGCGCGAATAGCGCTGCCGGGCTCATCGCATTGAACAAATCATTAGCGGTTACTTCCTTCTGCGCCTGACCCGAATCTATTACATCCAGGCGACTTGTTGAGTCAGCCATCGCTTCCCCCTATACCAAACCGAACGCAGGGTACCCGCGCCCAACTTCAGCAGAAATCATGTACACACCGATCAGCACTGACGATTGATTACCACCGAAGTCCGTAGTCTGATCACCCGTACTGTACTGCACCGTATTAGTAGTGAGGCCAGAGAATGTACGCTTCAATACACTTCCTGAATCTAATACAGTGACAACATACTCTTCACTATCTTCGCCAATAGGTACGTCTTGCAAATTGTTCCAGTCCCATGACAATCGTCCACGGCGCACCCACGTGATCTGGATGTTACCACTCGGATCACGTATACCACGCAGCTTGCATGGCGGGCGAGGCTTCAATCCATTGGCTTGATGCACCAGAACTTGAGACGGTGTGTTAGGCAACGTCCCACCAAACGCTACAGCTTTATAGAATCTAGGTAGACCCACGCTGCTGATATCATCCGTTACGCGGATCATACCAGAACCGTCAAGCTTCACCACACGCTCACCAGCTGAGTGTGCGGTTATGTCTGTTCCTCTACGACCACGCAGCAGTCCACTGAATCTGTAAGTGGTGCCAGAAACAAACACCGCATCACGCGCTTGTACCATTTCGTCTCCGATCAAGTACAAGTTATACCCATTCAACACTTCCAACCTAGTAACGCTTTCGGGTGTGCCATTGGTGAATGTGATATCGAAAACGTTTACCTCGTCGAACGTGTTCCCACCAAGAAACGTTCCTAGCGCAGTTGCCGTGTACCCCATCTGTGCGCCGGTTGACACAGACCCTTTTGACACGTACGCTGCGTCATCAGGAGATTGGTACAGTGTTGAGCCACTACCGTTCAACGACGGTAGAGATAGCACACCGTAGATACCTGCGTCATCATCTTGGTTTCTGATGATAGGGATGTCGAGCAACGCTAGTTCAACGGTGCCTCCAACATTAACAGTGTTGCTAGCTGTAGCTATGTTCGCACCAACAGCGGCGGAAGTATGAACACTTTGGTATTCCGCAACGCAATCCCACTCAATCATGCTACCGCGATCCAACTTACGTGTCACACGCATCACATGCGTAGCGGCTGCCGTTGGTATGGTGAAAATATCTGTAGGCTCATATTTCGAATACTTCATACTCGTAGCAAAACGTGGATACTTAGTACGTTCCACATGCGCTGCATACACGAGACGATCTGCGACCTGTGCCGCTTCGTCTGGTGTAAGCGAAAGCGGTAGATCAATAAAGCCTTGCTGCTGCGCGCGCGTAACTAAACGCCTGCCATACTCCGTACCTTCCATGTAGGCAGCACTGCGGTTGAAGTAGTTGACAGTGATTTGCCGTGGTGCATCTAGTTCATCTGTACGAGTGTAGTCTAACTTCACGGGATCGTCATCGTTTCGACGCACTAGATCCGTGAGTGGTATGGTTACTGCTGATGCACCACCACGCTTGACAAAGCGTAACTTCTCACCATCAACAGCATCGTAACCGAACGACAGTAGTAGTGGGTCGATTGCTGCACGTGCAGTCATAGGGCGTGAACGAGAATACCCATACAGTATTTCCGTCACTCCTGAAACATCTATGTCACCCGTAGTAAGTTGCCCAGTAGCTACGCACAGCCGCTGGATGCACGACGCCAGAGTGGTGGTACTGGTAGCGGTAAGACGTGGCAGCGGCTCCAACAGAAAAGAACTCCCGGTAACATTCGTGAACACTGCGTATGGTGTAGCTATTCCCGTTTCAAATGTCGCACCACCCGTTACAGTGTTTTGAATAGCACCTGTAGATACTACGCGTTTCTGCCATGTGCTAGCATCGTTCACCCACAGAAACCCATCTGGAGCGAACATGAAGTCATACAGATTCGCTGCCGTTGTTGCATTCGCCAGCGTAATAGTCTGTGTCACAGCACCAGTAGAGTCGATACGTTTCAACTCCATAAACGTTGCACCCTTCCAAGCAACCCACATGTTGCCTGAAAGATCCCAACGCATACCGCGTAAGAACGCATTCGCAGTATTGAACCCAGCTATCATTGTTGATTGGACACCGCCATCAACGAATCTACCGAAAGCACCTATCGCACCGTTCAAACCGTACAGCACACCGTCAGGGCCTAGGAACAACGCTCCGTTTGTATAGGTGAGATCAGAGTACGTTTCAACAACGACCGCAGTAAGATCAGTACCATTCCACTTGTACTCATCTCGTAGTATGTTCTTTATACGACGAAGAGTGCTCCCTGTTATTTGTACGAACATCGTATCTTCTGAATCTATACCGTAACACCCACCAGCACCACCACCCGGGTCAACATTTGAAATACGTACCATCCGCTCTATCGCACCACTAGGGGAGAGACGTATCAACCACACCCCGTTCGTTCCATTCATTGGACCACGGGTCATAGCCCATGTATAACCCTGACGATCTACACAGATGTTGTTTGATTCAAGCGAAAACGTACTGTTTGGGAATCCACCGACAACACCTGAACCGATGTTAGCAAACTGAGTAATCAACTCACCAGTAGAACCGTTCAGTATGTTGATAGCACTAGACGCAGGAACGCTTATCGTATTCGCTGCCGTGTAG
>Ga0137464_1000074_pt1 | contig 31112 bp, 23 predicted proteins | sample EasRivERMGT814_2_FD_102306 | JGI IMG/M metagenome (GOLD analysis project Ga0137464, IMG submission 102306) | Soil microbial communities from meander-bound floodplain in the East River, Colorado, USA - East River MetaG ERMGT814_2 | ecosystem: Environmental > Terrestrial > Soil > Floodplain ...
ATCTGGCGCACCGCCAGGGGAATCCGCTCCTTGGGCTCCTTCCACGGGAAGATGCTCACTTCGGCCTTCGGCGCGAGCATCGCGGCCTCCATGGCAACGGCATACGGATGCGCCGGAATATCGTCGGGAAGAATCAGCACAGGCGTCTGGCAATTGCGGACGAAATCGCGCGTCACCGTGAAAACGAAGTCGGCGTTGGTGCGGTACATCTTCGTGAGAAATCTCTCAACCATCTGCATCGTGATCTCCGGCCGCCGTTTCACCAATTCCGGCCCCCAGCCTGAGATATTGTTCTGATAAAAGAGGTCGGGCATCTCCGGCCGAAACCCGCTCGGTTGCGCGAGCACCGCCGCTACGACACGATTCGGCGCGCGCTCCAGAAGGTTCCAGATGAAGGGGCCGCCGATACAGAAACCCAGCACCATGAACTTGTCGATGCGCAGATGATCCATCACGCCGATGTGGTCATCGGTAAATGCATCCCACGGCCGATCGATCTCCAGCGGACCGGAGGACTGGCCGCCATTGGCGTTGCGCAGGTCCGACGCGATGCAACGGAACTCGCTCTTGAATTCCTTGATCGGATCGAAGGGATGATTGGCCAGGCCGGCGATGGTCGAATTTAATCCTCCGCCGGCAATGATCAACAACGGGAACCCGGAACCAGCCTCCTCATAATGGATCCGCACGGGACCCTTTTCGTAAAAGGACATCGCAGTTCCCCCTTGCCGAGTCTGCTCACCAAATACACGCTCCGCTGCAGACATCGCAGTCATCGCGGCGCCCGTTGCCAGTAATTTGCGTCTGATTGGATCCATAGTGGTTGATGCGGATTATGTCACCGCGGGTCAGCCTTGCGAACGGCTTTCTGATCGACGTCGCCACGCACGATGAGCTGCGTGAACCTGCCTTGCGCGTCCTTGACGAACTCAAAGCCGGTCGGCGTGGCAGTCGACATGAACTGCGTTTCCGATTGCGCCAACAGCGGCACTCTCGGTTCGTTGAGACCGCGTACGAACAGGAGATCCTCTACAGCCGTGATCACGATGTCGCGTCCGGGAGCGAGTTCGTAGACGCCGGCGTACCTGGCAGCACTCTCCTTGCTTAGCCGGAATCCGTTATTACCCGACATGTGCTGGCGAGACCGTTCGTTGTCGCAAACGTCTTCCAGCAGGTCGGTATCGGCAGCCAGAAGCCGTTCCGCTTTGACCGTGAATGGCCGGGTAAATACCTTCGGATCGTCGATCGTGATTTCGAAATCCATGTGGCCGAAGTCGCGGCGGCGCATGCGTTCGGTAATGCGAAGGGATTCAGTTTGAGGATGGCCGGAGCTGTCGAGCCATCCGAGATCGTTGAACCCCGCAGTAGTCACGACGAATGTATCTCCCTCCCAGCGGCCCACCGAATATCCCAACCAGGTCGGATTCGGATTCTTCGGGAGGTCGCGGCCGTCGGTGAAAACCGTTCGATGCGGACTGTTCGGGGATTCATACATGATCAATGTGAGCGCCGGTGTTTGAACGATCCTCGTCAGGTTGAAGAAATTGTGAAACGGAATACTGACGGGCAAACACTTCGAAAGAGGACTGTCCTTCCGCGCATCGCGCACCCGCTCGAGAAACAACGCTTCAGCCCACGGCTGGATATCTTCCGGTCTCAGGTCCTGAGCGACGTTGAAGCGATAGAGAGGGCCGGCGCCTCTCCAGACGCCCGTCAGGTCCGGCTTGCCGTCCGCTGTTCGCGGTGCGGGCGCCGAAAGGTTCGGAGCGCCGTTGGGTAAACGCGGAGTTCCCGGCGTCGGGTAGTTGATCCACTGAGCGGACGCGGTAACCGAAAGAAGCACAGTAAGGACAACGTGAGTGACGAAAAGGCCAAAAGGTCTCATCGGACCTCCAAGGTGTACAGATTATGTCAGAAATAACTCCATTTGCGCTCCCTCTCCCACCGGGGCCCACCGGGAGAGGGAGATAAATGTAACTGTCAATTGCTCCTGTCCAATGCCCGGTGTAGATGCCGATGCAAATGCAATTGATCAACGGCAGCGGCATTGGCATCTCCCCCGGGCATTGGACAGGAACAATTGACACATACATTGAGAACTCCGGCATACGAGTGATCTCGGGCCGGGAGCGGGAGCGCTTCAGTAAAACTTTCTCCCCATTTGTTAAGGAATGTCGAAAAACGGCTTCTATACGCACATGCGACTTCGTCTCGTTCTGGCGATCCTTACCACCAGTTCGTTGATGGCTCAGGACCTGCCTACACGGCCGGCTCAAACCGGCAGCATCACCGGAGTCGTACGGTTGGCCGGCGGAGCACCGGCATCCGGAATCCGGGTAACGGCGATGCGCGTGGATGGAGCAGATGATGCGCTCAAGGCAATGGTGAGCCTTACGCAAACCGATTCGACCGGCCGTTATCTTCTCGAGCAGATTCCCCCAGGCCGCTACTACATCACCGCAGGCCGCGTCGATTTGCCGACGTACTATCCGGGCACGCTGCAGATGTCGCAGGGGACCGCGATCTCGATCTCCTCAGCGGCAACGGTCGCCAACATCGACTTCGTGATTCAGGACGCCAGCACTGCGATCCCGCCGCGTGGCGGTGTCGGTTTGAGGACTGGCGGTGGCGGTCGCGGTGGCGGCGCCAGACAGTCGGGCCCTGTGAATCGTGGGACCAACCCGGTGATGGCGCTCGGACTATCGGAAGATCAGAAGAAACGGATCGATGCGATCGTCGAGCGATCCGCCCAGGTCCTGGCTCGAAACAGAGCCGATCTGGAACGTGAGGAAGCAACACTGGCACGCATGATGGAAGCCGAAACTCTCGAACCCTCCAAAGTGGTCTCCGCGCAAATCGACCGTGTCGTCCGGGCGCGCGGTGAGCTGGAAAAGACGAACTCCAGAGTGACGCTGGAAATCCGTGAGATTCTGACGCACGCGCAATGGCTTCAGCTGCAAACCCAACCCGCCCTGCAGAATCGCCTCCGCACACCATGATGCAAATTGCGCTATCATGCACGGCGCTGATTCAAGAAGGGAGTGCGCCATGTATTACATGTTGAACCTCGTATTCAATTACAACGACACCAACTCTGCACCTAACGGTCGCTTCGTGGCCTACGACTCAACACAAACGAACCCACTGCTGACTTCAAAAGCATGGCTTCAACCGGCATCCGGCGCTCCGGATCCTCCGGACCCGAACAATTCGGCGCACTGGAGCTTCTGTCAAAAGGATGCTCAGCACCTGAACTTCAAACAAAGCGATGCTCCGAATCTCTGGGTCCGCGTTTGCGATGCCAATCAAGGCACTGACAATTTCGCCGCCCGCATCACTATCCTTATCGCCCGAAACACTCAGCAGAAGGCGACGCAACCGATGTCTTCTCCGATCGTGAACTCCAACCTCTCGGCAGGACCGCTCTGTATCTGGGATACGATGCCGCCTGCGGGCAGCAGTTGGCCTTTCGTCCAGGCCAGCACCACGCCGAACACAACCTCCGCAGTAGCGTCGTGGGTCGCGCAGCTGGGAACAGCGAATCAAGGCTCGGGGCCAGTCACCAACAGGTACATCATGCTCGTCGCCGCAACGGTTCAAGGCAATCCGACACGAACTCTTACGCACGATCCGGACATGAATATCGACATGTAGCGTTACTTTTTCGGAATAGAACTGACCAGCAGATGGTAACGAACATCGGAGCGAAGCGCGGCGAGCTCCGGTTCGTTCTCGATTTCGTGAAGGGAGTAGCCTCCGCGCATCGCTTCGCCCAATGCAGTCAGCGCGGGTTCTCGACGCCCAAGGATTTCGTATACAACGGCCTTCTTGAAACTGGCGTCGGCACCTGCGTTCTTTGCAGTGGTCAACCGGTCCACCTCTTCCAACGCGCTACTCTCCTCACCTGACTTTGCCAGATATAACGCCAGCCGTCCGCGGCCTTCGACATCGTCCGGATTGCGAGCGATCCTTTCGCGCGACAGGCGAATCGCTTCTTTATAAGCCTCGAAGGACTTGTCGCGCCGGCCCGCAGTCCAGCGATAGGCATCGCCGAGATTGCCCCAGTACTGGTAGTTGGTCGAATCCATTTTTGTGGCGTTCTCGAAAGCCGTAACCGAATCGCTATACCGTCCTTGAAAGAACCTCACGGTCCCAAAATTGTTCCAGGTCGCTGCCGTAGGATCCACTCGTAGTGCCGCTTGCAACGTGGAGGCAGCCCTTTCGTAGTCATCCAGCATGTGATACGCGCCTGCAAGGTTGTTCAGAACCCGAACGTTGTCCGGAGCAATGCGCGTTGCCGATTCCCACATACCGGCTGCTTCTTTGAACCGCGCATTCCTGTAGAGGAAGATGCCGTATTCGGCGAAGGCAACCCAGTCCTGCGGACCAAGTTCCACTGCTTTGTTATAGAACTCGTCGGCACGTTCGCGGTCGGAGCGCGCGGTAAGCTTGGCCAGCAAGACGTACGCGGCTGCACTACGCGGGTCCAACTTCAACGCCTCGTCCACCTCACGTTGTGTGCCTGCGACGTCGCCCATTTCAAAAAGAGCTGCAGCCAGGGCTTCATGCGCGGCAGCCAGGTCTGGATTTGCAGCTACGGCCTGGCGGGCCGAATCCCCGGCCAGATTCAACCAATGTTTATCGGAACTCCCGACACCTTTGCGCAGGTAGGCCTGGGCTAACGCGGCATAGGCCGGCGCAAACTGTGAGTCCTGCTTGAGCGCCGCTTCAGATAGACGTATCGCGCGATCAATAAAGCCCCGCTTGTCGTAACGACTCAGCAACACTCGGCTGCGTTGTGTGAGTTCGGCGGGCGTTCCATCGAGCGAATCGGCGGTTGAGTCCGCGACCGGCGGTGCCGGACGATTCCACTCGCCGAACGGACGGCGCAAAACTACAACTGCGGCAAGAACCATCAGGAACGCCACCGCCGTGATTGCCATGCGGTACCGGGGAAGGGCTTTTGAACGCACAGGGCGAAGATCCGCCGCGCCTGTCGTCGGCATGGAATCCGTTAACGCTGATCCGGTTTCGGGCGACGCAGCAACTCGACGCAACTCCCGAACAAGCGATGCAGTGTCTGCGTATCGCGATGCGGCGTCCTTTTCCAGACATTTATCGACGAGACCGCAGAGCTCTCGCGATATGCCGAGGCCACGCTCCGCCAGCGGGGGCGGAGCGTCGTAGACGATATGCCGAAGAATGACGACGTTGCTTTCACCCTGGAACGGCTGTTGTCCGGCAAGCATCTGATAGAGCACCACACCGAACGAAAACAGATCCGACCGCGGATCAACGGTGCCGCCGACGGCCTGTTCCGGCGACATATAAGCAGGCGTTCCCACAATTGCGCCTTCGACGGTAAGCGCACCCGTTGTGATGTCAGAGCCCGATGACGAACTCATTCGTTTGGCCAAACCAAAATCGAGGACTTTGACCAGGCCGGAATCCGCGATCATGATATTGCCCGGCTTCAAATCACGATGAACGACGCCGGCCGCGTGCGCCGCGGCAAGAGCGTCGGCAATCTGAATCGCATAAGCCAGAGTCTGCCGGACGTTCAGCTTCCCATTCGCGAGGACCGCGTCGAGCGAGGTGCCGCGAACGTACTCCATGACGATGAAATCCAACCCCTGGTCGGAGTTGATCTCGTGAATCGTGACGATGTTGGGATGAATCAGCGCCGAAACCGCGCGCGCTTCGCGCAGGAATCGTTCACGCCGGTTGGAATGTGCATCGGGGTCGCTCGGAAGAATCTTGATTGCGACATCGCGTTCGAGTTTCGTGTCCCAGGCACGCCAGACCTCGCCCATGCCGCCCGCGCCGATGCGCTGCATGACTGTGTAATGAAGAAGATTTCGACCGGACATCTCGGGCACCGGGTCATGCTAGCTCAGACGAACACCAGAAGCCAACCGGTGTGGCGTCACCACTTGTGATTGAGTGCGATCCGCGGGGCAGAGCCGTTGTTGAGACTTCCCGCATGCGCGCAAAGGTAGTCGTAGAACAACACGTCGCCGGCCGCGGCCGTGATCTCCTGTGGCGAGAGGAAGTCGAATTTGCGAATGTCGCGGTTCAAAGACGACATGTATTCGTAGAGTTCCGGAGCGGCGCGAGCGGCCGCTTCGAGCTGCCGATGAGATTCGGGCCAAACCACGGTGCCGCCCGTGTGCAGTGGTGTGTCGGTGAGATAAATCAGACAACCGACCCGAAACGGCGGCGGAATTGTGCGATGCCTGTCCTGCTCATGCGAGTGATCGATATGAGGCGCCGGCCATTGCCATGGAGCTGAAGTGGGAAACACGGTAATGGTGTAGACCGTGCGCGGTGCCGAACACTTTCGCGCATTTGCCAATTGTCCCGCTGCGGAGCGGACGCTCTTCGTAAAGCAGGCTAGAACAGCGCTATCGGTCCTGAACGCGTGAAGCGAATCGCCACCGGACGGCTGTAATCCGCGGAGCATTACGTCGCGCGCAGCCTGGATCGTCCTGGCACCGATAAGTCCGGATACCTGAAGATAACCCTGACTTCGATACCGGGCGATCTCGTCCGCCGTGAGCTTTGCGCCGAAGATATTCATCCTGGATCAGTTCTCATTCGACACTGCGGAATACCACTCGACCCGCCTTGTAAGGAACATGACCGCAGCAAGGATCACAAACAATCCGATCGACCCCACCAGCAGAGCGTGATCTTCGTTCGTCAGTAAAACGAAAAGATATGAGTAAAGCACGCCTGTACCCGCCGGCACGACTGCGCGATAGTTCCCCAGCAGAATGATGCGGCTATATGCGGCGAGCATCGCGATGATCGAGAGACTTGCTATCCCATATGCAAGGCCAAACCCGACATGTTCTGAAAGCGACAGTTGCAGCAAATAAAAGACGCACAATGCGGAACCCAGCATCAGGTACTGCACCGGATGCACGCGCGCACTCGAGAGGACCTCGCCAAGCCAGACCGTCGCGAACGTCAGCAGTATGAACAGACCGGCATACTTGACGCTCCGATCCGCCATTCGATAACGATCGATCGGATCTGCAAACTCCACACCGAACCGTGAAGCGTCAATGGACTTGCGAATGCCGGTGCCGGACATCCAGGATTGGGGATAGTTTCGTCCCAGGTACGAGATTCGCCACGTCGCATTGAAACCGTCATCGGTGATAGCCCGGGTCGTTGGCAACCAGCTTCCCTGAAAACTGGGGTGGACATAGTTCGACTTCAGCTGCACCAGCGTATCCTCTCCGAATGGAACAAAGTAAGCAGCCACACTGCCGTTCAATGACAACGGAAACGAGAATTTGAGAGTCTTGTCGGCCGGAGCAACTGCAACGGGCGCGTGAATACCGGCCTCGGTTTCCGCGAACGCGCCGCTTCCGGGAAGAAACTCGCGCTGCACGTCATTCCACGTTAATGTCGACTGACCCTGAATACCGCGGACGTCCCCAATGCCTACGGCCAGTTGCGCGCGATCCCACGATACTGTGGCAGGATCGATGCCAAGTTCCGCCAGATCCGGCATCAGGAATTCGCCGTCGATCACAACCCGTAATGCATACACCGGCACCGTAAAGATGCCGCGCGCCCGCGACTCCGCGGCAACTTCACCTGTGATCCGAAGCGTTTTGGGTAAAAAGGTCGCCGTGCGCGTCTCCGGCCGAAACACTTCGACGTTGCCGGAAATCTCCTTACGCGGAACTGTGTAAGGGAGAACGAGTGCCGGTCCGATGATCACCTGCCGGTTTCCCCACTTGGATGAAACCTCCGCTGTCGCCTCTCGATGGCGCCCTTCACGCTCAGCAACCAGGTTTCTGATCATCGAGACCGGCAGCAGGAGAACAATTACGAGAAGACCGGCAATGCAGAGCCGCAACATTTGTGAATTGCGCAAGAGGGCAGGTACCGAGTTCATGTCCGACATTTTGACAAACCTCCTTAATTTAGCGTCGGGCCCACCGTCCGGCCTACTGGATGTACACCGGCTTCGCCGGCCATCTTCCTTGGGCAATCGGCCGGTCCCCCCACGCCACAACCTGCTTTGTACTTTGCATTATAAAGTACTTGTCAAACATGCAGAACAGCGAAGTCTTGATCCCGATTTTGGTCCCAGGCTTGCACACTCTGCTCTGCCGTCAGCGAACGCCCCGTCTTTGAACCGTCAACCCAGGAACGAGGAACCTCATGTTCAGTACTTCACCATCAGATTTGCCACGGACACAGGCACTGATACTGGCAGGAGGCCAAGGTAAACGACTCTATCCTTTGACTGTAAGTCGTCCGAAGCCGGCTATCCCGTTCGGCGGAATTTTCCGCATTGTCGATTTCACGCTATCCAACTGTCTTCATTCGAAGCTGCATCACGCGGCGCTTTTGACGCAATATCTGCATGAAGAATTACATTCCTATATCCGTTTGGGCTGGAGCGAAGTCTGGAAAAATTCCAGACACGCCACAGAACCTTTGTACTGTCTGCCGCCTTGTGCTGGAAAGCGCTACAGAGGCACGGCTGATGCGGTTTTTCATAATCTCTCGCTCCTGCAATCAAACCGGCCCGATTACGTGCTGATTCTCTCCGCCGATCAGGTTTATCACATGGATTACCGCGAACTGCTTGCGCAACACGTTCAAAGCGGCGCTGACGTCACCGTGGCGACGCTGGAACACCAGTTGAGCGATGCATCGCATTTCGGTGTCGTCGAAGTAGACAACGGGTCCAGGGTGACTGGATTCGAAGAAAAGCCGGAGGCGCCATGTCCAATTTCTTCAAGACCTGACCGGGCGGTCGTCAGCATGGGCGTTTACGCGTTTAACACGGACGTCCTGGTCAAGACCCTTACAGAGAATTGCGAGTCGCGCTTCGGGTACGACTTCGGCCACCACATCATTCCTTCACTGATTGAATCCGCTCGCGTATATGCGTATGACTTCCGCGATACCTCTATCGATGCCCCGCGTTATTGGCGCGACATCGGCACAATCGACAGCTATTACCGGGCCAGCATGGATCTTGTGCGACCGGACTCTGCATTCAGCCCACATGTGAACGACTACGAAGGCTCGCAGATCACACACCATCCCGGTTCGAGCGACCGCAGCGACGAATCCTCACTGACGGCTCGCGTCCACAGCAATTGCCAGGTATCGCGCACTGTCCTATCGCCCGGCGTTCACATCGAAGAGAGCGCAACAATTGAGGACAGTGTGCTGATGGCAGGCGTGCGAATTGCGCCTGGCGCCGCCGTCCGGCATGCGATTGTCCTGGAAGGAGTTCAGATTCCGTCGGACTTTCGCGTCGGTTGGGATGAGTTCGAAGACAGGAAGCGGTACATGGTAAGTCCCGACGGAGTGGTTGTCGTGAACCACACCCCCAAAATCATGAAGCCCGTGGCGGCGTCGTCGAAGCACGCGGTCGCGTAAGATCGATCGTTTCAAGGGACTTGATCCGGCTGCCACTCGGGAAATTCACCAGTTTCATCCAACCCGATGAACTCTTCCGGTGGCACCTCCGGAGGGATCTCATTCGGACGACCCAGCCTCACCGCCTCACGATCCTTGTCGTGCTCTTCGTTTTGTTTAGACATGATCAGTCCTCAGTGTCACGCGGCGAGATCCTCTTCGATCTGATGTCTGATGTTGAGGATTTGTCTCGACAATTCTGAAAGCGATTCCTCATCGAGGTTTTGCTGCGCGACGGCAAGTATGCCTCCCGGTGATTCCTCTTCTTCGACGTGGTGTCTGACATCGTCCATCAACTTCTCGAACCGCGTTTCGAAATCGTCTTCGTTCAGGTCTGCGTCCAGAAGTTCGGCAAGCGTCTGCTTCACCTCCGCATATTCCCGCAATGCTTCCTCGACCTGCTCCGGCGCGAACTGCTTTATCGCAGGGTAAAACACCCGTTCTTCCATCTCCGCGTGAGCCGTCAACGCGGTTTGAATGCGCTGGTACAAGTCCTCCTGCGTGTTTTCAGAATCCGTCTCCAGGAAGTGTGCCAGGAGCTTTTCGATCTCGCGATGGTCCTGCTTGATCAACTCGACTGCATTCATGGCTTTTTCGGTTTCCTTGTTTGGGAGTCTGAAGAATTTCAGCGCAAGCGGAGGACCGACCGGCATAAGCCCGTCCATCTGAGCGGACGGACGGGCAGAACAGGGAAAAACGGCGGGGTCACCGGGGAATTCTCACCAGTCGGATCAGCGTTCACCTTTCAGGGATCGAATCGGATCCACGCACATCGCTTTCCATGCCGGACGCGCGCAGGCAATCGCGGCGACTGCGATGAGAAGAGCCACGGTGCCGGCGAGCGTTGAAGGATCCCGCGGCGCAATACCGAATAATTGGGCCGACAAATACGGCGTCAGGTACACGGTCAGAATCAGACCGACTGCGCAACCCACAGCGCCGAGCACGACACCGCGGCCGACGATCTGGGCGAACGTCGTCCCGGGCGAAGCGCCCAGCACGGCTCGCATGGCGAACTCATAAGTCCGTTGCGAAACCATGTTCGATACCACACCATAAATACCCACTGCCGCGAGAAGATAGCCGAGGATTCCGAATACTGTGAAAAGCGTCGCAATGAAGCGTCGCTGCGTCATCGAACCCCTCACCAGATCTTCCATCGTTCGTGGTTCGGCGACTGCCAGTTCCCGATCGAGTTCTCTCACTACGGCCCGAATCGAAGACGCGGGGTCCAGACCAGCCTGCGCTGACCGCACGACCACGAATGAGTTTGCGAGCGCATTGACCCATGAGTTCTGGCGGTGAGGCACATAGATGGAGGGACCTATCGGCAAGTCGAGTGTCGACATATGAACATCGCGGGCGACGCCGACGACGGAGCGAAATCGTTTTCTTTCGGCCCCGATTTGAAGCTTCTTTCCGATCGGGTCTTCCCCGGGCCAAAAACGCTCCGCAAGCGCCCTGTTGACGATCACAACGTCCGGAGCATTCTCGTTGTCCATTTCCGTGAACACGCGTCCACGTTCGAGAGGTGTCCTCATTACTCGAAAGTATTTGGTGCTGACGGCGCGATAATCTGCCCAGGGCTCCTCACCGTTCCCGACCGGCTGCCCTTCGACAGTAAACGTGGCCGTGGCGAAGCCGACGACAGGCAGGCGGAACGTCATCGCCGCTCCTTCGATTCCTGTCGTTTGATTCAGTCGCGCAAGATATTCGTCGATGAAGCGCGCCTGGGCTTTCTGATCCGCATACCTTGAAAGCGGAAGCGCGATCGAAGCGGTCGTCACGTTTCCAGGGTCAATACCGACCTCAACATTCGCGAGATTCTGCAGGCTGCGAATAATCAATCCCGTTCCGGTGAGCAGGACCAGCGCGACGGCAATCTCCGTTACTGTGAGTGCCTGCAGGATGTACCGATTGCCCGAAACGACAGCCGACCCTTTGCGGCCGCCTGATGCGTCCGCGAGCGTCCGCCCTGTTCGGAAGACGGGAAGCCCGCTCGAAATCAGCGCGGCGACAATGGAGACTCCACCCGCAAAGAGGATCACAGACGGGCTGATGGATACCTCCTCGTTCCGGGGTATCGCCGTTCCTCCGAGGGCAAGAAGCAGAGGTACGCCACCGTAAGCCAGCAACAATCCGAGCAGCCCGCCCGCGAACGACAATAGCAATCCTTCAGTCACCAACTGGCGCGCGACATCCCAGCGCGTGCCGCCAAGCGCCGCCCGCACTGCAAACTCCCCCACCCTTCCTGATGACGACGCCAGCAGAACACTCGCAACATTCAGGCACGCCAGCGTCAGAAGGAATGCCGCCGCGGCGGTCAGAGCCCAGATCGCAGGCGCAGCTTGCCCGGTCAATTGATCATGAAGCGACAGCAGTTCCGTTTCGTATCCGGTGTTCGTGACGGGATATTGCCTGGTCAAGTCGGCAGCGATCGTCTGAAGATCCTGCCGCGCCTGTTCCAGGGAAACACCGGCTTTAAGCCGGCCGACGACTCGTATCGAATGGAACTGACGTTGATTCTCGGCTCCGGCCGGCGTGTACGGGATCCACGCGTCCGCGCCCTCTGCGGGTACACGAATACCCGGATAACGGACTCCTTTCGGAAGCACTCCGACGATTTCGTACGGCCTGCCTTCGTAGTGAATCGTCCGGCCCAGAATCGTCCTGTCGCCTGCGAACCGGCGCTGCCAAAGCTCGAATCCCAGAATCGTGACGAACTGCTTTCCCGGGGTTCCTTCGGACGCGTCGAACAGTCTGCCGAACAGCGGCTGAACGCCCAACAACGAGAGAGTTTCCGGAGTGATGCGGAGTCCGGAAACCCGCACCGGTTCGCTCCCCTCCGTGACGGTGAGCGCGATCTGACGAACGACTCCGAGCTCTTCGAAGCTCTTATTGTGCTGCCGCCAGTCGAGGAAATTCAGATACGAGGCCGGCTGTCCGCTTAGCCCGGCATTCGTTTGCGTTTCGTGCACCACGACCAGACGTTCGGGATCCGGATACGGCAGCGGCGCCAGAATCACACCTTTGAGGACGGTGAACACGGCGGTAAGCGCGCCGATCGAAATAGCGAACGTGATAATGACTGCAATCGTCGTGGCAGGAGTGAACAGCAGCCTGCGCATCGCATGTCGGAGTTGAACTGTCGTCGTATTCATGCAGCCATGCTAGACTTCGGCAATCAATGAATCCAATTCAACTTCGTCATCACATATATGAATATCGCGCATACCACGCTTCAGCTTGATCTTCGGCATCTGCGGCTGGTCGACGCGATTGCCTCCACCGGAACCCTGACCAGTGCCGCCGCTGTCTTGAACCTCACGCAGTCGGCGCTCAGTCATCAGCTTCGAGACATCGAGGAGAGGCTGGGCGCGGCTTTGTTTTCGCGCGAGACGCGTCGCATGGCCCTGACGCCCGCCGGCGAGCGTCTGCTGTCCGCTGCCAGGGCAGGGCTCGAAGAGATTGCCGGGGCCGAGCGCGACATACGCAACGGTAACGGCGGCCAGCGTGTCGAGCTTCGAATCAGCACCGGTTGTTATACCTGCTACCACTGGCTGCCGGCCCGCTTGATCGAGTTGCGCAGGCGGCTGCCTGACGTGGATATAGAAATCGTTGCCGACTACACACGGAGGCCGCTTGAAGGGTTGATGGATGGAAAACTGGATCTCGCGATCGTGAGCGATCCGGTGCGCAACAACCGGCTCAGCACCGATCCGTTATTCCGCGACGAACTGGTGGCGCTCGTTGCGGCCGATCACCCGCTCGCAAACCGGAGCTTTGTCACGGCCGCAGAACTTGCCGGAGAAACGCTGCTCGTCTACAACGTGCCCGACGAGCGGTTGAGCGTCATAACGCAATTGCTCCGGCCGGCGCGCTTGAAGCCGAAATCGCTCAAGCGCATCGAACTGACCGAAGCCATGATTGAAATGACGCGGGCAGGATTGGGAATCGCGATTCTGGCCAGTTGGGCCGCGAAGCCGCATCTGCGCGACAACCGGCTGCGAACCCTCCGCCTGACGAAACGCGGCCTACCTCGCGAGTGGAAAGCGGTCACGTTGAAACGAGACAGGCGTCATCCGCATATTCAGGAATTCATCCGCATCCTGCAGCAGGAGCCGTTCTGAGAGCAGAAACCGTTCTGATGGCAGCCTGGCGTTGCATTGCGGCGGCCTGTTTCGGCTGAAACAGGAGAAGTCCGTGCACGGCGTTTCGCCACTGAGGGTATTTCCATCTTCCGCGCATGATCCCGCCGGCTTCATGCTGCGCGCCGGGAAGCAGCAGATGTCCCAGTTCGTGAGCGATCACATGACCCAGAATGATGCTGTCGGCCTCCGGCCGTAGCCGTTCGGGCACATTGATCGCGACGAAAGCCCGCACACGGTCGAGGAAAACATATGCGCGGCGGCACTCCGTCGTCTGGCTGGGAGCGAACCCCATCGCGTCGGCGCTGGTCCAGCCGGCCGGTGGGCGAGAGTCCATGACGATGAGAAACCGCGCATGCGCAGAAAGCTGCCGGCAGTCGCCCGCATCCTCCCAGCGAAGCTGGATACCGGCGTTCTCAAAAACGCGGGCGGTCACATCGCGCGCCACAGACAATGTTCGATTCCCAACGATCGTCCTCTCGCAGACGGCGACAGTCATTTGTGTGGGCTGTCCTTGTAGAGCAGCGGGGAGAAGTAACGCGGCAACCACTCCGGGAATGCAGAAGCTTGTGGTTCGCATATCCACAAGTTCTGCTCCTTGCGTGGCGCAAGCAACGGGAATACTCCGAAATATTCCGGCAGCCACTGTAGGCGCGCTCTATGAGCGCGCTTGCGCGGTCGCAGACGGCGCCTACAATGTTCTAGCGTGCCGGCGTGGGGTTGTTCTGCAGCAGCGTCCGGATTTCCTGAGTTGCCGCGGGATTTCCTCGGGCGGCTCCGACATTGGCTCCTCGAATACCCTGAGGAATCGTCGGGTTGAGTGGAGCGAGTCCAGCCGCATCAGCGCCGGTATTGGCGCGCCGTGCCGGAATGCCGTTGAGCACATCGAGCGGAGTTCTGCCGGACGCATCGACAAGATCCACGCGGGCTCCATGCTCCAGCAGGTACTTCACGACCTCCGGTCTGCCGGATTGCACGGCAGCATGAAGCGCTGTGATTCCTTCGGCGTCGGAAGGATTGCGGGCTATGCGCATGGAATAGCTTGTCACTCCCGTGACCTGGGAATTCACGTCAGCTCCGTGCTGGAGCATCAGGTCGAGGATGGCGGTATTGACGGTACCTCCACCACCGCCGCGGCCACCGTACGGATTGGCGCCCGCTGCCATCAGGAAGGGCGTCGCACCCATGCCGTAGACGTTCGGATTGGCTCCTTTGGCCAGCAAAGCGCGGATCACATCCATGTCACTGTTCATGACAGCGCGAAACAACGGCGTAGTCCCGGTGCTGAGATTCGGATCGTTGAAGCGGCCGCCCTGATTGCTCGGACGGCGCATGGTGAGCTGCGAGTTCGGGTCAACATTGACTGCGAGCAGAGCGTTGATGACGTCCATGCTCGAAACTGTGGGGCCTGCAGCACCACGTCCGCCTGCAACTCCAGGAACTCCTCCGCCACCACCACCGCGACCGCCACCACCCTGACCTCCCTGACCGCCGCGACCTTGCGCGCCCTGCCCTGCCGCGGCAGGAATTGCTGCGGCGGGAGCTGCCGCGCCGGCGCCCCTTCCACCGGCACCGGCACCGGCGCCGGGAGCAGCGCCTGCGCCCGGACCACCACGACCACCGCCGCCACCACCAGGACCGGCAGCCGCTGCGGCAGCTTTTCGATCAACGGCGATGTAGAGAGCCGTGCGTCCATAGACATCCCAGACATGCGGGTTTGCGCCGCGATCGATCAGAAGTTTCGCGACGTCGTTCTGGTTGTTGTCGAGAGCAACCATCAAAGCCGTCACGCCTTCAGGCGTGGGCACGTTGAGGTCTGCGCCCGCGCCGATAAGAGCATCGACGCATCCCAAACAACCTCCGCGAGCCGCATACAACAGCGCAGTGAGTCCGCCGTACGCATGATATTGAGCTCGGGGTTCGGATGTGATCTGGCTCGGCCAGTCGGTGAATTTCGCGCGCGGCTTCACGTCCGCACCCTTCGAGAGAAGAATCTTCACCATCTCTGCCGCATTGCGAGTCGCCGCCGCAGCCCACATCAAGGGTGTCTGGTTCTGGACCTTCTCGACCGCGTTGACGTTCGCGCCGGCATTAACGAGCATTTGGACGATCGGCAGGTCGCCGTTTTTGATCGCGAGCATGAGCGCGGTCTGGCCGTCCTCATTGGGGCCTTCCGTTCCGGAGCCCGCATCGAGGAGCATCTTGACGATGCGCGCATCGCTCAGTTTGACGGCTTCCGACAGCGGCGTGGAACCGAGTTCGTTCGTGACGTTCGCCCGGACTTTCTTCGCGATCAGCGCTTCGATCACTTCATAATCGACACGATAGACCGCCCAGTGAATCGGCCGCGTCCCATCGGGTTGCGCTTCGTTGACGTCGGCGCCCGCGCGGATCATGTCGAGGGCCGCTTTGCGGTTTCCGGCTTGAATCACGCTGGCCAGTTTTCCCTGCTGCGTCTGAGCCAGGAAAGACGCCCCGACGATAACTACACATACGATGGCGAGAATGAAACGCTTCACGCTTCCTCCAGCTGTAGGCGCGCTCTATGAGCGCGCAACGCGGTCATAGACCGCGCCTACAGTAATCTAAACAACATTCGGGTCCAGCTTGTTGTGGTTCCCCCACAAGCCCCTCGCGGCGTCGTACAGGAACTTGTAAGGATCCTTCCAGGTGCGTGGGAGATCCTTCAACGCGCCGCCGTCCAACATTTCTTTAGCGCCTTCTCCGTCACGGACCCTCTTGAACAATCGCTGCCGGACGGTTTCCATCAATTCACGTTCAGCTTTGAACTCCGCCTGCGTCATCACCGGACCGGAACCCGGAACAAATTTCGTCTGCTCATTGCTGATCTTGAGCAGGAGGTCCATCGCATCCACGCGGCCGCCGATCCAGCCGCCGGTGATCCAATCCAGCGCAGGGTCTTTCACCGGTGACGCCACGTCACCAACTGCGAGGACATTGGAGTTTTTGAAATACACGTAGATGTCGCCGCTGGTATGCGCGGTGACGAGGTAACCGTAATCGACCTGTTCCGCGCCGGTCTTCATTGAGCCGGTGTTGAAAAACGTTTGAGTCGGCCAGGCGCCTTTCGGCCGGGGCTTCTGATAACGATCCTCATCCGGCAACCAGTAGTCGGTCGACATCCATTGACGCGTCCGGTCGTGCGCAATGATCTTCGCGCCCGATGCAGCGAACTGCTCGTTGTTGCCGGTCTGATCCAGATGATGATGGGTATTAAACAAAGTGTTGATCTTCGCGTTCGGCGCGAAGGTCTTCAGCGCGGCAAACAGCTTGTCGCCATTGTTTGGCGCGCCGCTGTCGACGAGCACAAGGCCATCGGTTGCAGAAAACGCCAGGACGTTACTTCCACCGCCGTCGATGACAGTGAACTTATCCGGCAAACGATTGGCTGCTTGTCCACGAACGAGCGACGGGAAGCCCAGCGCCACCGATCCGGCCATCGCCGTCTTCAGTAATTCTCTACGATCCAAAACAACCTCCTACATCTGCGAAATCAGGCCGGTGCTGTCGGCGAACTTCTCTTGTTCGAGGCCGAACTTGTTCAACAGCGTCAGATGGACGTTGGCAAACGGTGTGCGATCCGGCAACACAATGTGCTGTCCGCCCTGCTTCATCTTGCCGTTTCCTCCACCCACGACGACGGTCGGTATCGGATAGTTGTTGTGCTGATCGCTGTTGCCCATGTTCGATCCATACATGAAGATCGAATGATCGAGCAGCGATCCGTCGCCGTCCTTCGTTTCCGACATCTTCTTCAGGAACGCTGCAAAGCGGTCCATATGCCATGTCTGGATCTTCACCAGCTTGTTGATTCTCTCCAGATCGTTGGCATGGTGCGAAACGGGGTGGAACGAGTCCGGAACACCGATGTGGTTGTAGGTCTGGTTCGTGCCTTCCGCGACCATGATGAAGGAAGCAACGCGGGTCAGGTCGGCCTGGTAAGCAAGAGCGATCAGGTCGAAAAGAAGATCGACCTGCTTGTCGAAATCATCCAGCACTCCGACCGGACGCTCCGGAATTTTCATGTTGGAAATATCCTGAGCGGCAACCAGCTGCGTGCGGCGTTCGATTTCACGAACGCTTTCCAGATATTGATCGAGAGTGGCGCGATCTCCGGCGCCAAGCTTGCCCTGCAAAGCCTTCGTCCCATCGAGAATCAAGTCCAGGAGGCTGTCGGTCTGGCGGGCGATCTCGACGCGTTCCTTGGGCGTGGTCTCGCCGAACAACTGGTTAAACACTTTCTTCGGGTTGTGTTCCATCGGAAGCGGCGAACTGGCGTCGCGGAACGACAGCGTGGTGTAAAAACCACCGTTGCCGGCCGCCTGTTGAACAGTCGTTTCCGCCGATATTTCCATCGACGGCAGCGTGGTGTCCTGGCTGATCTTCTTTGAAACGAGCTGATCGAGAGTCGTGGCCAGGCTGGCACCGCCGCCCTGGCCCGGGCGCGTGCAACTCAGCCAGGTGGCAGGATTCAGCGTATGTACCGAACCTGCGCTCGCGTCGTTCACCAGATTTCCAACGGACGAGACGTACTTCTTGAAAGGCTCCAGCGGCGACATGATCGCGCTCAGTTTGAAGTCCGCACCCGAACCGCTTGGTGTCCACCGATCCATGGCGGGGCCGTGCGCGGTGTTCCACATGATCGCACCGTGAGGAATATAGAAGAAGCCGGCGTGAAGCTTCGCGGCGGCGGCGGTTTGAGCCATCGCGGTAGCGGCCGGAACCATGGCATCAAGGAACGGCAGTGCTACTGCAACACCGGCGCCCTTCAGCACCGTTCTGCGGGACAGATGTTTTTTCGAGATGAACATGTTTTATCTCCCTATCTCCCTGGAGCTTGTTTACGAAATGCGTCCGTGTTCACGATTCCAAGAACAAGTGAGGATAACGTGTAGTTGTTTTTTGCAGCGCCTCGAACAACCCCGCGAACCTGGGGCATGTCGAAATAGTTCAGCTCGCGGTTGATCGCATACATCATGAGTTTTTCGGTAAACGTCTGAGCAAAGACCGAGGGACGGCTTGCCAACTGTGCCCGCAGTTCAATGATGCCGTTAATTGCGGCGCCGTTCGGCAACACCGAACTGGCGTCGATCGGAACATTCCCGGCCTGAGCGTCGGTGTTTCTCCAGCGGCCGATCGAGTCAAAGTTCTCGAGCGCCAGGCCCGGCGGGTCAATCACGCCATGGCATTGATTGCAATTCAACTTGTTGCGATGTTGCTCTAGCCGTTCGCGCACTGTTTTGGCCGTTCCGCCCTGAACCTGCGCCAGGTCTGTTTCCACATCCGGAGGAGGCGGCGTCGGAGGGGTGCCCTGAATTCTTCCCAATACCCACGCGCCGCGAAGGACCGGTGACGTGCGGTCCGGATAAGACGTCCTCAGCAGGACCGCTGCCTTGCCGAGCAATCCGAAACGCTTCTCGTCGGTCAGTTCGATTCTCCGGAATTGATTGCCGGTGACTCCCTGGATCCCGTAGTGCTGCGCGAGCCGTTGATTCACGAACGTGTGCTTTGCGGTCAGCAGTTCTACGACAGGACGACCTTCCAAAAGGACGCTGCCCATGAAGGACTCGACTTCCCTGGAGAAGTCCTGACGCAAGGCGTCGTTGAACGCCTGGCCGAAGATCGCCGGATCGGGCTTGACGGCATCCAGATCGTCGAGGCTCAGCCATTTCATCGCAAAACTGCCGACCAGGTTCGAGGCGCGCGGATCGTTGAGCATGCGCTTCACCTGAGCATCGACAACTCCAGGCTTGCTCAAGCCCTTGTTGATCGCCAGATTCAGCAGTTCATCGTCGGGCACAGAATTCCAAAGGAAGAAGGACAGGCGCGATGCCAGTTCCAGATCGGTGAGAGCGACTTCGGCGTTGGGTTTCGCCCCTTCCGTTCCACGAATCGCACGATAGAGGAAGTCGGTGCTCGCCAGGACCGCTGAGACGAGCCGCTCGACACCCGCATCGAAATTGCCAGCGGCATTACTTGAGGCTTCGCCCTGTCGGGCTTGCGCTCCGCGTTTCCCCGTTTCGTAGAAAGGTATCAACCGGGCGACATCCGCATCGGTTACCGGACGGCGGAAGGCGCGCTTTGCCAGGTTCGCTGCGATTTGTTTAGCGCAGGCGGCTTCCCCAGCAGGCTTCTCTTGAGGCTGCGCCCTGTCGGGCTTGCGCTCCGCGGGGTCACACACATAAATCAACTGACGGCTGATCGTTGAAACGCCGGTGACCTTATACGGTCCGACAATCTGGATATCCCCAAGATTCGGAACGCCGCCGCCGAATCCACCACCGCCAACGTTAGCGGCCGATTCAAACCGCGACCGCTCGATAAACCCAATGACGATCTCGCGGACGCCGGCCTGAACCTGAATGGGAATTTTCTTGAACCGGTCCTCGATCTGCGCTCGCCCGTCGCCGGCTTTGAGATTGTTGAGCATGAGGTCTGCAAGGCCGCCGATCGGCTTCTTGAACATGATCTTGCCATCAACCATGACGACGAGAGTACTCTCGTTCTCCAGACTTCCCGTGTAGAGACCGACCGTTTGATCAGGAAAGAGGACGGTGAAACGATATTCGCCATCGGCCGGGAAATTGTGCTTGAACCGGATGCCGCCATTTTCGCGAATGCCGAGCGGCATGGCTTCCCCGCCCCGATTTGCGTTGAGTCGATACGTCACATCTTCGAGGCTTGGATCGCCGACGGCCTTTTTCGCGATGAGCCGCGCCGCGGCGACATATTGATCGACAAACGCCGGAGAAACGGCCAGACCGGCGGCGATGTTGTCGAGATCGTTGACCTTATTATCGGTGGGAAGAATGTCCTTCGTGTTGACGTCCACTCCGACGAGCGCCTTAACGGCTGCTGCGTACTCGGTTCGATTCAATCGCTGAATACGGACGTGTCCCGCCTTCGGCCCGGTTGCGCGGCTGTCGAGAGTCGTTTCCAGATAGCTGACGATCGAGTCGATATCTTTCTGCTCAGGCTGACGGCTGCCCGGAGGAGGCATCAGCCGGCCACGCAATTTACGGATCGCCTTTTCCCAAATCTCCGGATTCTGCGCAGCTGCCTGAACATTAAGAGTGTCCAGAGCCAGACCACCCGCAGGTTTCGGCATTTTCGAATTGTGACAACCGGCGCAGTAGCTTTTGACAAGCGCCTGGGATTGTTCAGTCGGAGTGGCCGCCGTTTGTGGTTTCGTTTGAAGAACTGCAGGAGAGCCGGCGAATAGCGCAAATAGAGCGCAGATGAGTGTCAATCGTTTCATAAGTTTGAAAGCTGGTTTCGCCCCTGAAATCATACGTCGGAACTGATTTATCAAAGTGACGGAAAACCTTGTATCACGAGGGTCGGAACCTATACAAGCGTAAGCTTTTAGCAGTCTCTACGCTTCATCTGGCAGTACGCCGGACGGACGCTCCCGGTTACCGGCAACCGGGCTAAGTTTCGGCTGGTTGCCTTTCCGAGTTCACGATGACCCATAAAGCGTACGCGGCGAGCGCCACGGGAAAGCCATTCGCCGCGAGCGCCCACCCGCCGTACCATTCGGTCAGCAGCAGCGGAGCCAATCCAAAACCCGCGTAGCTCAGCCACCACGCGAGAGTAGCCAGCAATCCAAAGCGGCGGAATACCCACAATGAGGCGTAAAGCAGAATGCCATTCACGGCAACGGAAAGGACGATGCCCGTTGGAGACGCCCCCGGAGAGACAGCCGAGAGTCCAATCAAAGCCGAAGTGACGATATCCGCAATCCAAACGCGGGGCAGCAGCATTCTCGAGACCACGGCGCCCATTAGAAACGCGAGGTTGACCGCCAATGCAATGGCGGGGGCGCCGACCAGGAATCCCAGGGCATTGCCGGGGCCGTCCAGGAAGCCTGAGACAAAACCTGGCGTGCGCGTCGAAGGCCCGAGCACGAACAAAACGGCAATAACCGCGATGTACCGTCCGGCAACACCAACGAGGATGTGCGAGGCCACAAGCGGATCCCTTAAACGGCCAGCCTGTAGCCGGTTCCACGAAATCAGCGCATCCGGCCAGTGGCGCCGCGCGTAGGGCTCGATCGCGACATAAGCCAGCCATAGCATTGCCGCGATGGAGGCATTGGTCGATAGCGCCGATATGAGCATCTGCATCTCCCAGAGATCCGGAGTGTGCGCCGCTTGCAGAGTCCATGCGCACATGCCCAGAACGAAAAATGCAGCGGCGACTCGAGCGGCGCCTTTACGATCACCGCGCCCGGATCGCAGGTTCGATCTCGCAGCCAGAACGGCGCCGCCGATCACAGAAAAGAAAACGAACGCGGCCGTGGCCGGCACAATCCAGGAGACGTTGGAGCCCGCACGTTCGGCGGATTCCCACGATCCAGTGATGCTCCAGTACACTGGTCGCCCGCGCCACGAAGCCGCTTCGATGCGAATTTCTTCCGGAATTCGATCCGAATACGTCCCCGTCCATGCGCTGCGTTCATCGAATGCCATCGATGGCGTCTCATGAGGCTCCGCGGCGGTGAAGCGTTCTTTTTTCAAACCGGCCGCCATGAATAACGTGTCCCAATCCATCGGCCCCGGGTTTCCAACAGCGGCCACTTGTTCCGGCCGCGCCTCCATCTTGATCAGGCGGCCGGTGGGATCGAGGGCCATACGAATCATCCCGGGTTCGCTATTCGAAGGCGAATCGTGACTCACAATGCCGGTCGTGAGCCCAACTGTGAGATCGGCCCTGAAGTCGCCTGCCCGGTGTTCGCGATACCAGAAACGGATCACCGGCGGCTGGTGTGCCTTGAGCAACTCCAGCCGGCGGGCGTTATCTCCGCCGTTTACGAAAACCAGGTTCTGCAGAAGGCAGCAGTCGAAGCCATAGGCCTTGTCCATTTGGGTTTCGCCGTAACCGAAACGCTTCAACATGTCGCGCGCCTGGAATGCCAGCGCGTCCGGCGGCGTGCCGAGAGAAGCGAGGCCGGCGAGCTGGCGTGGGCCGAGCCACACACCCGTGATCACAACTGAAAGCACAATCGCCGCGAAACAGATCGCGGCAGTGCGTGGGCGCAGTCCTTCTTTTTCCTGCGAGGCCGCAACCATCTCCGGCAGCGGAGTCTCGCCCTGTGCCAGCGCCGCGGCGATGGGATCGCCGCCCGGCAACGCCATGGCGACGTTCAATGCAGTCGCGGGCCGCCGGCGCGGATCCTCTTCAAGACAGCGATTGACGACGCGCTCGATCGCCGGATCCAGGTCCTTCACGATGTCCGACATGCTCGACGAGGATCCGGTCCGATGTTTTCCCGTGAACATCTCGTACACGACGAGTCCCAGCGAATAGATGTCGCTGCGGGTCGTCACTTCTTTGCCCGCTTTTTGCTCGGGCGACATATAAGCGGGAGTGCCGCTGCGAATGTCGGCTAACGCAACTTCTTCAGCGATGGCGGCGAGTCCGAAGTCGGTTATTCGCAACTGTCCCCGGCCGTCGATCATGATGTTGGCCGGCTTCAGGTCACGATGAAGGACGCCGCGTTCGTGTGCAGCATTCAGACCGGCGCACAGCTTGCGCGTGAACTCGACAGCTTTGTCCTCCGGCAGGCGGCCGATGCGGCGCAGCAGGCTGGCAAGGTCCTCGCCGTCGAGATACTCCATCGAGAGAAAGTGCATGCCGTCCGCAACGCCGATGTCGTACACGCGACACACATTCGGATGCGAGACCTGCCTTGCGATGCGCACTTCGTTTCGAAAGCGCGCGAGCGATGCTTCGTTGAAGTGCTGGGGAAGAAACTTGAGCGCGACAGACTGATTCAGGATGAGATCGTAAGCGCGATAAACTTCGCCCATTCCACCGCGTCCCAGCAATCCCAGGACGCGATATCGCGCGCCGAGAACAGTTCCTGTGGGAAAACGGCCTTCTTCCTGACTCCCGCGATCGCTCGATGTCGACGGCGTCGCCGGAACGCGACTGCCCTTCGTCGTCGCATCTCCATTCAAAGGAGCGGCGCACGCCGGGCACGCGACCCAGCCATCCTGGACTTCACGCGCACATTGGGGACATAAACTGGCGGGCCGCGGAATCATGCGGCGCGGATTGTAGCAGGTCGCGTTGGTTTACGCGCCGCCGGACTTGGACCTCTTCATGATGAGATTGATGTCGTCCGGATTGATCAGGTCACTTACCGTCCAGCCGTCCAGGTCGTATTCGGCCATGCATTTCTCGGCGAAGCCCTTGTACTTTGCGGTTTGACCCGTGGCGTTGGCCGCCATCAGCACTTCGAAGCGGATGCTTTCGTGATTCCCGAAATAGTTCCGTTCATATAACTCGTGACGGCCGCCGAACTCCGTCCCAATGGCATCCCACATGAGTTTCATCAGCTTCACGCGCTCAACGGCGGTGTAATCATTGGAACCGCGGACGTATTTATCGAGGTACTTGCGAATTTCGGGGTTCTTGAAATCGGCCGCGTGCGAGGGCAGGTAGATCAAACCGCTGGCCAGAACATTTTCGATGATCTCTTTCAATTTCGGATAGATGGTGCTCGCGGCCACACGGTAAGCGAGACCGTAGTCGAGATTCGGCAGAACGTAACCGGGTGTCCAGGGTGTGCAGGTGCGCGCCATCGCGTCCGTCAGGCCCCAGAACATATTGCGCCATGCGAGCACTTCGCCGACCTGAGCCTGGACGCCGCGAAAATCTTTGGACCCGGTAGCGTCTACGGCTTTGAGAAGAAGGCCGGCAATGAAGTCGAGTTTCACTGCGAGACGAACGCATCCGTGGAACATGAAACGGGGAAGGAAGCCGGACAGCGGGAAGAAGTTGTTCACTTTCTCGATGTCGCCGTATGCGAATACGTTCTCAAAGGGCACAAAGACCTTGTCGAATACGAGAATGGAATCGTTCTCGTCGAGACGGCTTGACAACGGATAGTCGAACGGACTTCCCATGGCCGCAGCCGTCATTTCATAAGAGGGGCGGCAGAACAATTTCACTCCGGGCGCATCAGTTGGAACGATGCAGACAAACGCGAAATCTTTGGTCTTGATCGGCAGCGCTCCGTTATTGGCGATGAAGTTGTAATGCGTCAGCGTTGAAGTCGTCGCAACAACCTTTGCGCCGCTGACGATCAATCCCGCATCTGTTTCCTTCTCGACGTGCATGTACACGTCGCGTACTTCGGAGAGTTCCTTGTTGCGGTCGACCGGCGGATTGACGATGGCGTGGTTGACGAAGGTCACTTCCTCCTGAACCTTCTTGTACCAGCGCTTTGCATTGTCTGTGAATGGCGCGTAGTAGTCCGCGTTCGCGCCCAGCGTGGCGAGGAACGCCGCCTTGTAGTCGGGACTGCGCCCCATCCACCCATAAGATACGCGCGCCCATTCGGCAATGGCATCGCGCGAACCGACCATCTCTTCCGCATTGCGAGGCGCCTTGAAGAACTTGTGCGTGTAGCCACCGCTGCCGGTATCCGTTGGCGCGCAGAGAACATCCTTGCGTTGATCGTGCAGCGCGTCGTAAAGCCGTCCCAGCATCTTCACGGTGTTGCGAAACGCGGGATGTTTCGTTACGTCCTTGACACGCTCGCCGTAGATCCAGATCTCGCGCCCGTCGCGAAGACTCTCGAAATATTCCGCTGATGTAAACGGCGTGGTTCGTTCAGCATTGTTGGTCACAGTTGTCCTCCTCCGAATCAGGAATCACTCTTTTACACCGGAATGAATCAACACGTGCGAACAAATCTACCCGGGCTATAATCCGGCACTTTCATGGCGATCAACCCTGGGCAAAAACTCGGCGCCTACGAGATCGTGTCTTTGATCGGCAAAGGCGGAATGGGCGAGGTCTACAAAGCCCTCGATAAACGATTGAATCGCTTTGTCGCGATCAAAGTCCTGCCGGAGCGCGTTTCCCACGATATCGAATTGAAGCAGCGATTCGAGCGTGAGGCGCAGACGCTCGCCAGCATGAGCCACCCGCATGTGTGTCCGGTCTTCGATGTGGGCCAACACGACGGCACGGATTTCATCGTGATGGAGTTTCTCGAAGGGCCGACGCTGGCTCAACGTCTGGAAAAAGGGGCGTTGCCTCTCGATCAGGCGTTGAAGGTCGCGTGCGAGATTGCCGACGCACTCGACAAGGCGCACCGGCAGGGCATCGTGCATCGAGATTTGAAACCGGGCAACGTGATGCTGGTGAAGACGGGCGCAAAGCTGCTCGATTTCGGTTTGGCGAAACTCAAGGCCCCCGAGGCGGCGCCCGCGACGTTATCCGCAATTCCTACCCGCGCGGACATGACGGCGCAGGGCTCGATCCTCGGCACTCTCCAATACATGGCGCCGGAACAACTCGAAGGCCGCGACGCGGACTCGCGAACCGACATCTTCGGATTTGGCGAAATCGTCTACGAGATGGTCACAGGCCGCAGGGTTTTCGAAGGCAAGAGCCAGGCCAGTTTGATCGCGGCCATTCTCGAACATCAAGCGGCGCCGATGTCTTCCACTCAACGTGTGACGCCGCCGGCGCTCGAGCGCGTGGTTCAAGGCTGTCTCGAAAAAGATCCGGAAGATCGATGGCAAAGCGCGCGGGATGTCCTGCGTCAACTGAGAGGCGTCACGGCAGAAGCGGTAGTCGAAACAACTCCAACTAAAACAGGTTCGCACATCCGGGAGCGCGCGGCGTGGATACTTCTTGCTCTCGCAATCATCGCTGCCGTTGCCTCTTTTATTTCGCGGCCCGTTCCGCCGGACGCCCCGGAGATGCGACTCGAAGTCGCGACACCGTTGACCGATGATCCCACAGCCTTCGCGATTTCTCCGGATGGCCGCAAACTCGTCTATCAGGCGAACACGAACGGAAAGAGCCAACTCTGGCTGCGTTCGCTGGATTCCGACACTGCCCAGCCGATTGCGGGAACCGACGACGCAACGTTGGCCGTTCCATTCTGGTCTCCGGACAGTGAATCGATTGCGTTCACGGCGGCCGACGGCCTGTTGAAGCGAATCGATATTGCGTCGGGTCTCCTGCGAACACTAACCGCCGCAGCGTTTGGCGGAACCTGGAACAAGGACGGAGTCGTTCTCTTCGCCCGAACCGATACGGGGCCGCTGAGGCGCATCCCGGCATCCGGAGGCGACATTGTAGAGGTGACACGCGTTCAGCCGCCGCAAATCACCGGTCATTGGAATCCGCACTTCCTACCGGACGGCAATCATTTCGTGTTCTGGGGCTGGGGCACACCCGAAAACAAAGGCGTGTACGTGGGCTCGCTGGATTCAACGGATACGCGCCGATTGTTCGATTCGGATGCTCAGCCGGTTTTTGCGGCTCCGAATTATGTGTTGTTCCCTCGCCAGAAGGCGCTGATGGCGCAACGTCTGGATCTCAAAACGCTCCAACCGGCAGGTGAACCGACGGTCGTCGCGGCCCGCGTGTTTACGCAACCGTTTCAAGTGGCCGCTTCTGCATCCGCCAGCGGAACAATTGCGTACCGGGCTGCCGGCCCGGAGCGGCAACTGGTCTGGCTCGATCGATCCGGCCGGCAGACAGGAGTGTTGGGCGAAGCGGATGCGTTTATCTCCCGTGCGGATGTTCAATCCCACCTGACTTTGTCGCCTGACGGCAAAAAGGTTGCGATCGCACGAAATCCCGTCATGTGGCAAGACGTGTGGCTGGTCGATGTGGCCACCGGCGTCCCTCAGCCCTTCACTTACGGCACGGCCAACAAGTTCAATCCGCTCTGGTCGCCCAAAGGCGATCGCCTGATGTTCGTATGGGATCCCGAGGGCCTCCTCCAACTGTACGAAAAGCCTCTCGATGGAGCCGGCAACGGCACACTGTTTTTCTCATCATCGGAACATAAGGCCACCACCGACTGGTCGCGGGACGGCAAGTACATCCTTTTTGACAGCGCCAGCCAGAAGACCGGAATGGATATCTGGGCGGTACCCTACGCCTCAAAGCCGGAAGAAAGAAAACCGATCGAAGTGGCACGCGGTCCCTTTGAAGAGTTGGGAGCGAGGTTTTCAGCCGACGGACGCTGGGTTGCTTTTCAATCGAATGAAACAGGACGCTATGAAGTCATCGTGCAGCCGTTCCCGGGCTCCGGGATCGGCAGGAAAAGGATCACGCGAGACGGAGGCAATCGGCCCCAATGGCGAGCAGATGGCCGGGAACTGTTCTACATCGCCCCGGACAATCGACTGATGTCGGTACCCATGTCAATCAACGCCTCCTCGATCGCAGCCGGCAATCCAGTGGCCTTGTTCGCCCTGCCCCCACAATCCGACTTTGCCGTTTCCGGCGATGGCCAGCGATTCCTCGTGAACAAGATCGTCAAGGACGCATCACCGATCACAATCCTTCTAAACTGGAAACCAAAATAATCTGGTGTATCCTTGCGCGATGCCGCACCGATTTTTCATCGCCGTTCTCGTCATTCTTTGTGCGTCTCTGGCATCCGTGAAGTCGGCCGCTCAGTGGTTGAAGTATCCGACCGCCGGCGTGCCGCGCAAAGCCGATGGCACCGTGAACATGACCGCCCCCACACCTCGACTGGCCGATGGCAAGCCGGACGTATCCGGTCTATGGATGACCGGAGAACCCAATCGGCAAACGGCAGGTTCCGACGACAGGGCCGGTGATGGGACCTCGATCACGGCTTCGCGCCAGATGGCGAATATCGGCGTCGATCTTCCCGGAGGACTTCCTTATCAACCGTGGCTCATTCCGATCGTCAAGGAACGCACCGAGAACCTTGCGATAGACGATCCCCACATCAAATGTCTGCCGGACAACTTTATTCGCGCGTACGGGCTGCCGCATTTGCTGAAGTTCGTTCACACGCCGAATCTCCTGGTCGTACTCAATGAGATGAACGCCGGCTACCGTCAGGTCTTCACGGACGCCCGGCCGCTGCCCGAAAACCCAACGCCGGCGTGGCAGGGATATTCGTCGGCGAAATGGTCCGGCGACACGCTCGTCATCGACACGATCGGAATTCGCAACGACACATGGATCGATTGGAATGGAAGCGTCGTGACCGAATCGGCAAAGGTTCGAGAACAGATCCGCCGGCCGGACTTCGGACACCTCGAGGTGCAGGTCACCGTCGATGATCCCAAGGCGTACACGAAGCCTTGGACCGTCACGTTGAAACAGAAGATCGTCCTGGACACAGACCTGGTCGACGAAATCTGTCTGGAAAACGAGAAGTTCCTTGAACACCTGAAGAAATGACACTGGAGGCGCAACCCATGATTCAGAGACCGCAGTCCATCGTTCTTGCCGCAGCCGCACTGACTGTCGCTGCGATGATGGCAATCAATGCAACCGACGCGACCGCTCAAGCCAAAACCGTGTGGGACGGCGTCTACACGCAGCAGCAAGCGACTCGCGGCGCCTCCAGCTTCACGGCCTTATGCGCGCGTTGTCACAGCGCAGATACCAGTGAAGAGCGGAGGCCACTCGCCGGCAAAGCCTTCTGGCAGAGTCATCGGGAATCCACTGTCGACCGCCTGCTGGATTACGTCAGCAAGAACATGCCGAATGGCGCTGGCGGCTCACTCGAAGCAAACGTCTATGCGGATCTCGTGGCGTTCATTCTCAGCCGTAACGATCTTCCTGCCGGCGCCGCGGAACTGACCAAAGAATCGGCCAACGGCGTTCAGATCATCACCAAAGATGGACCGGGAGAACTGCCAAACGGCACGTTAGTCAGCGTCGTCGGTTGTCTCGCTCCTAAGGAGGGAGGCGTCTGGACGCTCAACACCGCCACCGCGGCCGCGCGTCCGACGCCGGAACCCAATCCGGATGATGCTACCCGTCCATTGGGAACGCGCAGCTTCAAGCTCATGTACGTACTGACGCCGATCGATGCTTTCGTCGGCCAGCGCCTGCGTGTGCGAGGACTGCTGATGGGTGACGGCGGCAAGGACGGAATCAACGTATCCACGACGCAGTCGGTCAACAAAACCTGCCCGTAAACTGCGACGCATGAACCCGACGATACTTGCCGCCACCTGGAGTGATGGCTTGTACGTCTTCTCCGGTGATGTCTCCCGCCAGGAGCTTGCCGGTCAGGCGATAAGAGCGATTGCGCCCGATGGGCATGCAGGCGCCCTCGCTATCGTCGATGGATATTCGATTTGCCGTCGCACCGCTTCGGGCTCATGGAACACGATTGCGACCAGCGAACTTCCTCTGGCGTGCTGTGTGGCGGTCGGCGATGCGATCTACGCCGGAACGGACGACGCACGCATGCTGCGCATCAACTCAGGCGGCCGCATGGACGTGCTCAGCAGTTTCGATACGGTGCCGGGCCGGGACACCTGGTATGCCGGCGCGGCAATGATCGACGGCCGGCTTCTCGGACCACCGCTCGGAATTCGCTCGATAACGGCAACCGCGGATGGCGCCGCGCTTCTCGCCAACGTCCATGTCGGCGGCATTCCGCGGTCGACGGATCTCGGTGCAACCTGGCAGCCCACGATCGATATTGAAAGTGACATCCACGAAGTTCGCGCGCATCCTGCGCATCCTGAAATCGTGGCAGCAGCCGCAGCCGCCGGGCTTTGTATCAGCCGCGATCGCGGAGCGACATGGACCATCGAGCGGGAGGGGCTGCACGCGTCGTACTGCTCTGCCATCGCGTTTGTTGGCGACGATATTCTCATCGCCGCCTCTGCACATCACTTCGCCACAGAAGGCGCTGTGTATCGCCGTCCGATAGAGGGCGGACGTTCACTCACACCGCTCGATGGTGGTTTCCCGAAATGGACGGAGGGCATCGTGGATACAGGTTGCATTGCTGCTCGCGGGTCCTCGATCGCCGTTGCGGACAAGGGAGGCAACCTGTACGTGTCTGCCGACGCCGGGCATACGTGGTCCCGTCGCGCCAACGGTCTTCCGGGAATCAGCAGTCTTGTGATCGTCTGAGGCGGAACTCTTTCATCGAAGAGATTCCAGGTAGGTCGCGAAATTATCGTTGAAAAGCGCACCCGGGCGCCGCTCCCGGAGGCGCTGAACAATCGCCGGACCGGGCATCCCGAGATTGTTCAGGATGAGACCCGCAACCAGAGCGGAACGGTTGAACCCCATACCACAATGAGACAACACGCGATGTCCTGCGCCGACGAGATTCGCGCCCAGATTGCCGACCGCATGTAGCTTCTGCAGATTGGGAAGGTTTTCATCAAAGATCGGGAAGTAGATGTACAGGCACTGATTCGGCACCGTCGGCACCCCCTCATCGAGGGTTCCGTCGAGATCGATGATGGTGTCGACATTGTGCCGTTCGACTACCTTCCAATCGCTGATCGCGGGCGATATGAAAAGCCGGCCAAGATCGTCGACTTGATAGAGCTCCATCTTAAAAATGTCCATCGCGCAAAAGCGTAGCACGCGCGAAGCAATTCGGGGACGGTCGCCTAAATTCCCTAAAAAGAAACTCCGCTACGCAGCCTCCTTGATTTCGACGGTGAAGCCAAGATCGCTCAGTCGTTTGACGAGACGAGAAGCGGC
>Ga0137464_1000083_pt1 | contig 29594 bp, 30 predicted proteins | sample EasRivERMGT814_2_FD_102306 | JGI IMG/M metagenome (GOLD analysis project Ga0137464, IMG submission 102306) | Soil microbial communities from meander-bound floodplain in the East River, Colorado, USA - East River MetaG ERMGT814_2 | ecosystem: Environmental > Terrestrial > Soil > Floodplain ...
GCCCGAGAAGGCGGCTGACCAGATCGCTGCCCGAGCCGGGCGGCGAGCCCACCAGGAATCGGACCGGGCGGACCGGGTAGGTTTGCGAAACGGCCTCCCCCGAGGCGGCGAGCGCCGCGAGAAGTCCGGCGGCGCGAAGGGCTCGGATCATTGCGGCTCGATCTTCGCGAGCCTCACGTACTTGCCCCAATTCTCGCTTTCCGCCTTGATCAGCGCCGCCATCGATTCGGATGTGCCCGGGAACGGTTCGGTGGCGACATTCTCGAGAAACTTGCGGGTCTCCTCGCTCGTGGAGATCTGGTTGAACCAGGCGGCGAGCTTGTCGACGATAGTCTTGGGCGTGCCGGCCGGAACGACGACTCCGAACCAGGGGGTCAGGTCGTAGCCCGGAAAGCCCGACTCCGCCATGGTGGGTACCTCCGGGAGCATGCTCAGGCGCGTCGCCGAGGTGAGCGCGAGAATCCGCAGGCGACCCGCGCGCGCCTGCGCCATCAGGAAAGTCACGTCGTACGACATGAAGTCGACTTCTCCTCCGAGCAGATCGCTCAACGCGTTTGGAGCGGCTTTATATGGGATATGCGTGCTCTTGAGGCCGGCCATTTCCTTGTAGAGCTCGGCTGCGACGAGGCCGGTATTGGAGCCCGTTGCGTAGTTGCCGTGACCGGGTTTTTTCTTCAGGTACTCGGTCAGCCCGGCGATCGAATGGATCGGCCTCTTCGCGTCGATCGCGATCGCGAAGCTGAGCTTCGCGAGGGTCGTGACCGGCGTGAAATCCCTGATCGGGTCGAAGGGCAGCTGCTTGAAGATGTGCTGCGCAGCCGCGAGGGTGGAGCTCGCGGGCGTGATCATGATCGTGTAGCCGTCCGGCTTCGAGCGTGCGACGTACTCGGTGGCGATGTTTCCCTGCACCCCGACCTTGTTCTCGACGAGAACGGGCCTGCCCGCGAGCCTGGCGAGCCTGTCGCTGTAGTAGCGCACCAGGATGTCGGCTCCGGATCCGGCGGCGAAGTTGCAGATCGAGCGGATTTCGCGCGCCGGGTAGTCCTGCGCCATGGCCGGCAGCGGCGACAGTGCCACCGGGGCGAAACCGAGCAACAAAACTGCGTTTTTCAGAGTGTGCCTCATTGCCATTCTCCGCAGGCTAGGAGTCGAGCTCGGGATAATGCCTGAAGATGCCGTGCTGGTTGAAGCCGATGCGCCGCTTCGACGCGAGGTAAGCGGCGATGCGCGGGCGCGCCGCGACGCGTTCGTGCAGCGCAACCGACCGCGGGTATTTCGATTCCAGTTTTCCCATCGTGCCGGGAAAAGCATAGCGCAACCCCGCGATCATCTGGAAGAGCGACAGGTCCGCGTAGGAAAACGCCTTGCCGAGGAGCCAGCCGCCTTTTTCCCGCGCGAGTACCCGCTCGAAGTAGCCGAGAAATTTCGGCAGCCGCTCGGTGGTGAAGTGCGAGGCGCGGCGCTTCGATTCGGGCTTCTGGTCCTCGTAGTAGAAAGCGCCGCCTATCGGGTGGTGCGCATCGTGCACTTCGACCAGCCAGTCGGCGACGGTGAGCTGGAGCTGATGCGCCCAGAGCCGGCTCGCTTCGACCCTGGGAACGAGTCCGAGACGCGGTCCGAGAAAGAGCAGGATATTCGCCGTCTGCGCGATCACGAGCTTCCCCGCCTTGAGGAACGGCGGCGCGAAGGGCATGCGCCCCTGCGACTTGCCCTCCAGGAATCGCATCAGCGCCGGCACGCCCTGTTTCGGAAGTCGCGCGACGTCCACGTAGTCAGCGTGCGCTTCCTCCAGCGCGAGCCGAACGAATTCTCCGCGGCCTTGTATCGAGGGCCAGTAGTAGAGCTCGTAGCGCATGGGGTTCTCCAACGGTCTCAAGGATTCAAGATGGATGGCGCGATTCGCTGCGACCAACGGGCGTCGCAGGCAGGCCCCAACCGGGACGCGCGCGAAACAGGAGAAAGAGCGCGATCCCGCTCGTCACCAGGCTCCAGGCGATGCCGTTGACGAACGCCGCGCGGTAGGAGCCGGTCATGTCGAAAATCCATCCGGGCATCCAGCCGCCGACCGCCATGCCGACGAGCGTCGCCATGATCACGGTACCGGTGCGCGTGCCCGCTTCGCGCGGGGAGAAGTACTCGCGCACGATGAGGGCGTAGGAGGGCACGATGCCTCCCTGAAAGAGGCCGAAGAGCGCCGAGGCAACGTAGAGCGCGACTAGGCCGTCGAAGGGCAGGAACAGTGCGAGCGCGGTTGCCTGGAGCACGGCGCCGAGCAGCAGCGTGCGCAATCCCCCGATACGATCGGCGATCCAGCCCGAGGCGAGGCGGCTGACGATGCCGAACCCCATCATCAGCGCGAGCATCTCGGCGCCGCGCGCGGCGGGAAAGCCCAGATCCGCGCAGTACGCGACCATGTGCACCTGCGGCATGGACATCGCGACGCAGCACGCGAGCCCTGACACGCACAGCAACCCCTGCAGCTGGCCCGGGGAGAACCCGAGCGGCCGCTCGGGGTTCGACGACGCTCCCCGCGCGCCGGCACCCGCCGGCGTGAGCCCGGCGATCGCGGGCGGCTTCCGGCGGAGGGCGAGCGCAAACAACGGCATCGCGAACAAACAGATCAGGCCGGTCCCCATGTAGGTCGCGCGCCACCCCGCGGTGTCGATGAAGTGCTGCATGAGCGGCGGCCACACCGTGCCCGCGAGGTAGTTGCCGCTCATCACGATCGCCACCGCGATGCCGCGCCTGCGCGTGAACCACAGCGTGATGTCCGCGACCAGCGGAACAAAGGTGCCTGAAGTTCCGATCCCGATCAGCAACCCATGGATCGCCGTGAACTGCAGGAGGTTCTGCGAAAAACTCGCAGCGATGAAGCCGATCCCAAGGTTCACCGAGCCGACGAGCACCGGAACCATCACGCCGAAACGGTCAGACAGCCTTCCCATCAGCACGCCGCCCAGCCCGAACCCGATCATGGTGAGCGTGAAGGGAAGCGAGGCATCGGCCCGCGCGATCCCGAATTCGGCCTGCAGCGGCGGCAGCACCACCGACATCGAGTACATCCCCGAGCCGCCGATGGTCATCAGGGCAAGCGCGATCCAAAGGCGGGTCCAGGCGTACGGGGAATCGGCCTGGTGCGATGCCTGGAGAGTTCTCATGGGTCAGGCTGTTCTGCGCAGCGTGAACGCGAGCAGACCGATGATGACCGCGAGCAGCGTCATCGCCGAGAGCGCGAGCGACCAGTGGATGCCGATGAAGCCCCCGATGATCCCGACCGTGACCCCGGAGAAGGCGCGCATCCCGAGGGCGGACAGGATGTAGAGCCCGATCACGCGGCCGCGGATGTCCGCCGGCGCGTGCAGCTGCACCAGGGTCTGCGCCATGGCGTTGAACGAAAGCTCGAGGAAGCCCACGGCGAAAAGGATTGCGAGCGCGAGTGCATAGGACGTCGAGGCGGCGAAGCCGACGATGGCGCAGCACCACAGCATCGCCAGCACCAGGGCCGTGCGCGGTTTGGCCTGCAGGAGGCCGCGGCTCTCGAGCAGGAATCCCGCGAACAGGGCCCCGGCCGCATCGGCGGCGAGCAGCATGCTGTAGGACAGGTCGGGATCGCCGTGGCCGAGATCGTGCGCGAACTCCGGCATCTGCGGCTGGTAGCCGTTGCCGACGAAGAACGACGCGACGCCCGCGAGCAGGATCATCGAGACGATGGTGCGGTTGCCGGAGATGACGCGGATCGTGGATACGATGTCGCTGAAGCCCTTCACCGCGCGTACCGGCGCGGGCGCCCCTTTCCTGAAGCGTGGCCCGTAGGGCGCCTTCCACAGCCACCCCACGAGCGGCAGATAGATCAGCGCGTTCAGCAAGAGGCCGTACGCCGGCCCGAAGGCGAGCAGGAAGACCCCGCCCACCGCCGGGCCGAACAGCAGCCCGAGGTAGCGCGCGGTGGCGGACAGGCGCACTGCGCTCTGCAGATTCGCCGTTCCGACGATGTCGTGGATCAGGAGCTGCGCGGAAGGGTGCCAGAACACGCCGGCGAATCCGTGTATGACGAGCAGCGCTGCGGCATGCCACATCTCCAGCGTGTCGGTGAGGAACAGCACGCCCCAGCCGAGGGAAGCGGCCATGAAGAGAGCCATGCCGATCTGGATGATGCGCCGCGGATCGAAGCGGTCGGCAAGCGCCCCCGACAGCACCGAGAAGAAAAGAAACGGCAGCCAGTGCGACAGCATCGCGAAGCCGCCGAGCGCAGGCGAGTGGAATTTCTGGAAAATGATCCAGTAGCTGATCACGTGTTCGACGGAGTCCGCCATCATCGCCAGCGCCGAGCCGATGAAATAGGCGCGGTAGCCCGGATGCCGGAGCGCGGCGAAGGATTGCGGCGGGGCGGCGCTCGCCCGGCCGCCGTGATGCGGATCGGTCAACTCGGGCTTTCAGGGATGAAGCGGCATTCTACCCGCGCTCAGCCTCATTCACGACCCGCGAAGGTCTCGGCCCCCGCGCTAAGTGCGTCGCGCCTCGAGGGCGATGTGGCGGCGCAGTTCGCGGTACCCGGCTTCGCTCTTGCTCCCGAACAGGGGGTCGAGTCCCGCCGGCACGGCCGCGGCGACCGCCTTCCAGTCCTTCGCGGTGAGCAGTTTCGCCGCGCGGGGCAGGACTTCCTTTTCCTCCTGGAGGAGGTGGTGGCGGTAATAGACGAGGTACATCGCCGCGATCGCCTCCACGGCGGCGCGCGCGATCAGGGCGTCGGAGGTCACCTCAATCAGGGTTCTCAGCAAATCCTCACCGGCTGCGGCGATCACCCGGTGCTCCTGCCTGAGTCGATCGAGCGGGACCTGCATCCCGGGATCGTGCTCGACCAGAAGCGCGAACGCCGCGTCCTCGCGCGGGTGATGGTGCAGATCCGGGAAATGGCGCAAGTAGGTGACGATATCCACCATCAGCTCGTAGTTCGGCGTCCTGCCCGCGTGGAATTCGTCGAGCTGCTTTTCCAGGATGTCGAGCAGCCGCGAGAAATTGGCGTGCTCTGCGTGCCAGTGCGAAACGGGGTTCATGGGGGTTCCGGGCCGATCGTCCCTAGAGTCGCGCGGACCGGGGGCTCACTGCTTGATGCAGATCAAACGAAGTGGAGACGGCCCGCATGGTCGCCGAGACGCGTGACCGGCGCGCCGGAAAGCGCCTACAGTTCCACGCCGATTTTCCGGTCGAGCGAGTAGGGCCCGCCGCCGCGCCACCAGACCGCGAGCGCGACCAGCCCCCACAGCAAGGTGAACTCGTAGCCGCGGTTGAGCCAGGAGAACCCGTTGGGCAAGTAGTGGACGAAGGTGATCACCGCCATCTCGATCGCGACCGCGGCCGCGAAGAAACGCGTGAACAATCCGGCGGCGATGGCGATCCCGCCGAAGAACTCGACGAAGATGAGGAGATAGACGAGGGCGCTGGGGTGCGCGTATCCCAATTTCGCGAACGTGGGCGCCATCGCCTCCACGCCGCGGGAAATCTTGCCCCAGCCGTGCACCGCGAGAATCAGGCCGCACGCGCAGCGGATGAGCGGCCACGACAGCGGCTCGAGGAACGCGTAAAGGGGCTTGAGGGCCGGGACGAGCGGTCTGGGCGGGTGTCGAGCCTCGTTCATGGCTTCTCCTTGTCGGGACCTCGGGCAGGCCGGTCCAGGTTAACGGACGCGGACGCGGCGCGCAAGCCGTGGATCGCCGCCCGGCACCGAGGACTATTTCCCGCTACGCAGCCGGGGGAAGGCAGAATAGAGGGCCATGGCGAGCACTTTCACCGCGATTGCGATTCCCGAAAGCGAGATCGAGCTTACCGCGATCCGCGCGCAAGGGGCGGGGGGCCAGAACGTCAACAAGGTGTCTTCGGCGGTGCATCTGCGCTTCGACATCCGCGCCTCCTCGCTCCCCGAGCACATCAAGTCGCGGCTTCTGGGCTCCCGCGATCAGCGCATCACGCGCGAGGGCGTGCTCGTCATCAAGTCGCAGCAGCACCGCAGCCTCGAGCGCAACCGGGAAGAGGCGCTCGCGCGGCTGCACGAGCTGGTGGCGCGCGCGGCCGTCGTCCCGCGGCAGCGCAGGCCGACCCGGCCGACCCGAAGCTCGCGGAAAAAGCGCCTCGAAACCAAGACGCGGCGCGGCGAGGTCAAGAAACTGCGGGGCAGGATACGTTCGTCCGCAGATTGACCGTCTCGGGATCCCCGGTCTAGGCCGCGAGCTGCTCCAGCCTCTGCTGCAGCTCCAGCCACTCGGCCTCGAGCTGCGCCAGCTCCCGCGAGACGAAGGCCTGGTCGACGATCAGCGTCTTCAGATCGTCTTTCTGCGCCTCGCCGTAGATCGCCGGGTCGGCGAGCCGCGCGTCGATCGCCGCTTTCCGCGCGTTCAGCTTCGCCATCAGCTCTTCCAGCCGCTTGATGCGCGACTCGATCGGTTTCCTCGCCGCGGACTGGCGCTGGCGCGCTTCCGCTTCCCTGCGCTTCTGCTCGCGGCGCTCAGTGGCCGGAGCCGCCGCCGGCGCCGTGGCGGCAGGTTTCTTCGCTTCGGGCAAAGGCACCGCTTCTTCCGTGGGCGCCAGTTTGGTCTTGAACAGCCAGTCGCGGTAGTCCTCCAGGTCGCCGTCGAAGGGCGCGAGGCGGCCCTCGGCGATGATGAGGAACTGGTCGGTGGTCGCGCGCAGGAGGTGCCGGTCGTGCGAGACGAGCACGAGCGTGCCTTCGAACTGGGCAAGGGCGACAGTGAGCGCCTCGCGCGTTTCCAGGTCGAGGTGGTTGGTCGGCTCGTCGAGCAAGAGCAGGTTGGGGCGCTGCCACACGATGAGCGCAAGGGCGAGCCGCGCCTTCTCCCCGCCCGAGAAGGTTTCGATTGAAGTCGTCGCCATATCGCCGGGGAAGTTGAAGCTGCCCAGATAGTTGCGCAGCTCCTGCTCGCGCACGTTCGTTGTAATGCGTGAGAGGTGCCAGAGCGGCGACTCGTCGTGACGCAGCATCTCGATCTGGTGCTGCGCGAAATAGCCGACCGCGAGCCCCTTGTTGAAGATCGCCTTCCCCGCGAGCGGCGCAAGCTCCCCGGCGATGGTCTTGATGAGCGTCGATTTTCCCGCGCCGTTGATGCCCAGAAGGCCGTAGCGCTGGCCGCTCTGCAGCGAGAAATTGATGCCGCGCACGACGATCCTGTCCGGCTCGCCTTGCATTTTGTAGCCGGCGTCTGCGTCTTCCAGCACCAGCAGCGGATCGGGTGCCCTGAGCGGTTCGCGGAACTCGAACGAGAAGGGCGCGGAGACGTGCAAGGGAGCCAGCTCCTCCATCTTCGCCAGCATCTTCATGCGGCTTTGCGCCTGCTTCGCCTTGGTGGCCTTCGCCCTGAAGCGCTCGATGAAGGATTCCAGGTGCGCGCGTTCGCGCTGCTGCTTCTCGTACTGCGCCCCGGCGAGCACCACCGCCGCGGCGCGCTGGCGCTCGAAGCTCGAATAGTTGCCCGAATACCGCCTGAGCTTCTTGCTATCGATGTGCGCGACGACGTCCACCACGCCGTCCAGGAAATCGCGGTCGTGCGAGACGATGAGAAGCGTCCCGGCGTAGCGCTTGAGCCATTCCTCGAGCCAGAGGATGGCGTCCAGATCCAGGTGGTTGGTGGGCTCATCGAGCAGCAGGAGGTCCGAGGGGCACATCAGCGCCTGCGCGAGATTGAGCCGCATGCGCCAGCCGCCTGAGAAGCTCGCCACGGGCTCGCCCATCTGCTCGTGCGAAAACCCCAGGCCGTGCAGGAGCTGCTCCGCGCGCGAGCGCACCGTGTACGCATCGGCGTCGCCCATCGCGGCGTGCAGCTCGCCGATCCGGTGGCCGTCGTCGGCAGTTTCGGCGGCTGCCAGACCGGCCTCGATCTTTCGCAGCGTGGTGTCGCCGTCGATCGCGTAGTCGAGCGCCGTGCGCTCCAGCGCCGGCGTCTCCTGCGCCACGTAAGCGACGCGCCAGCGCGCCGGGAAATCGACCTCGCCCTGGTCCGCGTGCAGCTCGCCGCGCAGGAGCGCAAATAGGCTCGACTTGCCCGACCCGTTCGCCCCGATCAGGCCGATCCTGTCGCCGGGATTGAGCGAGACGTCGGCGCCTTCGAGCAGCACTTTCGCGCCGCGGCGGAGCGTGACTTGAGAGAGGCGGATCATGGGATTTCAATTTGCAAGGCGCGCATTGTACGCGGAAGGGCGGGTGCGCACGACGCCAGCGACCGACCGCTGACGGGCGATTCAGCCGAGCTCGCAGGCCGACCGGCGCTATCCGTAGGCGAGGCTCGCCAGCGCGGCGAGCGCGGCGGCGAGGCCCGCGCCTTTGCGCGCCGTGAACGGCTCGCGCAGGAAAAGAAAGCCGAGCAGGGCCGTGACGACGAATCCCATCTGCGCGATCGGGACCACCACGCTCGCCTCGGCGCGCGCCATGCCCTCGACCATGAAAGCGAAGGCGAGGGCGAGAACAACCGCCGCCCTCGGCGCGTAGCTCAAAGCGGCGCGCGAAGGCCGGATGCGGCGGTCGACCGCGCCGGCGAAAACGGTGGCGAGTGTGACGACGACGGCCGCTTGCGCGACGATCAGCGAAGCGGGGGTTGCGCCCGCGCGCAGTCCGAAGGTGTAGATGAAGTTGCCTGCTCCGACGGACACGGTGGCAACGAGCACGCGCACCAGAGAAGACCGGCTCTCGCGCCGGCCGGCGGCGTCCTCGGGAGCCGGCGCACCGAGCAGCAGCCAGACCGCGGCGAGCGCGAGCGCGATCCCCGCCACCTTATACGAAGTGAGCGGTTCCCCGAGAAGCAGAACCGCGAGCGCCGCGGTGAGGACGAAGCTCAGGCGGAAAACCGGCGCGTTGATGCTGATCGAGCCGGTTCTCAGGCTGTGAGCGAAATTATAGAAGCCGACCAGAACGAACAAGCCCGCGAGCGCGCCCCACAGCGATCCGGCGACGAAGTGGAGCGAGTCCGTCCACATCGCGTACAGCACGACCGAAGGCGCGAACACCCAGGACTGCACCATCAGGAAGTGATGCGGCTGCGCCCCGGCCGCGGCGCCGCGCTTGTAGACCAGGTCGCCGAGCCCGAAGAACAGCATCGCGCCGAGCGCGTATTCGATCCCCGGGGTCATGGGCGGCGCATGGCAAGATCGACGATACAACGGAGCTTATAACACGGCGTCGTTTCGCCGGATTTGCGGGGCTATGATAAATACGTCGGTCCTCTGGAGCCCCCTCATGCACGCAACCCGCCATGTTCATCGGCGAGCACGGCTCGTGGAACCGCAGGCCGCGCAGCGGCTACAAGGTGGTCTTCGTGCCCTTCGCGGGCGGCAAGCCCTCGGGCAATCCCCTCGACGTGCTCACGGGCTTCCTCAGCGAAGACGGCGACGCCTACGGGCGGCCGGTCGGCGTGGCGCTCGACAAGCGCGGCGCGCTCCTCGTCGCCGACGACGTGGGCAACGTCATCTGGCGCGTGACCGCGGCGCGCTAGCCGCGGCGTTTCGATGACCCCGCGCCCTAGACGACTTTCTTCCCTTCGCACAGATTCACCAGCTCCGCGAGCGCGAGCACCTGCGCCCGGCGGCCGCGCGCTTCGCGCAGTTGCTTGAGAATGCCGGCCTCGGTCAGTCGCTGCAGGAGTTGGGTAACAACCGGCTTGGTCGGCATTTTGGGGTCGCGGAACAGATCGCTGGAAGCGAAGATCGGCTGAGCGAACAGCCGGTCGAGGAGCGGCACCGCGTACTGCGAGCGGGTGAGCGCGATCGTACGCGCTTTCAGGCGAGCGTAGAGCGCGAGTATGCGGCGCGCCTTGTCGGCGTTCGCCTCGGCCTGGGCCGCGAGTGCCCTTAGGAAAAATACGGTCCAGTCGTTCCAGGACGGCGAGCCGTTCAACGCGCGCAGCCGCGCGATATATTCGGCGCGGTGCTCGTCCAGGTACTGGGACAGGTAGAACGTGGGCCGCGAGAGGAGCTTCTTTTCGTAGAGAAAGAGCGGCACCAGCATGCGGCCGACCCGCCCGTTGCCGTCGCGGAACGGGTGGAGGATCTCGAACTGGGCATGGATGAGAGCCAGTTGCACCAGCGGATCGATCTCGTCGCCGCGCCAATAGGCGTGCAGGTTGGCGAGCAGCTTCGGCAGGCGCGCGGGCTCGGGCGGAACGAAGCGCGCGGCTTCGATCGGCGCGCCGGGAGCGCCGATCCACACGCGCGTCCGCCGGAACTCGCCTGGGCTCCTGTCGCGCCCGCGCACGCTGGCGAGCAGGATCGCGTGCAGGCGCTTCATCAGATTCAGGCTGAAACGACCCTTCTTCAGCGCCCGCTCGGCTTCGCGCAGGGCGCGCCGGTAATTGAGGATCTCCTGAATGTCCTCGTGCCTGTCCTCGTCGCGAGCCGGCTCCCCGGCCTCGAAGCGCAGCACGTCGCCCAGGGTCGCCTGCGTGCCCTCGATCTTCGAGGAGAGCACCGCCTCCTGCGTGGTGAGCGGGGAGAGCAGCACCGCCGGGTCGGGCACGCCGTGCAGGATGCCGTCATAGCGCGCGAGCGCCAGGGTCGCCCGCCCGATCGAGGGCACGAGCGCGCGCCAGTCGAGATCGGCTCGCGGCAAGGGCTTCGGAATGAAAGTCCTGACGGCCGGCATGATGAGCCGTTAGTGTACACCGGGAACCTGTTGAGTAAAGAAAAAGACGATTTCATTTACTCAAAAATGGGTTGAGTAAAGCAGGCTTTACTCAAACCTCTCCGCCGCTACAACGTCGCCCCCGGCTGTCCCAGCGCCTTCTCCGCGAGCTGCCGGACGATCCACTCGTAGGCGTCGTCCACCGAGTCGGTGCGGTGCACGAGCTCGATATCCTTGACATCGATGGTGCCGTGGCGCGCAAGCGCGTCGAAGTCGATGACCTCGCGCCAGTATTCGGTGCCGAAGAGCACGATCGGCAGGGGCTTTTTCATCTTGCGCGTCTGCACCAGCGTCAGCAGCTCGAACAGCTCGTCGAGCGTCCCGTAGCCGCCCGGAAACACGATCACCGCTTTCGCGAGGTAGGCGAACCAGAATTTGCGCATGAAGAAGTAGTGGAAGTGGAAGGAGAGCTCGCGCGTGACGTAGGGGTTGTCGAATTCTTCCACCGGGATCGAGATGGTGAGGCCGACGTTCATGCCCTTCGCCTCGGCCGCGCCGCGGTTCGCCGCCTCCATGATTCCGGGGCCCCCGCCGGTGCACACCACGAAGCGGCGCTCCTCGCGGTCGAGATCCTTCGACCATGTGGTGAGGCGGGAGGCGAGCTCGCGGGCGGCTTCGTAGTAGGCGGACATCTTGAGCGCCATTTGCGCCCGCTCCCGGTCCTTGCCGCTCTTCCCCTTGCGCACCATTTCCTCGGCGGCCTCGCGCGAATTGATGCGCGCCGAGCCCATGAACACGATGGTGTCGTCGACTTTGTGGTGGTCGAAGCGGCTTTTCGGCTCGAGATACTCCGACAGGATGCGCAGGGCGCGGGCGTCCTTGCTTTCGAGAAAGCCCGGATTCTGGTAGGCCTTGGTGGGGGCGCGTTTGCGTTCGGTCATGGGGTGGGTTCGGTTTTGCAGACACGATTGGAATAGCTCGGCGGCCGCTCATCTTGAGCGTCCCAACGCCATGTTACCCGTTACGCCCGAAGTTTTTTTGTCCGGGACGAAAACAAGCGCGAAATCACCGTGCAGACACTGGGGCCGCAGCCCAGGGACCGGCGCTTCGGTATTCAGGTCTGGAGCGCCGCGCCGCGAAATTGAGAAGGAAATTCGCTTGCCCGCCTCGAGTTAAGCGTAGTATGTATCGTCTCTCCCTTCAAGGCGGCAGTCATGGCTTCCCCCTCGCAGCCCGCAGCGAACCCCGGCACCCAGGACCTGGCGTCGCGGATTTATGTCGAATTGGTCGGTCGATCTTTCCTCAGGGTCGAAAATGCCGCCGTGTTCAAGCCCGATCCGGCAGAGCTGGCAAAGCTCAGCTTCCAGCTCGCCGAGACGTTCCGCAAGGTGGAGAAAGTGGTCAACGCGGCCGCGGGCCCGCAGAACATCGGCTACAACGTCGAGCTTGCCGACATGGCCAAATGGGACAAGTAGGAACGGCGCATTCATGCCGACTTCGCGCCGGGTTCTTCGCATGCCATCCGGGAACTGAACGATGACAAGCCTGTCTTTGCGCGAGAGCGTGCTCGACTTCATGACCTCCAACCCCACCGCATGGCGCATCGAGGCCCTCGCGGCAAGGCTCGGCGTCGGCGTGCAACGCATGGGTCAAGAGCTCTCGCGGCTCAATGCCGAGGGCAAGCTCGTATCCTGTACCGTGAGGGTTCCGGGCCGGCGACCCGAGGAGGAGTATCGCATCGCCGCGACCGAGCAGAAGCTGGATCCGCACCACTTCGTCATCAGCAGGAAAACCAACGTGCGCCTGCGCGGGGCCGGCTGAGCCTTCTTTCAACCACGACTCGATCCTCCCGAGGCGGAATAACCTGCCTCTCGACGATGTATACGGGAGCCCTGTCCCGTTTTGCCCGAGAGGGCGGCGCGGTAATAAAACGGTAAGGACAAGGGGTCAGCATCGGGGCGCAGATCGCAGTATTCGTTCGAAAACAATCGAACCGATCCGCTCCCTATTTACTGTTCAAGGAAAAAGGAGAAATTGCCATGTTGAAAAAGATGTCGGTTTGGGTGCTGTTCTTCGGGATCGTCACTCCGCTTTCGGCGGCGGCGGACGACTCCCTCGTGAAATTCAAAGGTGGAATTGGAGTCATCCCCGTCTCGAGCGGCGTGGCGGTCGCCCCGACACTGGCGACGGCGCTGACCGTCGAGAGCGTGAACCGGAACATTGTCCGTGGAGTCCAACCCGCCGGCCAGATCTGGGTGATCGCCGATCTCAGGGCTGACGTGAAGACCAACGGGAGCATCACGGTCAAGGGCAAAGGCCTGATATTGGGTGGTGGCAACAATGCCGGGAGGGCGACGGGACAGAGCGTGTTTGCCACGCTGATCTGTGAAGCCGCGGCCCCGTTCTTGGAGCGCAGTACGGACCTCGCCGGGGTCCTGCTCGCACCCAACGGCGATTTTCGCATCGACGGTATGCTGAATCCGGCGCCGTTTGACTGCCCCAGCCCAATGCTTCTCATCCGCAACGCGGCCGGCTTGGCCTGGTTCGCGGTCGGTATCCCCAGACTGGGGAACGACGACGACTGAGCGGGCGACGCTCCACGCGAAACCTCTGGGCGCATCCGGCGCGCGTTGCGCCGGGTGCGCCCTATTTGCATCCGGTGGTGAAAATAGGAAATTGCGGTTCAACCCTTCCCGTACCGATGGGCGTTCTGAGAGCGGCGTACTTGTGTATGCTGCGCGGTAGCTGCCGAATCAGGGCAGTGACATGACCGGGAGAGAACGTTCGATGAGGAATCCGTTCGCCGCACTCGCGCTTGCCGCGATCCAATGCCTGCTGCTGCCCGGCTCCGCCTTTGGGCAGCCCTATCCGTCCAAGCCCGTGCGCCTGATCGTGGGGTTTCCGGCCGGAGGCCCGGCGGATATTTTCGGGCGCACTTTCGCGCAGGCCCTGAGCGCAGGCCTCGGGCAGACGGTCATCGTCGAGAACAAGAGCGGGGTGGGCGGCGTGCTCGGCATCGACGCGGTGGCCAAGGCCCCGCCCGACGGCTACACGCTGGGGTTCAACAATCAGGGATCGGTGGCGATGGCGCCGTTCGCGCTGTCCAAGATGCCCTTCAACCCGCAGAAGGACCTCGCGCTCATCACGACCGTGGTCAAGGTTCCCGAGGTCGTGGTGGTGAATCCGTCGCTCCCGGTGGCGAGCCTCGCCGAGCTGATCGCCTACGCCAGAGCGAACCCGGGGAAAATCAACTTCGGCTCCGCGGGTGCGGGCGGCATCACGCACCTCGCGTGCGAGTTGCTCAAAGCGGAGGCGCGCGTCGATCTGCTGCACGTTCCGTACAAGGGGGCTGCGCCCGCGGTCGCCGACCTTTTGGGCGGGCAGGTCAACATGGGGATCTTCGATATTCCGGTGGTGCTCCCGCACATCCAGTCGGGCAAGTTCAAGGCGCTCGCGGTGACGAGCGCGAAGCGCGCGCCGTCCCTGCCCAATGTTCCGACCACGGCGGAGACGGGCTACCCGAATGTGATCTCCGACAACTGGTACGGGCTGGTAGCGCCCGCGGGGACGCCGCCCGCGGTCCTCAAGCGGATTCACGACGCGGCGGTTGCGGCGCTGCGCTCCCCCGCGCTTCTCGACCAGTTCGCCAAGGTGAGCGGGATCGCCTTCCCGTCGACGCCCGCGGAATACGCCACCTTCCTCTCCGAGGAGCAGGCGAGGTGGAGCACGATCATCAAAGCGATCGGCTTCAAGGAAGATTAAAGCCGACGCGAAGCGCGGCTTTAATTCTGCGCGATGGAGCGGACGCGATGCGCCGCTCATCGCGCAGGGCCGAATGTACGAGCGATGAACTTGCGATGAGCGATCCCCTGCCTTCTTTTCATCCTTCGCCGGGCCGGCCGAAGCTCAGGCTGCCTCCGGGCGCCTGCGATGCGCACGTGCACGTGTTCGGGCCGCACAGGATTTTTCCTTTCGCGGAGAACCGGCCGTTCACGCCCGCCGATGCGCCCAAGGAAAAGCTCTTTGCGCTGCACGCCATGCTGGGCGTCGGGCACTGCGTGATCGTCCAGTCCACCTGCCACGGCTTCGACAACCGCGTCGTTGCCGATGCGATCGCCGCGAAGAAAGGCGACTACTGCGGCGTCGCGCTCCTGCCTCCGACGGTGGAGGACGCCGAGCTCCGGCGCCTGGATGCGCTCGGGTTCTGCGGCGTGCGATTCAACTTCATGAAGCACCTGGGCCGGGGCGCCGGAATCGAAGAGGCCATCGAACTGAGCGCTCGCCTGGCGAATCTCGGCTGGCACCTGCAGGTGCATTTCGAGGCATCGCTCATCGAGGAGCTCGCGCCGTGGCTCAAGCGCTCCGCCGTGCCCGTGGTGATCGATCACATGGGGCGCGTGGACGCATCGCTCGGTCTCGATCAGCCGGCCTTCAAGCGCCTGCTCGATCTCATGCACGACCCGCGCTTCTGGGTGAAGGTGAGCGGCTCGGAGCGCATTTCGCGAGAAGCCGCGCCTTGGGAAGATGCGATTCCCTTTGCGCGCACGCTCGTTTCGGAATTCGGCGAGCGCACGCTCTGGGGCTCCGACTGGCCCCATCCGAATCTCGCCGCGGTTCCGGACGACGGCGTGCTCGTCGATCTGCTCGCGGAGATCGCGCCGTCCGAGGCGCAGCGGCGCGCGCTCCTCGTGGAAAACCCGAAACGCTTCTACCGCTTTCCCCGAAAGCTCAAATCATGACCCAACGCCTGCAGGACAAGCTTGCGATCGCACGCGCGCACGCAGGGCGGCACGGTGAACCAGATCGCCTGGCACATGAGCGAGCAGGCCTCACTCGACTTTCGCTCCCGAGGCCTTGACGATCTTCGCCCATTTGGCGCGCTCGCTCCTGATATAGGCGCCGAACTCCTCCGGCGTCGAGGGTGCGGCATCGAGGCCCTGATTGAAGAGGAAAGTCTTCACCTCCGGCATGTTGAGCACTTTCACCGTCTCGGCGTTGAGCCGGTCGATGATCGCGCGCGGCGTGTTCGCGGGCACCATCAGCCCGTACCAGTTGTTCGCCTCGTAGCCCGCGAGCCCCGCTTCGGCGATGGTCGGCAGCTCCGGCATCAGCGCCGAGCGCTTCCCGGTGGTCACCGCGATGCCCTTGATCCTTCCGGCCTTGATGTGCGGCACCGCGCTCGCGGCGGTGGCGAACACGAGCTCCACCCGGCCCGCGACCAGATCGACCATCGCCGGAGCACCGCCTTTGTAGGGGACGTGCACGAGCTTCACCCCGGTCATCAGGTTGAAGAGCTCTCCGGCGAGGTGTCCGGTGCCGCCTACCCCCGATGAGCCGTAATTGAGCGACTTCGATTTCGCGAGCTCGACCAGCTCCTTCACCGAGTTGGCCGGAACCGACGCGTGCAGCGACAGGATGTTGGTCGAATCGACCGCCTGCGTGACCGGCGCGAGGTCCCGCTCGGGATCGAACGGCAGGTTCGCGTAGAGGCTCGGGTTGATCGAGAGCGCCGCGACTGTGCCCATCAGTATCGTGTAGCCGTCGGGGGTCGCCTTGGCGGCGATGTCGGTCGCGATGTTGCCCGCGGCTCCGGGGCGGTTGTCGACGATCACCTGCTGGCCGAACAGCTCCGAGAGCTTCTGGGCGATCGGGCGCGCGGTGGTGTCGGTGCCGCCGCCGGCCGCGAAGCCGACGATCATGCGAACGGGTTTGGTCGGGTACTCCTGGGCCGGTGCTTGAGCCGCTGCGGCGAGCAGCGCGCTCGCCAGGGCCGTGCGTGCGAACGGGGCAAATCTCATGATTCCTCCTGGGTTGCGGCTATGACGGGCATTGTAACGATTGCCCGGTGCGTTTAGTGCAGGCGCGCCGCGGCGAGCCGTGTCGCAATCTGCAGCGCGTGCTCCAACGCGCCGATGTCGGCGCGGCCTTCGCCGACGATATCGAAGGCGGTGCCGTGCGCCGGCGTCGTGAAGACGGTCTTGAGGCCCGCGGTCACCGTCACGCCCTTGTTGAAGCCGAGCAGCTTGGTCGCGATCTGGCCCTGGTCGTGGTACATCATCACGACGCCGTCGTATTCGCCCTTCAACGCCTTCAGGAAGATGGTGTCGGAGGGGATCGGCCCGGCGCAGCCGATGCCGGCGGCGCGCATCTTGTCGACCGTCGGCCGGATGATGCGGATCTCCTCGTCGCCGAAGAGGCCGCTTTCGCCGCCGTGCGGGTTGAGCGCCGCGACCGCGATGCGCGGGCGCTCGATGCCGGTCGCGCGCAGCGTCGCATCGGCGAGCCCGATTGCCGATGCGATGCGCTCGGGCGTGATCAGGTTGACCGCCTCGCGCAACGCCACGTGCGAAGTGACGCGAAAGGTCGAAAACTCCTTGATCACGTTCATTTCGCCGAAGAAGCCGGAATGCCGCGTGAGCGCGGCGAACATCTGGTGCTCGTCGGGGTATTTCCAGCCGCCGCGGTGGAGCGCGGCCTTGTTGAGCGGCGCGAAGCAGATGCCGTCGAGGCTGCCGTCGAGCGCGAGGCCGATCATGTGTTCGAGAGTCTCGCCCGCAAGCCGGCCCGATTCGGCGGAGACCTCGCCGCGCCCGATGCGCGCCGGATCGATGTTGCCGAGATCGACGAGCGGCACCCGGTCCTGCGACCAGTCGATTGCCGCGACCGCGGGAACCGATTGCCATTCGAGCTTCACGCGGGCGTCCCTGCAACCGAGCTCGAGCACGCGCGCGTCGCCGATCACGACGACGCGCGCCTCGCTCCGGTGTTTGCCGGCGGCGAGGAGCTTGGCGCTGATTTCGGGGCCGATGCCGGTCATGTCGCCGAGCATCAGTCCGATGACTGGGAGGCGTCCTGTCACGATCGTCCGGTTTTCCGTTTGGGCTTGGCTCCGGTGCCAAGCAGGTGCGTGAGCTCGTTGATTCTTTTCAGCTTGTCGAGCCGCAACACGAGCTCGATGACCTTCTCGGCGGCGGTACTCGCCAATCCGCCCCACGCCGCGCACTCGCGGAACTTGTCGGCGAGCTCGGCGTCGCTCATCGGATTGGCGGGGCTGCCCTTGCCGAAGTCGGCGCGGCCGCTGATCGTGCGGCCGTCGGTGAGCTTGATGTCGATGAGGGTCGTCATCTTTTCGTAGCCCGCGGCCTCGGCGTCGGGATGCTCGCCGTAGTCGATTCTCCCGATCATCGCCTTCACGTCGGGGCGCTTGACGACCGCGTCGGTGAATTCGCCGAGGCCGGCCTTGCGTCTCAAGAGCAGGATCGCGATGCAGAACGGCATGCTGAATTTCGCCTGCAGCTCGCTCTGCGGGCGATTGTGGATCAGCGCGTTCACGTTCTGGCGGTTGACGCCGACCGACACGCGCTCCACCTGCCCGGGCTTGATGTCGTGCTTGAGAATCAGATCGAGCATAAGACCCATCCCGGGGTGAGTGAGCGAGCCGCTCGGGTGCGGCTTGATCGAAACGCCGGGGAAGGCGAAGGTCCACGGGTTGCCGAGCTTGCCTTCGATCGAGCGCGCATCGAACCCCCCGCCCGCCGCCTTGAAGAAGCCGCGGCCGGCTTCGAGCACGATCGGCGTCGCCGTGAAACCGAGTTGGGCCAGTTCCGCAGCGACGACGCCGCTTTCGCACGCGCGGCCGGCGTGAAACGGCTTCGTCATGGTGCCGAAATTCTCGCGCAGCCCAGCGGACTGGCTCGCGGCCAGGCCCAGCGCGCGCCGCGTGCGTTCGCGATCGAAGCCGAGCAGGCGCGCGGCGCCCGCGGCGGCGCCGAGCGTGCCGATGGTCGCGGTCGAGTGAAAGCCGTCCTGATAATGGCGCGGGTCGATCGCCTCGGCGATCTTGGTTTCGACTTCGACGCCGACCTGGTACGCCATGAGCACGTCGCGCCCGGAGCGGCCGTCGCGCTCGCCGAGCGCGAGCACCGGCGGCAGCGCCGGGGCGGTCGGATGCGTGAGCAGCCCGTAGACGCGGTCCCTGGCGACCGCGAGCTGGGTGTCGTCGTAGTCGTCGGCGTGGATCGCCACGCCGTTCGCGAACGCGGCGAAGCGCGCGGGCAGCTTGAGCGGACTGCCGATCACGGTGCTGCCTTTCGCCGCGGCGCAGCCGAACGAATTCAGGTATTTGCGCACGATATGGCCGGACTCGGCGACCGAGCCCGCGAGCGCGAGCCCGATGCCGTCGAGGATCGAGCGCTTGCCGAGATGGGTCACCTCCGCAGGGACGGCGGCGGCGCGGGCGCGGGTGATGAAATCGGCGACGTACGCGGTGAGCGATTCTTCGCTGCGATCGGACATGCGGATTTTTTCTGCCGTTATGGAATCGCGTTCATATCACAAACGCACGCCGCTCGCCAAGCCGCGGCCGGATCAGGGGACATAGCCGGCGAGCTCGGGAAGCGCGAGCACGAGCGAGGGCACGAAGGTGATGAGGAAGAGCACCGCGATGAGCACCAGGATGAAGGGCACGAGCTCGCGCACGATCTCCTTCACCGGCGTTCCGGCGAGGCCGGAGAGGACAAAGAGCAGCACGCCGTAGGGCGGGGTGAGCAGGCCGATCATCATGTTGACCACGATGACGACGCCGAAGTGCACCAGGTCTACCCCTACCGCGCGGGCGACCGGCAGGAGGAGCGGCACCAGCACGAGCAGGAGCGTGGTGGTGTCGAGCAGGCAGCCGAGCACGAGAAACACGAGGTTCGCGACGAGGAGAAAGCTTAAGGGACCGAGGCCGAGCGAGGTGAACCATTCGGCGATGCGCGCCGGGATCTGCTCGGTCGCGAGCACGTAATTGAAAAGGAAGGCGCCGCAGATGATGATCCCGACCACCGCGGTCGATCGCGCGCTCTCGGCGAGGACCGACACGAGCCCCTTCCAGTCGAGGGCGCGGTAGACGAAGAGCGCAAGCACCAGGGCATAGAGCGCGGCGACCGCCGCCGCCTCGGTCGGGGTGAACGCCCCCGAGTAGATTCCGCCGAGCAGCACGACGGGCATCAGCAAGGGCAGCAGCGTGCGCAGGAAAATGCGCGGAATCTCGCGCCAAGGCACCGGCGCCTCCATCGGGAAATTGCGCCGCCGGGCGATCCGGACGATGACGAGCATCATGGCGGCGGCCATCAGCAGCCCGGGCACCACGCCTCCGAGAAAGAGCGCGCCGACCGACGCGCCCGAGACGAGCGCGTAGAGCACCATCGGGATCGACGGGGGAATGATCGGTCCGATCGTGGCGGAGGCGGCGCTCACCGCGACGGCGAAGGCCCTCGGGTAGCGGCCGCCCTTGCTCATCATCTCGATCTCGACCATGCCGGGCCCCACCGCGTCGGCGATCGCGCTGCCGCTCATCCCGGAGAAGATCACGCTCGCGAGCACGTTCACCTGCGCAAGGCCGCCGCGAAAACGCCCCATGATCGCGTGGGCGAGCGCGTAGATGCGCTCGCTCAGGGTGCCTGCGTTCATCACGTTCGCCGCGAAAATGAACATCGGCACGGCGATCAGAACGAAGCTGCCGAAGAGGCTGTTCAGGATCTGCTCGGCGGCAAGCCCCATGTCCTGCCCGGTCGCGCCGAGGTAGGCGATTCCGCCGGCGATCATCGCGAGGCCGATGGGACCCCGCAGCAGGGCGATGACGACAAAGACACCGAGCATCAGCCCGAAAGCGGCGCTCATGCTTTCCCGGATGGGTCGGAGCGCGGCGGGCGCACGATCGCAGCGAGGCAGAGAACGACCACCATGAACGCCGCAGCGAGAAAGACGCTATAGACGACGCCGTAAGGCCAGTCGAGCACCGGCGTACGCTCGCGCAGCATGAAGCGCAGGTAATCGAAGCTGCCGGGCAGCGCCCAGAGAAAGCAGCCGCCGAGCGCGGCAAGGCCGAGCGCGTACGACGCGCGCCGGGCGGAAGGCGCAAAGTGCAGCACGATGAAGTCGACGGCCACGTGAGCCGAAAGCGGCACGGTGAACGCCGTCCCCCAGAAAATCACCCAGACGAAAGCGATCGTCGCGAGTTCCTCGGTCCAGGCCGCGGGCGCGCCGAACGCGAAGCGGCGCACCACCTGCACGACGAGGCTCAGGAACAGCACGGCGAAGACGCCGGCGCCGACCCAGTCGGCCCATCGCCGAAAACCGGGGACAGACCACGTTTTGACGGAAAACGTGGTCTGTCCCCGGTTTGCTTCACTTGACCGCATTGATGCGATCGAGGAGCCCGCGCGGCCACTTTTCCGCGTACTCCGACTTCAGATACGCGTCCTGCACGGTCTTCCTGAACGCGGCCACGTCGGGCACCGTGATCCCGATGCCCTGCGCGCGGAAGAATTCGATCAGCTCCCTTTCCTCGCGCACGCGGTTTTCGTCGTTGAATTTCGCCGCCTTCGCCGCCGCCCTTTTCATCTGGGCCTTGTGTGCCGCGGAAAGCGCCTGCCAGGTCTTTGCGGAGATCGCGAGTTGCAGCGCGTCCACCAGGTGCCCCGTGAGCACGATCTGCCGCGTCACTTCGTAGAACTTCGCCGATTTCACCGTCGGCAGCGGATTGTCCTGGCCGTCGATGGTGCCGGTCTTCAGGCCGAGATACACCTCGGTGAAGGCCATCGGCGTGGGATTCGCGCCGAGCGCCTGCCCGAGGAACAGCCACTCCTTGGAGCCGGGCATGCGCAGCTTCACCCCGGCGAGATCGGCCGGGGTCGTTACCGGCCTCGGCTGGGCGAGGCTCACCTGGCGCGTGCCGAGATAGACGGCTTGCAGCAGCTGGATGCTCAATACGTCGGCGATTCTGCGGCTCACTTCCTCGCCGATCGGCCCGCCATAGACGCGGGCGAGATGCTCGGGGTCGCGGATGAGATAGCCGGCGGTGAAGATCGAGTACTCGGGCATCTGCCGCGAGATATCCTGCATCGACAGAAGCGCCATCTCGAGATTGCCGCGCTGCATGGCGACGGCCTCCGCGCCCTGGCGAAAGAGCGTCCCCGAATGATGCACCTGCACGTCGAAACGGCCGGGCGCCGACTTCGCGAGATCTTCCTTGAAGACGTAGAGCATCTTGACGTGCCAGTCGTCGGGCACCGCGGGGGTCGAGATGCGCAGCACGGTTTTCGTTTGCCCGAACGCGGGCGCGGCGGCGGCGAGCAGGCAGGCGATGAAGCCCGCCGCCAGCGTGCGTTTCATTGTTGTGCCTGCCATGTAGTGATCACTTTTTCTGCCGCACGGGACTGACTTCGCGGCGCACGCGTTTGAGACGGCGAAGTATCGCATAACACCGGCTTGCCGCTGCCCGGCCGTACCCCTATCATGGCCTGGGAAGAAAGACCGACCGGCGGGTGTTCAGGCTCCAGGGGGTGCGCATGAGGTTCGACCTGCGCAACAACAAGGACTTTCTCGCCGGGTCGCTGTTCATCGCGATCGGGGTTGTGGCCGTGGCCGTCGCGCGGAACTACCCGTTCGGCACGGCGATGCGCATGGGTTCGGGCTATTTCCCCTCCGTGCTGGGAGGCATCCTCATCCTGCTCGGCGCCTGGGTGATGGCGCGCGGCCTGCGCTCGGGCGAAAAGCTGAAAAGCGGATGGGGCTGGAAGCCGCTCGCCCTCGTCGCCCTCGCGATCGCGCTGTTCGGATTCGTCATGCCGCGCTTCGGGCTGATCCCCGCGCTCGCCGCGGTGTTGTTCGTGAGCGCTCTGGGCGGCCGTGAGTTCCGCTTCAAGGAAGTGCTCGTTCTCACCGCGGTGATGAGCGCCTTCGCGGTCGTCGTGCTCCTTTACGTGCTCAAGATGCCCTATCCCTTGATCGCCGGAGTCCTGTGGATATTCTGAGCAACCTCGCGTTCGGCTTCGGCGTCGCGTTCTCGCTGCAGAACCTCGGGTACTGCTTCGCGGGCGTTCTGCTCGGCACGCTGATCGGCGTGCTGCCCGGAATCGGGCCGCTGGTGGCGATCGGGATGCTGTTTCCGCTCACCTTCACCCTGCCGCCGGTCGCGGCGCTCATCATGCTCGCCGGGATCTATTACGGGGCGCAGTACGGCGGCTCGACCACTTCGATCCTCGTCAATCTGCCCGGAGAAACGGCTTCGGCGGTAACCTGCCTCGACGGCTACCAGATGGCGCGCCAGGGGCGCGCGGGGCCTGCGCTCGCGGTGGCGGCGCTCGCCTCGTTTTTCGCGGGTTGCGTCGGGACGCTGCTGATCGCGCTCGCGGGTCCCCCGCTCGCAGAATGGGCGCTCATGTTCGGCGCAGCCGAATACTTCTCGCTGATGCTGATGGCGCTGGTGGCCTCGGCCGTCCTCGCCTCCGGCGACATCGTCAAGGGCTTGTGCATGGTCGTCGTCGGACTCCTCCTCGGCCTGGTCGGCACCGACGTGAATTCTGGAATGGCGCGCTACACCTTCGGCGTCATGGAGCTCTACGACGGCATCGGCTTCACCGTGATCGTCGTGGGCCTTTTCGCGGTGGCGGAAGTGGTCGGCAATCTCGAGTCGAAGGAAGCGCGCGAGGTGTTCACGAAAAAAATCGGGAGCCTCATGCCGACGCGAAAAGACATCGGCGATTCAGCCTGGCCGACGCTGCGCGGGACGGCGGTCGGCTCCGTGTTCGGGATACTCCCCGGCACCGGGCCCGCCCTTTCGTCCTTCGTGACCTACATGCTCGAGAAAAAGATAGCGAAAGATCCGTCCCGCTTCGGCAAGGGCGCGATCGAAGGCGTGGCCGCGCCCGAGGCGGCCAACAACGCCGCGGCGCAGACCAATTTCATTCCCATGCTGACGCTGGGCATTCCCTCGAGCGCCATCATGGCGCTGATGATGGGCGCGATGATCGTGCAGGGCATCACCCCGGGGCCGCAGGTGATGACCTCGAACCCCGAGCTCTTCTGGGGAATCATCGCGAGCATGTGGATCGGCAATCTGCTGCTCGTCGTCCTCAACCTGCCGCTCGTGGGGATCTGGGTGAGCCTGCTCCGCGTGCCGTACCGGTGGCTTTTCCCCTCGATCATCATGTTCTGCTGCATCGGCAACTACAGCGTGAACAACAGCGCGGTGGACGTGTACCTGTGCGCGCTGGTCGGCGTGCTCGGCTACGCACTCGTCAAGCTCGGGTGCGAGCCCGCGCCGCTCATCCTCGGCTACGTGCTCGGGCCGCTCATGGAGGAATACCTGCGGCGCGCGATGCTGCTCTCGCGCGGCGACCCGACGGTGTTCTTCACGCGCCCCTTGAGCCTCGCGTTCATGATCGGCACCGTGCTGATCCTCGCCGTCATGATCGCGCCCGCGGTGCGCGGGAAGCGCGATGAGCGTTGACCATGGGAGCGTCGGCCAGCGGCCTTGGTAAAACGGGAAGCACGTTGCGGAATCCAGCCGATTCAGTATGCTGTTGGGACTTGGCCATTTTCTTGTTCGGGTCCCGGCCGCCCAACTCAAAGGAGAGGAGAAAATGACAGGGAGCGCAATGTTCAAAGCGGTGCCGGGGCTGGTGTTGATGGTTGTCGCGGCGGTCCCCATATCATCCCATGCGGTCGACGTGAGGCCGGTGTTCAAGGCGGGGATCGATACCGGGGGCGACACGATATTCACCGCGACTTTTACGGATGGAAAGAAGGACTCGATCAAAGCCAACGAGGGGCTTTACGTCGGTGGCGGGGTTTCGGTGCTCAACGATTCGAAGAACATCGAAACGGAGGTAACTGCCAACGTGAAATACACGTCCATCACCGCGAGCAATGGAGACGTTTCATGGACCCGGTATCCGCTGGAAGCGCTCGTGTTTTACCGGATGCCCCAGTTTCGTGTCGGCGGCGGCCTGACCTATCACGTCAGCCCGAAGCTGAGCGGCAGCGGGGTGGCGGGGGGCGTGAATGTCAAAGTCGACGATGCGCTCGGCGTGGTGCTGCAGGGTGATTGGCTTATTACGCAAAGGGTAAGCCTCGGCCTGCGCTACACGAATCTGAGCTACAAGGCGAACGGGGTCAGCGCCAATAGCGACGGTGTGGGCATCACATTCGGCTTTAGGTTCTGATTTTCTTCTCAGGGCGACGCGATCAAGCGATGGCGCCGCCCAACATACTTAGGGCAGAAAATAAAACGATGCGGAGAAAAAATTTCAAATCCTTGCCGGTATTGATGCTTGTCATTGCCGTGATGACCCCCTTGCGTTCGCACGCGGCCGAGGTCAGGCCGCTCATCAAGGCGGGCTTCAACTTCGGGGGAGAGACCGTGGTTTCCGTGAGTGTGTCCGGCGCCGCCGGCGGCTCCACGAAATCGATCAGGGCCAACGAAGGGATCTTCGTTGGCGGCGGGGCCTCGATCCTCATGGATTCAAAAGCCTTTGAAGTGGAGGTCTCGGCCTCGTACAAGTTCGCGACCATCGGCGCGCAGAACGGCCACATCGATTGGACCGTGGTGCCCCTCGATGCGCTCGTCTTCTATCGCCTGCCTTACTTTCGTTTAGGCGGCGGCCTGACGTACCACTTGGGTCCAACGCTCAAGGGCAGCGCGGAGTTGAGCGACTTGAACGCCAAATACAACGATGCACTCGGCTTCGTGCTGCAGGCCGACTATGCGTTGGGGGATCAATTCAACTTCGGCTTGCGCTATACGAGCGTCGATTACAAGGCAAAGAGCATTCAAACGAACCCTTTGGCTACACCGGCGACAAACGCCAAGACCAACGGCATTGGGATCGTATTCAGCATGAGCTTCTGATTCTTCACCTGCGGCCGATCAGCAGATCGAGTCTTGCGATCTAGACTTTCCTGGTGCGCTCGCGCGCGATGCTGATCGGCGGGATCCACGGCTTCTCCGCCCAGGCGACGCCCACGCGCGCCACCTGCGCGTCGATGAGATAGGGCCGGCCCTCCACCGTTGACTTGCGCGCGCGCGCCAGGGCCGCCCTGAATTGCTCGGGTGACTCCGCGACCTCCCCGTCCACCCCGAAACCCTTGGCGATCTGCGCCATGTTCATGTCGGGGCTGCCGAGGTAGTCGTGCACGAATTGCCGCCTCTGCACCATTTTTCCGCCGGCCGTTTTTTCGATCACGCGGCTGTGCGGGCCGCTGTAGGCGTGGTTGTTGTAGACGACGGTGATGACCGGCAGCTCCAGCCGCGCCATGTTCCACAGCGCGCTCGGCCCGAACACGAACGATCCGTCGCCCACGAGGCAGATCACCTGCTGGTTCGGACGCGCGAGCTTTACGCCCGCCGCGGTGCCCACCCCGGAGCCGAGGTGCGCGCCGTAGTAGAAAAAGAGCTCGCGCCCGCCCTCCGGATTGAACTCGAAACCGTGCAGCACCACCGAGCCCGCCTCGTGGACGATGATGGCGTCCTTGTCCGCGAACCGCGCGACCTCCCAGGTCACCCGGTCCGAGAGCATCGGGCTCCTGTCCCATTCCGGGTTCTTCGCGACCAAGGCCCGGAGAGTCTTCGCTTTCTCGCTGAAGCGCCGGACTTCCTGCGCGCGCTCCTGCGATTTTTTCCGCAGCGCGGGCGTCATCAGACCCTCGACCGCGGCGGTCAGGTCGTCCAGGCCGTAGGCGACGTCGGCGACCAGCGGGACCTCGGTATTCATGACGTTACCCATGCTCCAGCTGTCGATCCGCATGTCGATGAACAGGGCCTCGCGCGGAACGACCGGCGCGGGGCTGTTGTGCTGGAGCTTGTTGCCGACGTTGATGACGACGTCCGGTTTCTTCGGGAAATCGAGCGAAGTGATCCGCGCGGCGGGCGGAGTGCCGACCCAGAGCGGATGCGTCTCGGGGAAATTCGCGTGGATCTGCCGCGCCTGCGTCACCGGCATCCCGAGCAGCTCGGCGAGCTTCACCGCCTTGGCCGACGCCTTGGCGGTGTAGATCTCGTCCCCGGCGATGAGGAGCGGCATCTTCGCCTCGACGAGGAGCTTCGCCGCGCGCTCGACCTCGGTCGGGTTGGGCCGCACGCGCATGCGCGGATCGACCTTCTCCTGGACGATGATCTCGGCGTAGGTCTTCTCGTCGTTCAGATCCGAGTGCCACGAGACGTAGGTGGGCCCGCGCGGAGGCGTCCAGGCGGCCTTGAAGCCGCGGCGCACGGTCTCCGGGATCATGTCGGCGCGCCGCGCGAGCCACGAGTACTTGGTCATCGGCTGGACGATCTGCTCCTGGTTGGCGACTTCCTCGAAGCCGTCGCGCCCGGCGCGGCGCGTCTGGTCGGTGCGGTAGCTGTAGAAAACGAGCGGCGTCTGTTCCTTGAACGCGTTGAACATCTGCCCCATGGCGTTGACGAGGCCCACGACCGCCGCCTGCATCACGATGGTCGGCTCGCCGGAGGCCTTCACGTAGCCCGCGGCCATCGCCGCGCCCGGTCCTTCGTGCGGCGTCAGGATGTATTTGAGCTGCGGCCGGTCGACCAGCGCCTCGTAGAACTGCGCGTCCTCGCTCGCCGAGTTGCCGAAAACGTACTTGACCCCGGAGGCGATCAGCTGCTCGGCGAAGCACTCCCCGCCCGTTCCCTCGACCATCTTGATCGCTTCGGGGGCGATGCGAGGCGTTCCTTGAGCGTGGGCGATCGGGACGAGCGATTCAAGGATGCCTTCCGCCGAGGCGAGCGAAATTCCTGCGGTGGTCAGGCCTTTTAGAAACCCGCGCCGTGAAATCGAGCGTGACAGATAGCGTGCGACGAGCTCTCTCATGGACCCTCCTTCAATGCACTGCGCTATTTCGATGCCGCCGCCGGCTGCCGCCCGTAAGCCGCGGCGAGGTAGTCGGCCATGGTCCTGATTTCGTCCTCGGTCCAGAGGGCACCGCGCCCGACCATGCGGTAGAGCACGCTCTCCCAGCCCCGGCGGTCCTGCCGATGGTCCTGCCACATCGTCGGGGCGTGGCACTGAAAGCATTTGCCGACGAAGACTTCCTTCCCCGGCGCGTCGGGGAACCCGGGAGGCTTGGCGCGCTGAGCCTGCGCCGCCGGCGGCACGAGCAGGCAGCCGAGAAGAATGGCCAGGACGGGTTTTCGGGAAAAGGGCATCGGACCTGCCTCCTATCGTTGCCGGCAACGATAAGCCGGTCTTCGCGGGAGTGTCAATCGCGGCTCACCGCGCCGCGCGGGTCTTGCCTGCCGGCCTGGGCATCGGGTTTCCTAGTCCAGGCTCGAGATGTAGTGCGCGAGATCCTCGATGTCCTGCGCGCTGATGGTCTGGGCGACGCTGGTCATGCTGCCGGCATCGTTGGTGCGCGTGCGCGCCTTGAAGGCTTTGAGCTGCTTGATCACGTACTCGGGGTGCTGGCCTGCGACGCGCGGAATCTCGTTCTGCCCGGAGAGTCCTCCCAGGTGGCACATGGTGCACAGGACTTCGTCGGCTTTCTTCTTGCCGCGGGCGACGCGCGCCGCGTCCGCACGGAACGCGACGGGCTTCGGTTTCTGCGCGGCGAAGTACTCGGCGAGATCGAGCATGTCCCTGGGGGAGAGCTTCGCCATCATCGGCGCCATCGTGGGTTCGCTGCGCCGGCCTTCCTTGAAGTCTTTCAGCTGAAGGTACAGATAGCGGGCGGTCTGGCCCGCCAGCACCGGAAACTGGCCGGTCGCCGAGTTGCCGTCGGCGCCATGGCAGGCGCCGCAAGCCTGGGCCTTGCGCTTGCCCGCGGCGAGATCGGCCTGCGCCGCCGGCAGGCAGGCGAAAAGAAGTCCCAGGGCAAGAAACCGTTTCATCCGACGCCGCAAAAAACAAAAGGCCGCCATCGGGCGGCCTCCCGGGATTGCAGCGATCAGGGCAGGGCGAACACGACCACGCTGTTGCCGCGCTTGAAGTCGATCTGCGTGTTGCCGCCCGCGGCAACGGCGACGTACTGTTTGCCCTTCACCGCGTAGGACACCGGCGGCGCGTTGACCCCGGCTCCGGCCTGATATTGCCACAGCAGTTTTCCGCTCTGCGCGTCCAGCGCCTTGAAGAATCCGTTGCCCTCGCCGAAGAACACCAGACCCCCGGCGGTGGCGAGCGCGCCGCCGATCAGGGGCTGCTCGGTGTCGTACTTCCACGCGACCTTGCCGGTATCGATGTTGACCGCCGAGAGCCGCCCCCACTGCTTCTCGTTCGCTATGGCCTTGAATGCGCCGCCGAGCCAGAGCTTGCTTCCGCCCGGATAGGCCGCGGCCTCGACGTGATAGGTCATCGGCTGGTGCAGGTTGAGCGCGTAGGCGAGGCGCGTCTTCGGATTGATGGCCATCGGCGACCACTCGACCCCGCCGTTCGCGCCCGGCAGCATGCGCGCGCCCTTCGCGGTCGGCAGCACCCACATGTTTTCCTGCGGGATCATCGCCTCCGAAAAGCGGATCAGCTTGCCCGTGCCGCGCTCGTGCACGTAGATGTGGCCGGTCTTTCCGCCGTGGATCACGACGTCGACCATCTTGCCGTCCTTGTCCTTGGCCTGCGTCAGGATCGGCGGGCTGACGGCGTCGAGGTCCCACACGTCGTGCGCGACGTACTGGAAGTGCCACTTGTACTTGCCCGAGTTCAGATCGATTGCGACCATCGCGTCGGTGTACAGGTTGTCCCCGGGGCGCTCCGCGCCGTACAGGTCGGGCGAGGGATTGCCGACGACGAAAAACACCGTCTTGGTCTTGCGGTCGACCGCGGGCGTCATCCATACGCCGCCGCCCAGCGTCTGGTAGAAGGCGCCGCCCTTCCCGGCAAGCTGCTTTTTCTCCGCCGCAATGTCCCGCTTCATGTTGCGGCCGGTGGCGTCGTTCGTGGCCCATACACCCTCATGCCCTTTCTCAGGAATGGTGTTGAACGTCCACAGCAGGTTGCCGTTTTGGGCGCCGTAGGCTTTCACGAACCCGCGAATGCCGTACTCGCCGCCGTTGGTGCCGATCAGCACCTTGCCCTCCACCACGGTCGGCGCCATGGTCTCGGAGTAGCCCTTGTCCGGATCGGCGATCTGGATCTCCCAGGCGACCTTGCCGGTCTTGGCCTCGAGCGCCACGAGCTTGGCGTCGAGCGTGCCCATGTAGAGCATTCCCTCGTACGCGGCC
>Ga0137464_1000096_pt1 | contig 27295 bp, 32 predicted proteins | sample EasRivERMGT814_2_FD_102306 | JGI IMG/M metagenome (GOLD analysis project Ga0137464, IMG submission 102306) | Soil microbial communities from meander-bound floodplain in the East River, Colorado, USA - East River MetaG ERMGT814_2 | ecosystem: Environmental > Terrestrial > Soil > Floodplain ...
ACGTCGCCGTGTGCCATCGCCCGGGTGCTTCCGGGAGTGCCTGTATAAATGATGTCGCCCGGCAGTACGGTCACGTACCGGCTGACGTAGCTGACGATTTGATCCACCGGGAAAATCAGATCGCTTGTACGCTGCGACTGCCTTGTCTCCCCATTCAGCCGGCTCTCGACGAGGAGGTCGTTGTAGTTCAGGCCCTGCGCGATACAAGGTCCCAGGGCGCCGAAAGTATCGGAGCCCTTGGCGCGGAACCACTGGAGATCGTTCTTCTGCCAATCGCGCTCGCTTACGTCGTTGCCCGCGGTGATACCGAAAATGTATTTCGCTGCTTCCGACTGAGGAATGTTTTTGCCGTGCCTGCCGATCACGACAACGAGTTCGGCTTCGTAATGTACGTTGTTCGCGCCTTCCGGAATCACGATGCTGTCTTCTGGTCCGATGACAGACGAAGGCGGCTTCCAGAAGATTCCGGGTTCCTTCGCCGGCTCGATGTTTCGATCAGCGATATGGCTCTTGTAATTGCGTCCGACTGCAAGAACCTTCGACGGCTCGCACGGCGCGAGAAGCTTCACGCTCGATAAGCCCAAAGCTTTTCCGGTGGACTCGGGTCCGGCAAAAAGATCCCCTCGCAGCTCGTGAACAGTTTCATTTTCGAGAATGCCGCAGGAGGTTTTACCTTCGACGGAATACCGAACGTATCTGGTAATTTTCATGCACCGTCCTTCGGCCGAGAATATAACATCCCGAAAACGGAGATAACTATGAAGCGATGGGGTTTCGTCATACTCGCAGTTTTAGCGGCCGCGCCGGCGATCGCAGAAGATCTGGTGCTCATCAACGGTCGTGTGATTGACGGCAGCGGCAAGCCCCGGATCGCAGCCAACGTCCGAGTGCGCGATGGGAAGATCGCAGACATCGGGCCTTTCAAACCCGCGCCGGGCGAACCTATCCTCGACGTCAAAGGAATGATCGTTGCGCCTGGCTTCATCGACCTGCGCAGCCTTTCGCCTTCTGCGATCCAAAAAGATCCGGCTGCCGCGCAGCTTGTCGCACAAGGTGTGACGACAGGCGTGCTCGGTTCCGACGGCACCGGAGTTTATTCGGTCGAGGATTTCATGCTCCCCTTCGACGAAAAACCGCCGTCACTGAATATCGCAATGCTTGTCGGACATGGAACTGTGCGTCGGCAGATCATGGGACCAGATTACAAGCGCCCCGCGACATCCGATGAGATCGAGCGGATGACCCAACTCGTGTCGGACGCGATGAAGCAGGGTGCGTTCGGCCTAGCCTCCGATCTTCAGCAGGAACCAGCGTCTTTCAGCGCTCCTGGCGAATTGATGGCGCTAACGAAGATGGCATCCAGGTTCGGTGGAATACTCATGATCAGGCTGCGGGATGAACGCGGCGGGCTGGCCGGTTCCGTCAGAGAGGCTGTTGCGCTGGCTCGAGAAGCAAAAGTCCCGGTTCAGATTCAGACCGAAACCAAAGGAGCTATTGCCCAGATCGATAAATCTCGAGCGCAACGAGTGGACATCAGCGCGGACTCGTACTCGTTTTCAGAACTCACGCGTGACAAAGGGGTCGCCCTCGAGCGCGCCGTTCAGCGCATGAGCGGCGCTCTCGCGACTCGCCTCGGCCTGCGCGACCGCGGAATCCTGAAGAAAGGGGCCCCGGCGGACATTGTCGTTTTCAATCCTCTTGCCCTGGCGTCGGGTGTTCAACAGGTCTTCGTGAATGGAACGATGGTCGTGAAGGATGGCCGTGCAACGGACGCGCGCCCCGGGCAAGCGTTGCGGTAGAATGCCGCTTCCTTATTGAGAAAGGCAGGTCCTATGCGGAAGTCGTTAATGGCTGTTGCAGTGGTTCTAACGTTGATTGCAGGAGTGGGCGGCGATGTTCGCGCGCAGACCGCTGCCGCTGCGGCATGTGATCGAGCGTGTCTGGAAGGATTCGTCGACAGGTATCTGGACTCTGTCATTGCGCATAATCCCAAGTTGTTGCCTCTCGCACGGAACGTCAAGTTCACGGAGAACGGCGTGAGGCTCGACGTCGGCGAGGCACACTGGAAGACCGTTATCGGCAAGGGCAAGTACCGGATCTTCGTGACCGACACGGAAGCAGGGCAGGTGACGTTCATTGGAACGATTCGCGAAGAAGCGCGCACTCCGGAAGGGATTCCCACCGCACTGGCTCTTCGCCTGAAAGTCGAGAACCGTCAGATCACGGAAATCGAAACGATACTCGTGCGCAGCACTGCAGGTGCGCCGGGACGAGGTGGAGCGCCCGCAACTCAGACTACAGGCGCTGCGGTGAACATGGAACGCCTGGTCACGCCGCACGCTTCTTTCACTACTGTCATTCCCTCCGCGGAACGAATGTCCCGCGAAGATTTGATCAAAGTGGCGAACATGTACTTCTCGGGCATGGAGAAGAACGACGGCAAAGGCGTGTATCCGTTCACAGACGATTGCAATCGCATCGAAAACGGGTCGCTGTCGACAAATGTTCCGTTGCGCGAAGGCCAGACGCGTCCGGATCCGAAGACGTCTTCGTCCTACTCTTCTGCATGGAGCTGCAAAGAACAGTTCGAGTCCGGGCTGATTCATTTCGTCGACCGTATTCGCGATCGCCGGTTCGTCGCTGTCGATCGGGAACGCGGTCTGGTCTTCAGCTTCGTCTTCTTCGATCATGCTCTCGGCAGCGAGCGGGCATTCAAGGCTCCCGATGGACGCAACGTGACAGGCGGTCCGACGGATCCGTGGACGTGGCAGATTGCCGAATTGTTCAAGCTTGAGAAAGGCAAAATCCGTCAGATTGAAGCCATTCTGCAGCGTGTGCCGTTCGGAATGAACTCAGGCTGGAGTTCGTGGGAAGACGGCCTGTCCAGCGGCGCCCGTGACGTGACGAAATCCAGCGGCCCGCAGCGTTAATCCAGGTCGGTTTTCAGCCATCGGACGAGGGCGCTCAATCCTGCTTCCACCAGGCCGGGCGAGGAGGGTTCGCCCCACCCGTCCGGTTCGCCGGGCTGTCGAGGGCCGAACATCCGCTCCATATCACGTTTCGCCATTGCCAGGTCGTAAGGCAGCGACGGGTTGATCGGCTTGGGCTGCGCCGCTTGTTCGAGCTCTTTGAGAAGTTCCTGCGGCTGACTCATGTCCAGCATGGAAAGCGGCGAGCCGCAATGGTCGCAGGCTGAAGTTTTCATCAGGTCGATCGGGCCGCCGCAGTTGGAGCAATTCAGTATTTGAACGTTGCGCCGCAACTCCCGGATCTGTTCCGGTGACAGCGTACGGATGAAATTCTTTTCCCTGAGAAAATCGAAGTAACCGATGAACCGGCCGTGTCCCTTCTGGCAGCGAAAGTAACGGAAGCGGGTGCTGCGCTGCATGTCGTTCGTCAGGACGAGTGGCACCGCGCAGCGCGGACATTGCGGTTTTGAGGAAGGCTGCGGTTTCCCCGCCGCCGTGTGTTCTCCAATGAGCTTGATCAACTTCAGCGTCGAGCCCGCCGAAAGCTTCAGGCTTTCGTATTTGTCGAACCAAAACCCGTGACACGAAGCGCACAGATCGACGCCGACTGGCGCGCTCAGATGAGCGTCCATGGTCATCGTCGTCATTTCCGCTGAGCAATTCGGACAGTTCATATCGTCAAGTTGGACGCTAGAATACACCACGATTGCGACTTCGACTGGGAGGTCTCTATGGGGCGCACCTACATGTTTGAATGTGAGAAATGCGGCTACCAGGCCAGGGTTGCGGGTGGTCGCGAAGAGGGCCTCGAGTTCACCGTTCAAACAATTCACTGCCAGGAATGCAGACAACTGCAGGACGCCGTGATTTCCTGGAGAACACCCGTTACGACGTTTCCGAATGACAACCCCGACGTCCCGCCGCCCCCTCCTTCCTTCGCTGAACTCGTGAAGCGATTGCCGGTAATCGGGAATGTTCAGACGAGGTGGATGGATTTCGGTCTGGAATGTCTGATCTCGCCCTCACACAGCATTCGCCTATGGACACAACCTGACAAGTGTCCGCGCTGCGGCGTTTTCATGGAACGCAGCACAATGCCGTTTCGCCAATGGGTTTGATAATGCGAGCAAGGAAGGGGAAAGCGGAGAGGGTGTCCCACTTTTTAGCGTGCGACCCCATTCGAAGAAATCCGGCGCTCCCGCCTGAAGCCCGCACCAGTCGTGGATTGCGGGACCATATGTGTCCGTAGTCGTCCGATAGAATCCGGAGTCAGCCGAAATCTTTCGTGCGGCGGAACGTTGGACGCAAAGGTTAGGCGGACACCTGTTGGTCAGATATTTCAGAATCGCTGCGGCGCGATGCGTAAACATCGCCACCGCAGCTAACACATTCGCGCCGCGGAGGGCGCAAACATGTCTCGAGAAAACCTATCAAACGGAAAACATCCCGACAAGGCACTGTCCGCGGCGTTTGTTCGCGGCGCTTCTGAGCCGGGCTGGTACTGCGACGGCAATTGCCTTCACCTGGTTATCGGCGAGGACGGCTCCAGGAAGTGGGTCCTTCGAGTCACCATTCACGGCAAGAGGCGCGATCTCGGTCTGGGCAGTGCAAAGCTCATATCTCTAGCCGAAGCGCGTGATGAGGCGCTGAGGCTGCGCAAGATCGCCCGTGCCGGCGGAGACCCGCTTGCGATCCGCCGCCAGGAGCGTCACGTCCTGGTTGTGCCGACCTTCGAAGAAGCTGCGCGCCAGGTGCATAAAGCCCACGCTGCCACATTTCGCAATGAGAAGCACGCGGAGCAATGGATAGCGAGCCTGGACAACTACGTGTTTCACCAGCTCGGCACAAGGCGCGTCGATCAGATCGTAACTTCCGACGTCCTGCAGGTCCTCAATCCGATTTGGAACCGGATCCCGGAAACCGCGCGCCGCGTTCAGCAACGAATGAAGGTTGTCTTTGAATGGTCGAAAGCCTCCGGCTTTCGCAGTGGTGACAATCCCGTCGAGGGTGTTTCAAAGGTCATGGCGAAGCACAACCTCAAACAGAAACATCACGCAGCCTTGCCGCACGCGGACTTGCCTGCATTCCTCGAGAAGCTGCGCAACTATGCAGGTGTCTCAACTCGGCTCGCTCTCGAGTTTTTGATCCTGACGGCCGCGCGAACGGGCGAGGTTCTTTTCGCGAAATGGAGCGAGATCGATTTCGATAAAAAAGCCTGGGCTGTTCCCGCCGATCGGATGAAGGCGAAAGTCGAACACCGGGTTCCGCTGTCGCCGCGCGCGATCGAGATTCTCGAGGAGGCGAAGAAGATCACTGATCGCGGCGAGTATGTCTTTCCCGGCCTGCACCCGAAGCGGCCTCTCTCCAATGTGACCTTCTACAAGTGTCTGGATCGGATGCAATACAGCCAGATCACCACGCACGGCTTTCGAAGCACGTTCCGGGATTGGGCTGAAGAGAAGACGAGCTTCTCGAGCAACGTTATTGAAGCGGCGCTGGCCCACACGGTGAAGAACAAGGTCGAGGCCGCGTATCTGCGGACCAAGCTCTTCGAGAAGCGCGCGAAGTTGATGGACGTCTGGGCTTCGTACGCGACGTCGACGAGCGCCAAGGTCGTGAGGATCCGCGCATGAGGCACACAACCGAATTGAAGAACAGTATCGACTCGTTAATCGAGTTATACGGCGCCGAAGCCATCAGGTCCTATATCGACGAAGCATCGAGAAAGAAGCCCGGCCGCAAGAAGGAGTACGATGCCACGCACTACTACCTCGCGATCGAGAGCCAGAGGGGAAATCGGTCGGTGAATAGTTGGTGCGAATTTCTTGCCAGGCGGATCAGCGCCGCGAACCCAAGAACGGATTCAAAGACACTCCGCCGGCGCTATTACCACGGCCGTGGGCTCGTCGCCGACCACGCGAACCTGCTGGAGTTTCTTATAAAGACGGACATCTACTGGATACAGTCCGTAGGGCATAGAGATCTTGCTCACCACCTAAAACATGTGGGCCTGGCGCTCTCCGTGTACTTCTTCGACTGGCCCAAAATTCCGAATCGCGAGGAGAGTGATCGCCTCTTGCAGTCCGCTTGGTTCATCGAAGCTGGCTGGACGTTTGACGCCAACGACCTTAAGGGTCGATTTGGAGGGATCGTCACGAGAGTTGCATGGTTGCGAGCGTGTTTGGAAGCAAGCCACCGCCCACGGTCCACGACGCTTCTTGAGGCGAAACTCGAGCGGTAAATTCTGCTCAACTTTTGGAGTGAGCGGAAATGCCCGCTCTTTTTCCGCTCAATTGTTCATGCGACGTTCGTCACAATATGAAGAAGACTAACCAAGTCCGATCTCGAACAAAGAAGCCCGCCTCTAAACCGCGGAACATGGTCACCTACGTTGCCGAACCAATGCCGGAAACCGGCTTGGTTCGGCTGCCCACCATCGTCGCCTTTCTCAAGATCGCGAAAAGCTCCTGGTGGCTTGGCGTGAAGCAGGGGCGTTTTCCTCAGCCTGTGAAGTTGGGACCGCGCACGACAGCTTGGCGTGCGGAAGATGTCCGCCGGCTGCGCGAGACTGGCGCCAACGCCTGAGTCGTGGGATACATCGTTGGATGCGCGAGACGATTCAAGCGGAAGACTATGAATCGACATCAGCACAAGGCGGAGGCAGGCTCTGCCTGCAAGCTCCTCAAGGTAGTCAGCCAGCGCCTGACCTTCTGGAGCCTTTGACGTCATCCAATACGAAGTAACCCCCGGTAGCATCGAGAAGTCGACGTCTTGATGTGCAGCCGGCTTTCACGCTCACGGCGCCGGGGTTTCAACCTTCGAGCGTGAACATGGAGCGTGTATATGTCCGGATCTACCCCGGCCGAAACTCAGGAACGCAAGCGCCGTTTTTTGAAGCATCTCGCTACCTCTAGAGATCTCCGGCAGGCCGCCTCCAAAACAGGCATCAGCGAGGCGACGTACTATAAGTGGCTCCAGTCTGATCGCCAGTTCGCCAGCCAGGCGCTCAAGGTCCGTCCCCCACGTCTCAACCCCAAGAAACGCAAGCAGCGCTTTTTAGCCTGTCTACGTAAGCTCGGCGCACCTATGGCAGCCGCAGCCAAAGCCGGCGTCCATCCTTCAGCCACCTATTACTGGCGCCAGAAAGATCCCGCCTTCGCGCTTGCGATGCGTGAGGCCAAGGCATCTGCACCGAAACCGGAGTTTGTTTCCCCCACAAGAAGGAAAGCCCAAAGGAAAGCACAGCGGAATTTCCTGAAGCATCTTTCGAAAGTTGGACGGCCCTACGTAGCAGCAAAAAGAGCGGGAATTCACCCGGTTACTTATTTCGCCTGGTGCAAAGCGGATCCGGAATTTGCCCGGCGTGCCGCTGAAATCAGATCCCGCGTCCGGCCCATTCCGAAAAAGTTCAATGGCAGACGGAGCAGTGGCCGCCCGAGGGGAACAGGGTCCATCACGGAAAGAGCGAACGGCTACCGGATTGACTATCGAAAGAACGGCAAGAGAGTCTCGGAGTATCTGCAGGGAGTCTCAAAACAAAAAGCCGCCGAGCGTCTGCGTGACATGCTGATTCAATATCCGCCCGAGGTCGGCCCCGCACATTTCGGCCACGTCCCGACAGTCGAGACTCTTCTGAACCCGCGCCCCTTAACCCCTCCCGAGCGTTCGACGTTGCCGAGAAAACGCGGTCACGCCGAAGGGTCCATTCGCTACCTCGGAAATTCGTGCAGCATCTACTGGTATGACGCCCAGCGAAAGCGCCACAACGAGAACCTCGGCGCAGTCTCGCGCGAAGAAGCGGAGCGAATACTTGCCCAACGCACTGCGCCCCTGCGAGAGGCCCGAGAAAAAGAGAACGAGGCTCTACGGCAAGCTCGAGCCGCGATCCGCCAGCAGGTCGCGACGAAAACCGCAGTATCAAGCGGGAGCCGTCCCAAAGCTGAAACAGCGACCGCCGGCATGTCGCGTCGCGGCCGACCGCCATTAGATAGCGAGATGAAGAGGAAGGATCAGGAAGCCGCGGCGACCTTAACCTTGGAGGAATGGTCTAAAAATCGAGACGCGATCTGTTATCCCCTGGGAACGTTCGAACGATTTGGTTCATGGCACAAAGCCTATGAAGACCGAAACAACCGTGAGGGCCTGAGCATCCGCAAATCGCAGGCTGCCAAAGCATTTAAGAACAGGAACCACCCCTTAAAATAATTCCCCGCCCGCCCAGATGGCTTTTCTTTAAGGTCCTTAAAAATAATCCCTAACCCTCTTCCCACGTTTTTTTAGCGTTCCCGAGCCCCGGTCAATTCCTGCACTCTGGCGCAATTCGAACTCGCACGGAGAGTGAATCATTGACGAACAAACTACCGCCGACCTGCGAGCCGGAAAAAACAAGACGGCGACCGGAGCCGCCAAGCTTGCCGATCGCCGTCTATAGGGGAGAAAGCACGAGTGAGCATATCGCAACAAAACCAGTCGGGTGCGGCCCGTGGATTTATCCGTGTCGCACGCGGCCTGCGTGATCACTTCAAGCCGTCGGAGCAGTTCAGCGAATACGAGGCCTGGCTGGATCTGGTCGAAACAGCCCGCGGCGTACCAAGCGCTGGTCTAGAACGGGGACAGCTGCAGGGCTCATACAGCGAATTCGCCGCAAGGTGGAACTGGAGTCGTGATCGCGTCCGCCGATTTATAGAAGCCCGCCAGTCCGTCCTGCCTGAAGATCCAACTCATCTCACGGTAGTGATTCCTGCCGACACGAAACTTCGAATTCCTCCCGTGTACGAAGTCACAAACTTTCAGCAATACAACGGCACAAAACCGCCGGCTGATGGGGACTGCCACAGGTCGAACCACAGTCCGCGCACAGCTCCGCGCACAGCACAACCCGCGCCAGTCGTGGTTTCTACGGTAGCCGTCGCACAGCCACCGCCACAGTCCGCGCCACAGGCGATGCCACATATTAAGGAAGAGAGAACGATTTTAGAGAACGGGAAACCGCTCGGGCGGCTGTCCGCTGAGCAGTTGCACTTGATCTGGGGACCGATTGCGCAGACCGGTCGTAATCGATCTCTCGGCCGCGACACCTGGGAGGCCGGCACAGTCGCGCCCCGGGTATGGGACGGTCTCCAGTTAGTCGGCGTGGACGGTGGGCGATTGATTGTCGCGTCGGCGCAGGAGCTCGAACCGGAAGCGCGGAGCGAGCTAGAACGTGCGATCACGCGAGCAGCCGAAGAATCCGGCCGGCTGCGAGGACGACGCGTTGAAGTTGTCGAAGGTACACGGCAACCTGGCGCCACGCCCCGACCACATCGGTCGAATGGCATGGATAGCGAGTGGGCACCGCATGAGGGGCGCTGCGCCTTTTGCGAGCGAGATTATGTGTGTGAATCGCTGGATTGTACGTTGGACGACCACATCGTGTGCTCGGTGTGTGTGGCTGCGCGCAAGAAACGCACGCACGAATATGCCGTGCGAGCGTGAGCAGGCGGACATCTTGTCCGCCAACACATCTCGAACCTTCAGCCGATTTGAGAGAAAAGTCGGAGCGCGTCCCACGAAGAGCCCAACAACGAGTACTCCATCGCCGTTCCTGTAGAGACCGGATCCCATCGCCATGAATGATGCCTGCAGCATCGCCGAATTTTGCGAGGGCGGCCGCCGCGACCACGACCTGGAGGGCTCGCTCGATTCAGCGATAACCGCGGGAATCGCTTCAGCGAAGCCTGCCGGCGACATCGCCGATCCCGACGAGCCTCGAGAACCACCATTTCCAGCGATGCGATATCACGAGGCGAATGAGCTGCTCCCCCTCGCCATCACCGCTCGCCGGCTTTGGCGATACATCCAGGAAGCTGCTGCCATCGCCGGAAGCTGCGAGAGCGGATCCGCCGTGCGGACATCAAATAGGGGCGGGTCGCAATAGATCAGCTCCCGAGTACTTCATCGCCGTTCAAATTCCAGCGATGCGATATCGCCGGTTCTTGTCCGCAGTCGTGCTTCGAATCCTCCTCGACTTCTGATAGGTTCTGGTCAAAAAACTGGAGGGTTTGATGGCTTTCCAAGCGGCGGGGCTCTTGTTGGGCTCCACAGCAGTGACTTGTTTCGCTGTCTATATTTGGCTGGCCTGTACCGAACGGCGCCTGGAGCTTTCCGCTGACAAGTTCTCCAAGTTATCGCGCCTGCAGCAAGTGTTTCTACTTTTCGCCGCAGCCGGTTTTTTGGTGTGTATCTACCAAGGCACCCGCTTTATGTTTTCATGGATGCCCGATTCTTGGGGCTCTGTCGATGAAGACGGCGAATACCTGCCGCTCAAAGGATCCCTTGCAACTGCGTTTACGCTTTTCGGCGGGTTTCCTCTGATGTTTTGGATCGATGAAATGAGGAAGCGCAACCTGGAGTATCGCAGCCTGGCTGTGACCGCCCGGGGCCTTCAAGAAATCCTGGAATCGCCAGAATGGAAGTTGCTCTCATTGGTAGAGCAGTTCGAAAAGGAGTCCGTGCGCATACAGCAATACCACTGGCTATCCACTCTTGCGCGGCAACAGATCGGGCGGTTTGTGGAGTCTGCGAAAGACTGCCGCGCCAGCCTCGAGGAATCTACCCGACGACTCCAGACGCTGCAGGGCAGACTTGATGAGTCAGATCAAAGGTGGAAAGGAGAGCGTGCTGCTGCATGGAAAAAGGCTGAGATCGAAAACGAAGAATTGGAATTTCTACGAAAGAATTCAGGAGCGCGGATTGTTGTGCGACAAACCAAAGAGGACGGCCGCTCATGGCAAGGGTTCCGCGAGATCGTATCTGCGGACGGGCGAGTACTGCGAAGCACTCCAGTGGGATTCACAATTTACGATGGATAGCGTTCAGCGCATCCCCCGTCCAGGCTGTCATCGTGTCCACCGACGCCGCATCGTCGCGAACTGCCGTACCAGGTAGAGCCTCAGAATGTTCGTTTCCGTAACAGGAGCATTTGTATCGCGCAGCTCAGCCTCGATCCGGGCCCGCTCAACCGGTGGAATCGCTTTCGCATTGCCCCCGGAGAGTCCCAGCGTTTCAAAAACGGCGGCCGGATCGTTTCGGAGTTCATCTGCGTATGCTTCCTCCAACTGATCCTCGGTAACCTTGACACCAAGAGCGTTGGCCATACTCGTGAGCAGACCCTTGAACGCTTCGGGGATCCGCGCGCCAGGCACATACGCCTTGGCACCGGTCCCAACGGCGCCGGCCGGCACGGAGACATCCCGCCCCCAGTCCACCCCCAGCATGACCTTCTTGTCGATCTCCTTCAGCATGAGGGTTTCTTTTTCATCGCGCGTCAGTTCGCGCCCGCGGGCCTTCTGGTCCCGGGCGATGATTCCAAGCACGTGGCTTTTCAGGTTACCGAGACGGGCGTTCTGGAGCTCGCTGCGTTCGCTGGGTTTGGCGTATGGCCTCAGCCCGGCGGATTCCGCGGCCGTGTTGAACAAATCGTCATCGATCGACGCGGCGAACACTTTTTCCGGCGTGTCCAGTTTGCGCCGCTCTTCAATCAGCCGATATGTCAGCGTCGTACCGAGGTCGGGCAATAGATTCTGAATCTCATCTTCGGAGAGTTGCACAAGAACCTGCGGCTTCGAAACCTCGAGGTATGTGCCGTAGGCCGCCTTTGTGGCGTCGTCTTCCGCCTGCTCACGGCGTGTGCGCGATCGCTGCTGCTGAACCCAGAGCCAGTCCGAATCACCGCGGGCGCGTTGCCGGATCTGTTCGAGGCTGTCTGCGATGGCTTCCTTAATGAAAACCTGCCGCGCGCCTGGTGTGGCTTGGAACTCCGGTGTGTGCCGGATCTGTTCGTAGGTTGCACCCTCGAGGACCGCTCTCCATACGGCCGATTCGTTGCCGGCTTGGCGTTGCTCACGTCCAGCATTGAACGCGGCAGTTCGCTCTTTCAAAGCGTCTGCGGTCGCTTTGTATTTTTTCGCGTCGGTCGGAAAGGCCTTCCGCGCTTTCTCGAGGAGTCGGTCGATCGAGACTGGCTCCGCGTCTGTTTTCGGGCCGAACCCCTGCCAGATTTCATCGGCGGCGATCGCGCCGTACGCGTCAACGCTCGATACCGCGAGCTTTGCCTCGATATCCGTCCGCTGATCGGCGAAAAGCTCCTCTTTGAAACTCTCGAAATATTTCTCTGCAGGGAGATCCATTCCGAGCGTGAGCATTCTATTCAGAACGCCGTAGTGGCCTTTTCCGATCTCAACAGCGGTTCGCAGTTTCACGTACTCGGGACCCAGGTGATTCAATTCCGCCTCGTCATTGACAAGGGTTCGGATTTCGGAAATTTCCTGGGCCACACGTTTCATGTCCCCAACGTTTGCCATGGCGGCAGCCTGTCGCGTTGCGATGCCGGCGGTGATTTCTTTAATGGCGTATTCTTCGTGCTCTTTCGCGACGAAGGAGCTGATCTTTTGTGACAGCTTGAGTTCGCGTTGATCGGCGAGCTCGTCGAACATTTCCTTTTGCCTGTCGTTCTCGAGCGCAGTCCATGATTTCCCGCGCGCTTTCTTAAATTCCTCGGGAGCGAGAGTGAGCAGCGCCTTGGCGTCACGGCCGCGCCGCGTGACGAATAAACCGGTTTCGGGATGGTCAACCTGATCGATCTCCCACTGAGCGAGACCGCGATCGGCGCGCTGCGCCTCCAGAAGATCATCCCGAAACTCGAATTCGAGCGCCTTTTGGTGGAACGCGGAGCCGAGCTGCTGGAGCGTCTCGCCCACCTGGGCGCCGAACGCGGCTGGCGTCAGATTTGACGGGCGGAGCAGTGGAGTCTCGACCTGGGCAATGGGAACCCGGCTTCTGCGGACATCGGGTATGGGGGCGGTCGGTACCTGTCTCCTACTTCGAACAACGGGCATTTTCTTCTTCCTTCACAAGTGACGGCAGACGTAGCGTCCGCTCGACTCACACGCAGATTCAACGACGTCCGGCCGAACTCTTGATTGCGCCCAACGGCGCGTCCCACATTGGAAGGCGCTGCGTACTACTGGCATTCGTCCTCCAGTGTTGGACCGGCGACGTGCTCTTCAAGGTACTCGGTCAGCGCCTGACCTTCTGGAGCCTCGGGTGGACCGTCGGCGTAGCCGCCGCCAAGGATTGTCTTCGGTGACGACGGCGATAAGGGCGGTTTCGCGGCCGGGAAGCCCCAGGCTGAACGCGCGGCGTTGACCCGGATTTCGAGCTGTTCTTGATACCGCTGTAGCTCTGCGATGGCCTCCGGATCTTTCTTTGCGGCCCGCATCCGGAGATTGAACAACCGGAGCTCATCTTCCTCTTGCTGTCGCCGTTTGATTTCGTCATCCATAACAATTCACCGTAGCGGGGACCGGACTTCGGGCTTCACGAATCCGATCTTCTCTTCAGCGTCCAATTGCCTCGCAGCGGAACGTGCCAACGGCAGAACGAGACTGTGATGATTACCGGCGCCGGAACTTTCGAGCGCGTTTGCCAAGGCTGGACGCTTCGCCACGATTTCACGAATCCGAACGGCTATCGCGTCCACACGAACTCCGAACTCCTGGCGCAGGAGACGCATCGACTCGCTGCCGTTCTTCTCAATTTCCTCGTCGCTCGGCTGTCGGCGAACCCCACCTTGCTTCTCGATATCGAGAAGCTTTTGCGCCGTGGATAAGTCGATGCCCCATTCTGCCGCAAGCGTGCCGGCGGGATTTGTGGCGCCGTACAACTTGTCCGCCGTTGTTTTTCGTGGTTCCGCGGCCGACTTCTTTTCAGACCCCAACAAGGTTTGGAAGCTCATCGATCATCTCCCTTGTTCAATTCCCGGAAGCGCGCACCTAGCGCAGCGGCAGTCGTGAGAACGGGTCGGTTCATGGCGTCCTTCGGCAGATGGCGACGGGGTATGAGATCTTGCCCCATGAGCCGCCGACATATCTGGTCGCGAACCCTCCCGTCGAGGATGTAGAGGATGTCTCGCACCTGCTCTGGCTTTCCTTGAAGGTTCGGGCCGATGCATTTCTTGATGGCTTCGACATCGCGCCTGTACTGCCTCCACTTTTGTCCCAAGACGGTGATCGCCTCGTCGATCGCGTTGGCTGTCTCGAGCGATTCTTTGATGAGCCGCTCTGCTTCGACTGCAAGCCCGCCGGCGTCCGCAGTCGTGCCGACATCGCCAGCTTCAGCCTCTTTGAGACCGGAACGTCCAATTCCATTCTCGTGATTCCAGAATTTCTTCAAGGCCTCGTCGGACCGTTCAGACGTTTTCGTGATCATGATCAGACTCCTTCCAGCATTCGCTCTATCGCGCCTTTGATGTCCGTGCCCCCATGCTCGTACGCATGCAGAGGCTTCGCCGCGAAATCTTCGAGTCCGCGACGTCGCATATGTTCCGTGATCAAGCCGCGCATCCGGACCGGTCCAAGCTGCGCTGCGATTTTTTCCCGATCGTGCCGCGTCGGGGCCTCGCGACACGCGAGTTGATAGGCTGCTGTCCATCTGGCTTGCGCGATGCCGAGACCGTCGATTGCCTTTTCGATATCGCGGGCGGCTCGACTGAGCGCTGCTTTGTTTTTCGCGGATACGAATTCGGCCATCAGATGCGCTCCATCCAGTTGTGTGAGTAAAGCGACGGCTCGACCTCGAATTCCTCGTCAGCTTCGACATATCGACGACCGCCGATGTGCTGACGGTCCTGGATTTCGCCGTTGAACAGCGCGACCACCGAGATGCAGGCGACGCCGATGCATTCGCGAACGCCGATCGACGTGTCATTCAGATCCGGCATCGGTCGTAAGGCTGCCCGGTGCTGCCGCAGTCGGAACGCCCCCGCTCCGCCACCTGGTGCTTCAAAATTCTGCACGCGGCTGACGGTGCTCTGCCGGCTCACAGTCGCTCCATCCATTTCCCGTTAAACTGCGATTCGAAAATCTCAAATTCCTCGCCGGGCTTGATGAACTGCTGCTTCCGCGCGAACGCGAACGGGCCGCCCGGCTGCCTCGCGACCGTACCGCCTTGTCCGTGCGCTCCGCCCTTCTTGGCACGGCAGCGAATCCGTGTTTCCGGTTCGTTTGTCTGTTCCGGTTGTTCCTTGGCCTCTTGCCGTTTCACAGGTATCACCCTCCTATTCGTAACTGCGTGGTCTTCTTTAACCGATCGAGCGCTCGACGTGCCTTACCCAACAAGACTTCGTTGCGACGCAGACGCTTTTCCGCTCGCAGCATCTGCTGTTTCTCACGTCGCGATCCGGTTCCGAAGCTTTCAGCCACGCCCGCGAGCACCTTCCGTATCCAATCAATCTGATCCTGATAATCCACGAGGCACTTTCGAACCGGATCGACTGCTACATTCCTACGTGTTCGCATTAAGCCTTCTCTTCCGGGTGTGATTGAAGCCAGTCGTACAGCGCGTCCTGAGTCTTCTGGTGAGCAGCCTGCAGATGCTCCGGCGCTCGATCGTATGCGTAGCTCGCCGTAAGCAGTTCCTCCAGGGTTGGTCCCACATCGATCTCGTGTTTGCACGTCAGCAGGTCTTTTAACTTCAGGATCAACTCGAGCATTTCCCGGCGCTCCGCGAAATCCACCAGCACTTCGCGTTTAGCGTGCGCCGTTTCCCGGCCGACTATCGTCGCGTCCAGGCCTTCGGCGATCCGCATGGCGAGCTTGTTCTCCGTCACACCTGCAGCTTTGAGGAGCTCCTCGAAAGCTTCTCGAACGGTCGGACTCCCACCGATGATCGAGTTGGCTTTGTCTGCGACGCTCGGCGCGTAACCCGCGTCGAGTGCGGCCTTCCGGCTCGACTCGCCCGACACTTTGCCTTTCAGAAATTTCGTCTGTTTCTTGGTGAGTCTGCGCTTGTGGATCTTCGGAGGTGATCCTGAGGTTTTCTGGCGTGCTTGCTGTGCTGGCTTCCTTGCCGCGCGTTTCTTCATTTCTCCCCGTTCCTCGGGTGTTTTTAGCTGCGGGAGCTGCTGGACCAAAAAAGGAAAGAGCGAGACCCACCATTGCAATAGTGGGTCCCCTTTTTAGCCTGCAGGCCGCGGCGCTTTTTCCAAAGCAGGTCGAATGCCAATGTTCGCAACTCGACGTCCGTTGCAACGTCGGCAAAGATCTTGGCGGACCTTGTCTCCGCTCGCTCAATTCGAAGACTTAGCGAGTTGCAGGAAATATCCGGGCTGCGTCACACGATGCGTCCAGCTACGACCTATTTGGTGCGGCTCGATTCTCGGCCACATAATAGGCTGGCGCGCGATCCCAGGATGGAGATCGCGGGAGACCGAGAGCAAGGACACGGATTGTCTGAGCAACTCGCCCTCTTCCTTCGCTGAGCCGGCCAGCTCGAGGCTGGGTAGCGCCGCCCCGCCTCTCTTCTCACGGAAAAAGTCGATCGACCAGCTACAGACCCCGGCCATGGTTCCGAATCGAGCCTATAACCAAACGTGGCGCGAAGTTCCTGCCCACTTTTGGTGCAACTGCATCAGAATCGCCCCATGATCAAACCACTGCTGATGAGGCGGCGGCCCACACGGCGCAAGGAACTGGAAGATGAACTCGAACGCGTTGCCATCGAGGTCCTCGAAGCGGAATCCTGTTATTACCGGCCAGCGCCAGGCATGACCGAAGAGGACCGCACGGCAACGAAGACGTTCATCGATACCAACCGTGCGCGGATGCGCGAGATCCGGGAGCAACTCCGATAACGCAGCGATCGGCCTGCATCACGGGCAGCCCTCACTCTGTAACTTTTGGTCGTTACCGTCCGAAAGTTGGTCCGACCGTCGACCGCGTCCGCGCGAGAAATCAAATGGTCCGAAGCGTCCGTTTGTTTCTTTGCATTCTCCGCGCATCGTTGGAAATGGCGGTTCTCGCATCCGAAATCTACCTAAAAGTAGCGGCAACGGTACTTCTAGTCAGACCGCCGGAAATGGCGGTTCTGCAGGCTCGCCGGGAACGGCGATGCCGCCGGCGGGGCTCGCTGAAGCTGCTGACCTCGCCGGAAATGGCGAGTGGTGATGACCGCTGATTTCAACGATGGAGGCCCTTCATCGTCAGATCGGGCGAGACTGGATCCGCCGTGCGGACATCAAATAGGGCGGGTCACAATAGATCAACTCCCGAGTACTCCATCGCGGAGATAGAACCAAAAGTAACGGCAACGGTACTTCTGCGCCGTTCCTGTAGAGACCGGATCCCATCGCCATGAATGACGGTAACGCCGGCAGCATCGCCGAACCTTGCGAGGGCGGCAGCCTGGTCTTTCTGACCGCGCGGAATTAAGCTCCAAAGCTCGCGCTTGTAATGTGTCACGTGACACGTTACAATGGTCGTACATGATAAAGACGTTTCGTCACAAAGGACTGAAGGAACTCTTTGAGACGGGAACGTCGAAGTCAGTACGTGCTGATCTGCATGACAGAGTTCGCCGCCGGTTGGACGTTTTGGATGCGGCGCAGACGATTCAAGGGGTGAATGTTCCCGGATTCAAACTTCATCCTCTCAAGGGAAGTCGTGCCGGCGAGTGGGCCATCACGGTTACAAAGAATGAGCGCATCACATTCCGGTTTACGAATGGAGATGCTCTCGATCTGAATTTGAAGGATTACCACTGATGAGAACCGAGATTCTGAACAATCGAAAGCGTCGGCCGACTCACCCCGGCGAACTCCTTCGGGAAGAGGTTCTGCCCAGCCTCGACATGACTCAGGGTCAATTGGCGGAGCGTCTCAATGTGTCCCGACAGACCATCAGCGAGATCGTTACCGAAAAGCGGAGCGTGACTATGGATATGGCTTATCGGTTGGGACGGCTGTTCAATATGGATGCTTCCACGTGGATCCGGATGCAGGAAGCCGTCGACGCTTGGGACACGCTGGAGTCGAATCGCCGCGAATACGACAAGATCGAACCCATCGCGAAGTAAGACATGAGCGGGCCCGCCGGGCGTGTGACCGCCCAACGGACCCTAACCGATCTGACCTATTGAGGAGGCCAAATGGCTGCAACAATCGTAACGTTCAACACCGAAACAACGAAACCACCAACAAACAATCCTCTCGACCTCCGACGCCTGGCGCATCGATTCTTAGATGCGATTCTGACGGAAGGGTGGGATGCCACAACCGAGAACAGTCCGGAAGCTGGAGACAAGTTCGAGAAGGTCGTCTCGGACCAATACCGCGAAAGCAAGCACCGCACGATGGAACGGGAAGGCCGGATCGTCGATCAGAGCCGAGACGACGACGCCCCGCATCTGGGAATACGGCTCAACACTTCGGGAGACTCCTCCGGTTTCATACTGCGCCCCGAATACTTCACCGTGTTCGACAAGGGCATTCATGCAACGAAGCGAGAAGGACAGACGGTCGCTTACGAGGTCGAGCGGAAGAGCTCGCAGCAGTGGCAGAGCGTTGGTGTCTTCTTCGGATATTCGTACGCATCATCGGACCCGGACGAATGGCGGTACCGTCAAGCCATCGAACTCAATCCCACGATGAACGTATTCCGCTGCCCGCTGTGCGGAGACGTAGTCACCGAGCTGTTTCTCACGAGCGATCCCGGCTCATGGAAAGAGCATTTCGGTTGCGTTCCCTGTACGACCGCACTGGATCCTTATCAGCAGAAGCTTTACGAGCACACGCGTTCCGGTAAGCGAAAGCGACGATGACCCGCGGCGCCCGCGCCCTCTGCGATCGCTGTAAAGAACGCCGATGGGATTTTGCTTGTAGCGCGCGACCCCTTCGTGGGGCCGTGCGCTGCTGCGAGTCTTGTGTTCAAGAAATCCTGATCCAATTCAAGGGGTCCGCGGACTGCCGGCATTGGCCAGTCGATACGTCGCCTTTCGGCTCGTGTATCCGATGCGTGCGGATCACTCTTCGTCGTTGGTTCAAGTCACAGCCAGCGTCCACGGTCATCCGATGAATTCCGTTGGACGAATTGTGTGACGCTCTCGACGTGTTCGCTGTAACTGGCTGATACAAGAAAGGGGGAAAGCGGAGAGGGTGGGATTTGAACCCACGGTGGAGTTACCCCCACTCCGGTTTTCGAGACCGGCCTGTTCAACCGCTCCAGCACCTCTCCGAACGAGCGGACAGACAAATTATTTTACGTGACCGAAAGCGATTTGCGGTGTGTTTAGTTTGTTATTCTGTTTTGGATCGGATCATCGAGGTGAAGAATGAAACGGGTCCACAGAGCTGCCGCCAGGCTGGTTGTTCTCGAGAATAACGATCCAATTTCCGCTGAAATCGAGGCCATTCAAGGCCGGATCCGGCAGCGCGCTTTCGAGCTTTCGCAAACGCGGCCGCACGATGCGCCCGAACGATACGACTGGATTAAGGCGGAATCTGAAACCATTTCGGTGCCTGCCGCCGAGTTGATCGAAAAGAACGGACAGCTGGAGGTGAAGTTTGCTGTGGCCGGCGTCAATCCCGACGATGTGAACGTCATGGTCACGCCGGACCAGGTGCTGTTGAAGTCGGAATACAGACATCAGCACGATTCCGACATCGGCAAGGTGCATCTTTGCGACTTCAGTTCGGCGACTGTCTTTCGTTCCGTGAACCTTCCCCAGGCTATCGACGTTAAGACCGTCAAGGTGGACTTCGCCGACGGCATCGTTTCGGTTAGCGCGCTTAAACAGGGTGCGGAACCGGACGAACCACCGCGGCGAAAACGCGCCGCGCCGGCGCGTAAAGCCGCGGCCCGGAAAACCAAATGAAAACCAAATCCTGAAAACTTGAGGGGGCGGCTCAGGCCGCGGCCTTCGCTTTTTCCTCCAGCGGGTAACCCGCTGCGGCCCACGCGTCGAACCCGCCACGCAAGGCGAAGACGCGAGGGTATCCATTCTCGCGAAGTATTTGCGCCACCCGGGCGCTTGATCCTTCGCCTTGTCAAGTGCAGTACGCAATGATCGTGTGATCGCGATCCAGCGCGTCCAAATGGGAATCGACATTGTCGGTGGGTACACGAACCGCGCCTGGTATTTTCCTGTCCGATTCCGCCCACGCTTTAGGGTTCCGGCTATCGACAAAAATGATCGGCTCGCCCGCCAGAACACGGGCATTTGCTTCGTCGGGAGAGATTCTGTCGGAGGCCATACGCACACTCCTTTGACCGTACTCACGGGATTGGCTGCATTTCACAGTCCGTTACAATGAAGGGATGAAGCGTTCCGGAGTGGCCGAAGCTTCGAGCGGGAGCGTCTTTGACTAGGCGGCGCAAACTGGCGAAACCGCCGTCCAACCATATAGTGGAGACAGCTTTCAGGAGTCTAAAGGTCGAACTATGAGCCGCAACTCTATGGAATTGCCGACAAATACGCGCAACGGTCAGGATCAGAAGATCATCCCGGACGCTGTAGTGAAAGAACTGTTTCAAAAAATGCTCGGCGTTTATTACATCGAGGAACGTTTAAAGATCCTCACGAGACAGGGAAAGGTTTCGTTTCTCGCTTCCACTCGTGGACACGAAAAAATCCAGGTCGGGACAGTCATGCTGATGAAACCCGGCCATGACTGGTTCTTCCCCTATTACCGGGAGAAGGCGATTGCGTATGCGCTCGGCATGCCGCTCAAAGATATTTTCCTTCACATGCTCAGCCGTGAGGGCGATCCGAGTTCCAACGGCCGCAACATGCCGGAACATTTTTCGTCCCGCAAACTGCATCTGGTTTCGCAGACGGCATGTACCGGAACGCAATACCTGCCCGCGGTCGGTATGGCAAAAGCGCTGCGAAAGGACGGAAGCGACGCGATTGTTTACGTTTCTTCAGGCGAGGGAGCAACGAGCGAAGGTGAATTCTTCGAAGCTGTGAATTGGGCGACGCGCGAAGAGCTGCCGGTCCTTTTCGTCATTCAAAATAACGGTTATGCCATCAGTGTTCCCCAGCACTCTCAAACCAGTTCGGAAATCCATCGAATGGCCGCCGCTTTCGGCATGCCCAGCTATCACGTGGATGGCACGTGGTACGAAACCATGTATCAACTCATGCCGAACCTCATCAAGCGCATGCGCGAAGGTCTTGGACCGATCCTGATCGAAGCGCAGGTGATCCGGTTGGAATCGCATTCCTCGTCCGACGACCAGATGAAGTACCGGAGCGAGGAAGAAATGGCGCGGGCGAGAGAGCGCGATCCGATCATGCAGACCGAGCGCTACCTGCTGCGTCATCGAATCATGGTGCAGGAGGAAATCGAAAAGTTGCGCGCCGGAATCCAGGCCGAGGTCAATAAAGCCGCAGAGGAAGCTGACGCAGCGCCGCAGCCGGAGCAGGGCCGCATCACGACCAGGATCTACAGCGACCAGACTCCGTTCTTTGAAGAGAAGCCGCCTTCTTATGTGTCCGAGGACACGATCTCGATGATCGAGGCGCTCAATCGTGGAATGCGCGAGGAGATGGACCGAAATCCGAAGATCGTGATGTGGGGCGAAGACATCGCCGATCCCAAAGGCGGCGTGTTCGGCGTGACGCGCGGTCTCACGAATCAATATCCGGATCGTGTGCAGAATTCACCTCTTGCTGAGGCCAGCATTGTTGGAGTTGCCGGCGGGATGGCGATTGGGGGTTACAAGCCAGTCGTCGAAATCCAGTTCGCGGATTACTCCTGGCCCGGATTCATGCAAATGCGCAACGAAATTCCTACGTTGCGATGGCGCAGCTACGGTGAATGGAGTAACGCTGTTGTCGTGCGCATGGCCTGCGGCGGCCGGATCAAAGGTGGTCCGTTCCATTCGCAGTGTGTCGAAGCGATATATGCGCACACGCCTGGCTGGTACATTGTGTTCCCGAGCAATGCCGAGGATGCGAAAGGCTTGATCAAGACCGCCGCCCGGTGCGACGATCCCGTCTTGTTCCTCGAGCATAAGCGGCTCTATCGGCACATTTCATCGAAGACTCGGGAGCCCAATGCCGATTACCTGATTCCCTTCGGCAAAGGAAAGATCAAAAGAGAAGGGAACGCCGCGACGATCGTCACCTGGGGGGCGACTGTTTATACGGCGCTCGAGGTTGCGGATGAGTTCGATCTCGAAGTGATCGACCTCCGGACCATTGTTCCTATGGATGACGAACTTGTGTTCAGCAGCGTGAAGAAAACCAATCGTGTTCTCGTGCTGCATGAAGACTCCGTGACGCTCGGATGGGGCGCCGAAGTCGTTGCGCGGATCGCCGCCAATTGCTTTAATCACCTCGACGCGCCGGTGCTTCGAGTTGGCGCGAAAGATTCATTTGTCGGGTCGGCGGTTTCTCTCGAGGAGGAAGTGTTGCCCTCCGTTGAGGGGCTCCGGGAACAAGTTACTGCTCTTCTCAAATACTGAAGCTTGCGAATGAACCACAGAGCCACAGAGACACGGAGAAGGATGGGCTTTCTCTGTGTCTTTGTGGCTCTGTGGTTCCTGCCGTTACAAGCCCAGCAACACGGCTATCGCGTTGTGAAAACCTACCCGCACGATCGCGGCGCGTTCACCCAGGGGTTGGAATACCGGGATGGGTTTCTTTACGAAGGAACGGGCCAGACCGGCCGGTCCTCTGTAAGAAAGGTGGATCTGGCAACCGGGCGCGTCCTGCAGAAGTTCGATGTCCCGCAGCCTTTCTTCGGCGAAGGCATTACGGTCCTGAACCAGCAAATCCTCGAATTGACCTGGCAGTCGGAAACGGGCTTCGTTTACGACAAATCCACTCTTAAAGTCCTGCGAAGTTTCAAGTATCCCGGCGAAGGCTGGGGCCTCACCAATGACGGCAAACAGATTTACATGAGCGATGGCACGGCCGACATCCGCGTGTGGGATCCCGCCACACTCAAAGAAGTCCGCCGCTTCACCGTGAAAGATGGCGGCCGTCCCGTCACCCAGCTCAACGAACTGGAATGGGTCCGCGGCGAGATCTATGCGAACGTATGGCAATCGGATCGGATCGCACGAATTTCTCCGGTGGACGGGAAAGTCCTCGGCTGGATCGACCTCGCCGGTATTCTTCCGGCGCGCGAGCGCCCCGAAGGCGATGCAGTTCTCAATGGAATCGCATACGACGCTGCGGGCGATCGCCTGTTTGTGACCGGAAAGCTCTGGCCGAAGATTTTCGAGATTAAGCTGGTTCCGAAGAAGTAACGGGCGACGCGGCGGTGTCTTCTGTTTTCATCCATCCGTCGAAGAGATTGACAAGCTTGTTGCCGTAGGACGCGTTCATTTCGGAGTGCGTGACCTGCACGATCGTGGTCCCTTCCTCATTCAGCTTCTTGAAGAGTTCCATGATCTCTTTTCCCTGCGACGAATGCAGGTTTCCTGTCGGTTCATCCGCCAGGATCAACCGCGGGTTTGCAATCACGGCGCGGGCGACAGCGACAAGCTGCTGCTGTCCGCCGGAGAGCTGATTCGGGTAGAGATCTTTCTTGCCCACGATCTGAAATCGATCGAGCGAGTCGGCGACGATGGACTGGCGCTCGCTGCGCTTGATATTGCGGTAAGAGAGAGGGATATCGAGGTTCTCGTAAACGGTCAGACTGTCGAGCAGGTGATATTGCTGGAACACGAAACCGATGTACCGCTTGTTCAATTCCACGCGGTCTTTCGGCTTCATCTTGTGAACCGGCTCAGACAGGAAGTAGTACTCGCCCTGCCAGTTGGAATCGAGCATTCCGAGGATGGCGAGGAGCGTTGATTTGCCCGCCCCGGACGGGCCCATGATGGTGACGAAGTCGCCTTGTTTGATATCAACAGAAATCCGGCGCAGGACGTAAGTTTTTCCCGCGCCGGATTCGTAGAACTTTTCGAGGTTACGTAATTCGATCATTGACGCTTCTCTTTAGGCTGCGCCCTATCGGGCTTGCGCTTCGCGGCTTTTCTTACACGCTTTGTTGTTCCAGGAATGCCTCATCGACGACCTTGCCGTCGAACAGGTGGACCGTGCGGTCCGCATAGCGTGCGTATCGCGGATCGTGCGTGACCATGCAAATGGTAGCACCTTCGCGATGCAGCTCGCGCAACAGATCCATGACGGCTTCTCCGTTTCGCGAATCGAGATTTCCGGTAGGTTCGTCAGCGAGCAGGATCGCCGGTTGACCGCACAAAGCACGGGCGACAGCGACGCGCTGTTGCTGACCTCCGGAGAGCTGTGAGGGGTAGTGCTTCATACGATGAGCCATGCCCACCTTTTCGAGCGACTCGTGAACTCTCTTCTTGCGTTCGGCCGACGGCATACCGCGATAAGTCAGCGGGAGTTCGACGTTTTCGTAAACCGCGAGATCGCCGATCAGGTTGAACGCCTGGAAGATGAAGCCGATCTCCCGATTCCGGACGCGCGCGCGTTCACTCATCGATAGGTCCTGCACGGCCTTGTTGTTCAGCGTATAGGCGCCATCGCTTGGACTATCGAGCAGGCCAAGGATCGAAAGCAGCGTCGACTTTCCGCAGCCGGAAGGTCCCGAAATCGAGATGTATTCGCCGCGGTTGATTTCGAGATCGATGCCTGCCAGAGCATGGGTCTCAACTTCGTCGGTTAAAAAAACCTTCTTTACGCTTTCAAGATGGATAACGTGGTCGCTCATTGGTTCCCCTTTGTATGACTACTAATTGAGTCTCACGCGATCGTACGAATCCCAAGCCGACATGTCCGACAAGATGACCTGATCGCCATCGCGCAAACCTTCCAGAATTTCAATCTGATTCACCGAACTCCTGCCCAGCTTTACCTGGACGCGTTCCGCTTCGCCATTGGGCATCAATTTGAAGATGCCGACTGTACTCTCCGCCTGGCCGTAGGCCGGCCGTCCGACGTACAAAACATTGGTAAGACGCTCGATATCGATCGTCCCGTCAACGCTCAAATCCGGCCGCACGCCTTTCGGATACTCCCCATTCAGCTGAACATCGACTTTTACGGTTCCATTGACAGCAGCGGGGTCAATTCGGATGACCTGGCCCGGAATAATTCCTACACGTGTGTCGATGGAGGCCAGTTGCCCTAAGATCACGTCCTTCATACGCGTTTCCGCAATCTGAAGTTCCGCTTTCAACCGGCCGGGCTCCGCGACCTTCGCCAGAATCGTGCCTGGTGCGACGCGCTGTCCGGCCTCGACCGGTACCTGCTGGACGACACCGGCAACGCCGGCGCGCACGTTCAATTCATCCTGTTGTTTACGGCGGAGCTCATAGACCACCTGAAGCTGCTCCACGCGAGCTTGCTGCGCTCCGATGCGGGCTTCGTGGGACTTAGCAATGCCTTCGATCTTCTTCTTTTCAGTCTCGACCTTTGAAGCCAGTTCCTTGGCCGTCACCTGTGATTTCCGCAGAATCAGGTCTGCGGTCAGGCCGCCTTTGGCGAGTTCTTCGTTGGCTTCTAAATCGAGTTTGGCCTTGTTGTAATCGGCTTCTGTATTCGACAGCATGCCCTGCTGATTCAGCATCTCGTTCGTCAGAATAGCTCGCAGGCTGGCAAGGTCGGCTTCGGCGCCCTTCAGTTGCAGTTCGGCGTCGGTTGCCCGCTGCCGGACGTCCGGGTTGCTCATGACCAGCAGGATGGTGTCGGGCCGGACGGTATCCCCTGCCCGAACGCGTCTTTCCTCGATGATGCCGTCAGAAGTGGCGGGGATCCATCGCACTGCTTCAGGTATCAGTGTTCCGATGCCGCGTTCCTGACGAAGCATTTCGCCGCGTTTGACGCTGTCGATCCAAACGGTCGCGCGTTCGACCGATGGCGCCGCAGGTTTCATGCGGGACAGTCCCAGTGTGACGCCTGCTGCTGCGATCAACACCACCACTCCCGCGAGGATTCGCTTGATTTTCTTATTTCTTGCGACCGACTGAGGCCGTGCAACATCCATCGCCATCTTCTTGTCCTCCGGAGACCGGCTATTCTACCGCAGCCCTGCGGCGTTTGCCGGTCGAATGCTCGCCTCTAATTGTTGATCGATTTCGATATTGTTCTTCCGCAAAGTCCGTCCCACCGCTCTATCGTAATCGACCAGGGCTTTCGCATAATTCACCATCGCCTGTACCTGACTTGTCTGGGCTGCGGTCACGCTCTGCTGTTCCTGAAGCACGAATCGAAGCTGTGACGTGCCGAGCTGGAACTTCTTCTGTTCCGCTTCCAGCTGCATGTTCGCGAGTTCCAGCGCTCTTTGCGCCGCCGCGATGCGGGCACGATTCATTTCCACCTGACTGGTCGCGTTTCGAACTTCCAGAGCGATCTGCTGAACCAGCCGGTTGCGCCGCGCCTGCAGAGCCTGTTTGTCCGTGACCGTTCTCGCGTAATCGGCCTGGGCGGATTTGTTGCTCAGAGGGATGGAAAGATTGAACCCGACGGTATAGCCCGTGAAGTTGTAACCGAAGACCTGGCCGAAGGCGTCGCCCAAACCACCGCGAAGGATGGACACAACTTCCTCGCCGCCCAACTGCGACCGCTGACGCTGAACGCCGCCGACGCCGTTCTGGGTATAACTCGCTCCGACGTTCAGCGTCGGCAGCAACTGATTCCGGTTGTACTGTAACTCGATGTCCCGATTCTGAATCTGCAGGTCCATCGCACGGAGTTCCGGTCTGCTCTCGAGCGCATATTTGATGGCATCTTCCAGAGCCAGAATGTCGCCCGTTGCCGGCCCTCGCGGAGGATCGATCGGATTCAGTTGCGCCAGCACCAGCGCCGGATCCGGCAGGTTCGTCATCAGGCGCTTCACCCGGTCCTGCATTTGATTCTCAACGTAAGAGGTTGTGACCATCTGTTCATTCCGCTGTGCGACCGCGGCTTCGGCCTGGACGACGTCGATGGGCGCCATCGTTCCGATCTTCACCTGCAGCTTGTTATCAGACAGCGTTTTCTCCGCAAACGCGAGGGATTGCTGGCGTACTTTGATGTCTTCGCGCTGGTACACCAGATCCCAGTACAGGATTTGCGCCTGCGTGACGAGATCGATCATCTGCGTTTCGAAATCGATCTCGGAAACGCCGCGGTTATTGCGCGCGATGCGAATTGGCGTTTCGTTGATGTTGCGGCCGTAGTTCCTCAGGAGCGGCTGGCTAACCTGATACTGCAACGTCCCGGAATAGGCGGGATTGAACGTGTTGAATGAATTGTTATTTGAACTCCGGTTCATGAACATGTCTATGTCCACCCGGGTTCCCGTGCGAAACGTCTGGCCGTAGCCGACCGAATACCGATGGAAGAGCTGCCGGAAGGCCGTCGCTCCCGCTCCTGCCGTCAACTGTGACGCGACCGGCTGCGTACTCTTGCCGATCGTCGCGCCCAGATTGAGCGTCGGTTCGAAGGGCCGATACAGAGTCTCGATAAAGTAGCTGCTGGACAACGGAGCAAACCGGCTCACTGTGACATCGAGATTGCTTTGAAGCATCAAGCGGACAACGTCCTGG